>Ga0102944_1001209_pt1 | contig 17752 bp, 15 predicted proteins | sample SalPonD_shore_MG_FD_78172 | JGI IMG/M metagenome (GOLD analysis project Ga0102944, IMG submission 78172) | Salt pond soil microbial communities from South San Francisco under conditions of wetland restoration - Salt Pond MetaG... | ecosystem: Environmental > Aquatic > Marine > Intertidal zone >...
ATTGTTGTACCTATGTTGTACCATAAAATACTAAAGCCCTGTAACTCAAGGAGTTACAGGGCTTTGCGTGGGACCGGGCGGAATCGAACCGCCGACACCGCGATTTTCAGTCGCGTGCTCTACCGACTGAGCTACAGTCCCGCGTGTTGTAAGAGTTGCCAAATATAAAAGCTTTTCAGCTTTATACAAAGAGCAGATTCCCACTTTTTTAAGACTTTATCAAAGTAATTCAACTCTGCAGATTCGGCAAATAAAAGAAAAGTTTGATTGAGCTTTTACTGAAAATCACCTACCCTCCTCCATTGGAATGGCAGTTCCACCCCGGAAACAAAGCGTTACAGGGGTCCCCCGGTCATTAGAATGGGATGCGGTGAGCTTACAACAGAAAAAATATTTTTGCATGAGGAACACCTCCCGTCCCGCATGAAAACCGCCTGCAGGCCACCCTCCTCAAGGAGGGACTTAAAAAGCCACTTCCAAGAAAAAGACCTGTAAAACGCGCCATCAGAATGCTTAGCGGAGGGCAAGCAATAAAGCTTCACAGTTTTAAACACAAGTGGGCTGGGTCCCGACAGCTCTATGGATCAAGCCAAAAGGTACAAAGTAAACGGCATACCAAAAATATGACGAGCTCTGGTTTTTCTCAGGACTCACCTTAATTTTCTCTGGATCTTTGGCATAAGAAAAAATAAAATAAGTAGTATGCGGTTTCATCCACCCAATCGCAGAGTCAGCGACCGGATGGCTTTTACTTGTCCTGCAGCTGCACATCCCGGAGGCGGATTTGCAGCGTGCGCCGTCCATTCCAGCGATTTTCTTCTAAGGAATACGCAATATTCAATTTTCGCTCCTTACTGTTTCGAATTACCGGCAAATATTCGTGCATATTGAATCCAATCACATCAAAAGTGCCGGAGCCATTTTGAGCGACCTTCATCTTCAGATGTCCCTTGCCCACGATCGTCGGCACACCTACCACGCGCACGTCACGGCTCACAAAAATGGGACGCAAATTGGCCGGCCCGAAAGGCTCGAACTGGCTAAGCAACTTCCAAAAACGCATATCCAAATCGCTTAAATCCAAATCGCAGTCGATACGCAGTTCGGGCTTAAAATCTTCATCCGTTAGACGCTCGGCCGCAATTTCATCAATTCGCCGACGAAATTCTTCCAGGTTCTCCTTTCGGATCGTCAATCCCGCGGCATACTCATGGCCGCCAAACTGCTCGAGCAAATCCTCGCATTCCTTAAAGGCTTCATAAATATTAAATCCATCGATACTGCGGGCCGAACCTTTGATTTTTCCATCCACCGTACTCAGCATTATCGCCGGCCGCCCGTAGGCATCCACCAGTCGTGAAGCCACAATGCCAATCACGCCCAGGTGCCAATCGGGTTGATGCAATACCATCGACGAAATTTTGTCCAGATTATATTGCTCGTCAACCATCGCCTTGGCCTCTTCCATGGTCTGGGTATCCTTGTCGCGCCGCGCAATATTGATACTTTCCAGCTCATGAGCCCGAGATTTTGCCTCGGCCCGAGTATCCGCGATCAGCAAAGCCACCGCCTTCGTCGCATCCCCCATTCGTCCTGCCGCATTAATCCGGGGACCAATGGAAAAGACAATATTGGAAGTAGTAATAGAACCTACATCCAAATTGATAAGATCCAGCAGGGCCTTGATACCGGCCCGAGGCTCGCGGTTAAGCCGCTTTAACCCCGCCCGCATCAACACTCGGTTTTCATCTTCAATAGGAACAATGTCCGAAGCGATAGAAATAGCCACCAGATCCAGTAACTTAAATGCCAGCTTGTCGCTTAATCCCAGCTTTTTAATGGTCCCTTGCACCAGCTTGAATCCCACTCCGGCGCCAGACAGCCCATCAAAAGGATAATCGCAATCCTCGCGTTTGGGATCTAAAACGGCCACAGCATCGGGGATGGTATCACCCACGTTGTGATGATCACAGATTATGGTATCGATGCCATGCTCTTTGGCTTTTGCGGTTTCCTCGACGGCCGTGATGCCGCAATCAACCGAGACAATCAGCTCGCAATTATTCTCAATAGCATATTGAATACCTTCGATATTGATGCCATATCCTTCTTTAAAACGATGCGGGATATAGAAATCCACATCCACGCCAAATTCTTCCAAGAAAAGGAATAAAATGGCAGTCGATGTAGTCCCATCCACATCGTAATCACCGTAAACAAGTATCTTTTGGCGGTTACGGATGGCCTCTGCTAACCGATCGGTAGCTTTTTCCATATCCTTCATTAAAAAAGGATCGTGAAGCTGATTCAGGTCCGGTCGAAAGAATTTTTTAGCTTTTTCATAGGAGTCTATACCTCGCAATAATAGCAGACGGGCCACCTTTTGAGGGATCCCCAACTGCTCTTGGAGTGCAGGTATAGCCTCTTCGTGTTCTGGTTCTGCATATACCCAGCGAAAAGACATAGTTATCTATTTTTTTCTTTTTTGTCATAAATAGTCAACCAGCGATCAAACCAGTAGCCATGCACACAAGTTGATGTGTGTTTGTGTTGAAAACCGATGAATTTGCTGTCATTAAGATACAATATCCCAGTTAAAATTCATCATGAAGATCGGATAACTTTACTGGATATCATTTCAATTTTAATAATTGATACAGGTATAGAACTACTAATTTTACCCTATTTTTTGTACCTTTGGATACTTTGTTATTAAAAATTTTCATCATTGAAGAAAATATTTGCAAGCCGTTTTCATTATTTTTAGTGCGAGATCCACATAATAGAGATAGACAGGCAGGTTACACCAGAGATCGGCAAATATTAATTGAAAAAGATTTTGAACAGACGCTTTAACGATTAAATCAATCAACCATGCAATCTACTACTTTAACAAAAAATAAAGAGACCGATATCAGTGAGGATTTTCCTCTATTCGGAAAACTACAAAATTATGAGCATGAGCAGATCGTCGTATGCTCGGAACCCAGTGTCGGCCTTAAAGCTATTATCGCAGTACACGACACCCGACTGGGACCTGCCCTGGGCGGATGCCGTATGTGGCCTTATAATAATGAACAGGAAGCGATTCGGGATGTATTACGTTTGTCCCGCGGTATGACATACAAAGCTGCAATTTCCGGTTTAAATCTGGGTGGTGGAAAAGCAGTTATCATTGGAGATCCGCGAAAGGAAAAGAGCGAGGCACTTTTCCGTGCATTCGGCCGATATGTTGATAGCCTTGGCGGACGATACATCACTGCCGAAGATGTTGGCATCGATGTACAAAATATGGAATGGGTTAGCATGGAAACCAAATATGTAACAGGTTTGCCTAAATCGATTGGGGGCAGCGGCGATCCATCCCCTGTTACCGCTTTTGGAGTGTATAAGGGAATTAAAGCTTGTGCCAAGAAGGCTTATGGTTCCGACTCTGTAGAAGGTAAACGCATTGCGATACAGGGTGCCGGACATGTTAGCTCTCACCTGGCCAAGTATCTTAGCAAAGAAGGTGCTGAACTTTTTGTCTGCGACATTTATGAGGATAAGGTAAACAAACTGGCTAAAGATGTAGGAGCCGAAGTAGTAGATCCCGATGAGATTTACGGGTTGGATGTAGATATTTTTAGCCCTTGTGCTCTCGGCGGTGTGGTTAATGATGATACAATGGATCAATTTAAATGTGATATCATTGCCGGTGCTGCTAATAACGTCTTGGATGAAGAACAAAAGCATGGACAAATGTTGCTCGATCACAATATTTTATATGCTCCTGATTATGTAATCAACGCTGGCGGGCTTATTAATGTAGCCAGTGAGCTGGAAGGCTATAATGAAGAACGAGCGCATGGACGAGCAGCCAATATTTATGATACTATTTTAGATATCCTGACCTATTCGGAAGATAATGATACCCCAACCTTCGTTGCTTCCAATATACTGGCCGATCAACGGATGGAGAACGTTGGTAATATTCACAAAATCTACACTTCACAAAGTAAGTTTTCCGGACATATTGGTGAAATGTATAAACACATTTTATAAAATCCCCGGTTTTTTTAGATTTTTAGGCGGCTCAAATGTTTGAGCCGCCTTTTTTGTTGGGTCTATGGAAAAAAGAAAAACACACAACTTCCCTATGATTTCTAAAGAAGACTTTATCCAAAAAGATCGACTGATTAAGGGTATAAGCACCAACGGTCATCTTAAGATATCAGTGGTAAAAACAACCGATGTTGTCAAAACCGCCCGTAAAAAGCATAATCTCTCTTTACTTAATACCGTGTTGCTGGGCCGGGCGTTAACTGGTACTATGCTTATGGCCTCCGAACTAAAAGGCGAAGAACGCATCAAATTACGGATTGAAGGTAAGGGACCGGTTGGCATGCTGGTAGCCGAAGCTAATCGCGTGGGCGAAATAAGGGGCTACGTCCAGAATCCCCACGTAGAACTGGATTATTCCCAACCGGATGTTAGCCTGAGCGATGGCTTGGGAGTAGGTATTCTCACGCTTAGCAAAACGTTGTATAACAAGGCAGAACCACGTACAAGCAGTATTGAGCTCATCAAAGGGAATATTACCGATGATCTGGCTTATTATATGGTACAATCCGAACAAATCCCTTCGGCAATACTGCTTGATGTTGGTATTAACAACGAGGGGGAAATTACCGAAGCCGGTGGATTATTGGTACAACGGATGCCCGACGCCCCCAAAGGCGAAATAGAAAAACTACAGGAAAAATTGCTTCAGTTCGAATCAATCAGCTGGCTGCTGGCTAACGATTATTATATCGATGATATCATGAAGATGGCGATGGAACCGCTAAAGGTAAAAGAATTAGATCGTCAACCGGTTGATTTCTTTTGTCGCTGCACCCGCAAACGCTTTGTGCAGGCCCTGGCCATGCTTGGCTATGAAGATTTAAAAGAAATTAGTGATGAAGGACAGGAACTCGTTTGCCATTTCTGTAATGAGCACTACAATGTATCACAAGAAGAGATTGAGGAGTTGCTCATACAAACCAAGGCAAAAATGAATTAATTTCGTTTTAAGTTAGCGACTTTATTACTGCATAACTGAACAGCTGCGACGTTGGTCTTATCATAGAGGCCTTTGCAAAACCGACCTTATGGATTAATCTCTGCATTTCCGTGAATTAGAAATCCTCCATTATACTCTTCAGAGACTCTTTTTAAAACCGGGGACCGCAGCATTTCTTTTCTATTGCGATGCCGATTATATCGGCACAAAATCTTCCTGCAACCAAAAAATATGCAGGTAGCATTTTTTTAAAATCTAATTTTACGCCTATCTGAGATCTATGTTTAAACAACTTTGACAATGAAAATCAGGATCCCATAAAAAATTTGAATTTATATTTTTAAAAAAGTTCTGTATTTCTTTATATTTCAGACAAGATAGTCTTAAATATGAAATTATAGGATGAGGCCAGTTAGTTTGGAGCAATTCAATCAAAGATACCGTTGCGTTCACGCCCTAGATAGCGCTGTAGCTAGACAGGATTTTGCCCCACGTCTAAACCGCAGGTATTTTTTTGTTCATATTTCAGACAAGATAGTCTTAAATCTTAATTAAATAATACTAAATAAATAGGTCATGAAATATCTAATTACAGTCAGTTTGCTATTGCTTTCGTTGTTGAGCTGGGGATGCTCGTCTTCCGCCCAAAAATCAGACGATAACCAGGCAAATGCCCAGACAGCCAGCGCTCGGAAGAGCTCTAACGGGCTCACTTCATTTCAAATGAAAAATGGCATCGGCCCAATAAAGAAAGAAGTGGAAGTTGGCAAACTGGATCACGAACTCGCTGAAAAGGGGAAAGAAATTTTTGAAAGTAAATGTACCAGTTGCCACAAACTGGGCCAGCGGTATGTTGGTCCGGATTTGAAGGATGTAACCAGTCGCAGGACTCCCGCTTATATCATGAATATGATCATGAATCCAAGTGGAATGACCCATAAACATCCAGAGGCTAAAAAACTTTTGGGGAAATTCGCTACACAGATGGCCAACCTGCACGTCAAAAAGGATCAGGCACGCGCCATCGTCGAATATTTCCGTTCAGTAAATCCAAATAAATAACAATCTTCTAAACTTCACTCACAATTAATCAGAGGTCTAACTATGTATTTTCATAAACAACTCAGGAACTTACTGGCCGGAATCATGGCAGTGCTTTTAGCTATGTTCACGTTCTTCGGCTGTTCATCGACTAAAAGTAAAACAGGTAATGATGATGCCGCAGAACAAGTATATGTTCCACCAGGAAAACACGACGAATTTTATAGTTTTATGTCGGGGGGATGGACAGGGAACATTTCGGTTTACGGAATCCCTTCCGGACGACATTTATACTCTATTCCGGTTTTTTCACAGGATCCTGCGGATGGTTACGGGTACACCGAAGAAACTAAAGCACTTTTAAATACCTCGCACGGATTTATCCCCTGGGGCGATACACACCACGTAGAACCCTCAAAGACCGATGGCCTTTACGACGGACGCTGGATTTTTGTCAATGACCGGAACACTCCTCGCTTGGCCCGCATCAATCTGAAAGAGTTCAAAACGGATGAAACGCTTGAAATTCCGAATACGGCCGGTAACCACGCGGCTTCTTTTACTTCCTCCAATTCGGAGTATGTGTCTGCCATGTCGGAATATAGTATTCCCCTGCCCAAGCCTCTTGGCAATGGCACGGATGTCCCCATCGATTCTTACGCCGATAATTTTAACGGTATGTGTACCATGGTGAAAGTCGATCAGCAAACCGGACACCTGAATGTGGATTTTCAAATTGAACTTCCACCTTTTGACTACGACTTGGGACGCTTTGGTCTGGGCGTATCAAAAGACTGGATTTTCTATACCGACTATAACAGCGAGAAGGCTCATACAATGCTCGAAGCCAATGCATCTCAAAACGATAAGGACTTTGTCTTGGCTATCAACTGGAAGAAAGCGGCTAAAATAGCTCACCAGGGAAAAGGACAAATCGTATCTACCGAGTATGACCATAATGTGATTAATCACAAAACAGGATGGGCTAAAACGGAAGTCAAAAAGAAAGTACGTGTTTTACAACCTTCTGATCTGGAAGGTGCTATTTACTTCCTGCCTGGTCCCAAATCTCCACATGGAATCAATGTTTCCCCAAAAGGAAAATATATATCCATAGGTGGTAAGCTCTCTTCAACAGTCACTGTATATTCGCTGGATAACATTAAGAAGGCGATTGCCAATCATGACGTTTCTGAGACTATTAACGACATCCCTGTTCTGAGCTTTAAAGATGTAGAAAAGGAACAGGTGAAAAAGGCCGGTTTGGGCCCCTTGCACGTAGAGTATGACGGCAAAGGATACGGCTATAATTCTGCTTTCATTTCATCTGAGATTGTCAAATGGAGCCTGGAAACCGGGAAAGTAGTCGATCGTCATCCCACCTACTATTCTATTGGTCACTTGACCATACCGGGAGGAGATACCCGCAAGCCTTACGGCAAATACCTGATCGGACTCAATAAGATTACCAAAGATCGTTACCTGCCCACAGGTCCCGAGATGTTTGCCGGAGAACAATTGTTTGATATTACCGGCGCCCGGATGAAGCTTATCCTTGATTTCCCTGTAGAAGGGGAACCTCACAACGCTGCTGAATTGCCAGCCAGCCTAATCGATACTGCACAGGTTAAGTACTATGATCTGGATAAAAACGAGAACCCTTATGTAACTCGTAAAGAAAAAGACGCCAAAGTTGTCAGAAAGGGTAATCGTGTTGATGTTTATATGACGGCAATCCGAAGCCACTTTGTGCCGGATAATATTGAAGGTATCAAGGAAGGGGACGAGGTCCATTTCCACATTACCAACCTCGAACAGGAATGGGATATTCCGCACGGCTTTGCCTTGATGGGCATGCGTAATTCCGGAATACTTATTATGCCGGGCGAAACCCGATCAATCGTATGGAACCCCAAGAAGAAAGGCGTCTATCCTTTCTACTGCACTGATTTCTGTTCCGCTCTTCACCAGGAAATGCAAGGTTACGTCAGAGTATCACCTCAAAACTCTAATGTTAAAATTGCTTACGGAACCAATAAAGAATTGTAATTCATAAAACCGGATGGAAGGGCGCTTACCGCCCTTCCATTTTCATTAAAGATTACTTTGATTATGAATGCTTCACAAAAAAATACTATTAACAAGCGTAATCGGATTCTGATTGCTATTGCCTCAGTTCTACTGCTTGCCGCTTTTTTATTTCCCCTGTGGCAAATTCGGCTACAGGCCCCACAATACCCGGAAGGGTTGGGAATGAATATCTGGGTGAACACTATTAGCAGCCTTCACCCGCATAATATAAAAACGATCAACGATCTTAATCACTATGTGGGCATGAAACCTATCAACCCATCGTCTATCCCTGAACTTAAATTTATGCCGTACCTGTTGATTGGCTTGTTGGGATTAGGTATTGCTACCTCAATTTCCGGCAAACGTTCACTATTAATCGGCTGGGTTGTTTCATTTGCGGGTTTGGCTGTAGCAGGGCTCGTCGATTTTTATAAATGGGAATACAATTATGGCCATAACTTAAATCCCAATGCCGCCATTAAAATCCCTGGGATGTCTTATCAACCGCCATTACTTGGATCCAAGCAACTGCTCAATATTAATGCCACCTCCATTCCCTATATCGGAGGAATAGCCGTAATGATAGCCTTCGGGATTGGAATCTACGTACTGGTAAAAGAATACCGTAAAAACGAAGAATCACAAACAAAACCAAAGACACAGCCAAAACAGAAAATAGCGCAGCCACGGGTTACAGCTACGTAAACGTTCCATTACTATGCTGATTTTGAATACAAAATATCTTCGCTTTGCCACTTTATTGATAGGATTGCTGTGCATGTCAGCTGCATCTATAGCTAGAGACATTATTGTCAGCAAGGATGGATCTGTTCAAAATATTACCGAGGCCCTAAAAATTGCACATAAGGGCGACCGCATCATCGTTCGCAAAGGAATATATATCGACAAGCAAATTACGGTTGATAAGTCCGTCACTATAACCGGAGAAAAAGGAGCGATACTTGATGGACAGAATAAGTATCAGATAATGGTGATAACGGCAGACAGCGTTACCGTAAAAAATCTAACATTCCAAAATGTTGGGGTAAGTTATCTTGATGATAATGCAGCAATCAAGTTAAAAGATGTGAGCCACTGCCAGATTACCAATAATACTTTGAAAAACATTTTTTTCGGTATTTACCTGCTCAAAACTACTCATTCGATCATCTCGAATAATACCGTTGTCGGCAATGGCCGGCAAGAAGTTTCTTCGGGTGGAGCCATACATTTGCATTCCTGCGATCATATCACCATAACCGGAAATTACGTAACACATAGCCGGGATGGCATCTATTTTGAATTTGTCGATGACAGTAGTATCCGCAACAATGTAAGTGAACACAACATACGCTACGGATTGCACCTGATGTATTCCGACCATAATACCTTTTCCTATAATACTTTCAGAGATAATCAAGCGGGCGGGGTAGTTATGTATTCAAATTTTGTGACTGTAAAGCATAACCAATTTTTGCATAATTGGGGGTCAAATAACGATGGACTGTTGCTTAAGGAGGCCAACGACGGTCTGGTAGAACAAAATCGATTCCTTCAGAATAGTTCGGCAGTATATTCGGAAGGATCTAACCGGCTAACATTTGATCACAATAATTTTATCCAAAATGGATGGGCCGTTAAAATCATGTCGAACTGTACAAAAATCGAATTTATCCGAAATAACTTTATCGAAAACTCCTTCGATGTGAGCACCAGCGGAGACAAAAATTTCAATTCTTTCAATAAAAATTACTGGACTTCCTATAGCGGCTACGATTTGGATCAGGATGGCAAAGGCGATGTGCCCTATCATCCGGTGAGCCTGTTTTCGTATATCGTTAATAAACATAAACCTGCCATCCTCCTGATGAACAGCATGTTTATTCAATTCTTAAACGTTGCTGAACGAACGCTGCCTGTACTTACGCCTAAAACACTTATTGATAAAAAACCCCTGATGCATAAAGTGACGGTATCTATTTGACCTTTCTCAAATGAAACAGCTTTTTGTTTTTGATGTTTAACCTCTCTGTTTCGTATTGAAAAAGTGGGATTAGAAAACTATTTATAAGAAAGAGCTTAGAAATGAAACGCAAAAGCTCCTAAAATATATGGCAAGTAATCCCATTTCTTATGAAGATTTTAAAATCAGGGCTGTTTATATTTTTTATGTTTTGGACTATGACTTTGTCAGCCCAAAACAGGAACCTGCGGAAATATGGCGTTCAGATAGGGGTTCTCAATCCCGGCCCTCTAAATGCAATTACCGATGTAAAAGACGTACGGGTAGGCCAACAGACGATCATCAAAGGTAATAATATTCGCACTGGCGTAACGGCTATTCTGCCACATCCGGGCAACACTTTTCAGCAAAAAGTGCCGGCAGCTTATTATGTGGGAAATGGCTTTGGGAAATTAACGGGCACAACGCAAGTTAAAGAACTGGGCAATATTGAAACGCCCATTATATTGACAAATACCCTGAGTGTTCCCACGGCTGCCGATGCCCTTATTGATTACACTTTTCGATTTGATGCGAATAAAGAGGTTCGCTCTATTAATCCCGTTGTGGGGGAAACCAACGACGGCTACCTAAATGATATCAGGGGTCGGCATGTCACTAAAGAGGATGTACTCAAAGCTATTGATGAGGCCCATGGCGGAACCATTCGACAAGGCAATGTGGGGGCCGGAACGGGCACCATCGCCTTTGGCTTTAAGGGAGGCATCGGTACATCATCCCGCAAACTGCCAAAACGACTTGGAGGCTATACGGTTGGCGTACTTGTACAAACAAATTTCGGCGGTGTTCTGCAAATAGCCGGTGTCCCGGTTGGCAAAGAACTTGGTAAATATTATTTAAGCGATCAGCTCAATCAATCGCCGGATGGATCCTGTATGATCGTTGTGGCAACCGATGCTCCGTTGGATTCCCGGAACCTTAAACGGCTGGCCAAACGGGCCATCCTGGGATTGGCCCAAACCGGTGGTATTGCCTCAAACGGCAGTGGCGACTATGTCATTGCTTTCTCAACCGCCAAATCGGTTCGTATTCCCTACCACTCGGATAATGCGCTTAACCGGCAAGATGTGTTGCGCAATAATGCGATGTCGCCGCTTTTTATGGCTGCAAATGAAGCCACCGAAGAAGCTATCATCAATTCGCTTTTTCATGCCCAAACAATGACCGGAAGAGCCGGACACACGATAAAGTCTCTGCCGATAGACCGTGTTTTAAAAATAATGGAAGAATATGGAAGGTAGGTTGAACTGGCTGTTACGAGGCCTTTGCAAAACCGATCTTATTGATCAATCTCTGCATTTTTGTGAATTCGAAACCATGATAAACTTTAATTTATATTTGTATCTCACTTCAGTTGCTCCGCAGCTGAAAGCCTATTGGCGCTCAGCATCCTTTAGCGGAGAATGGAATCCAGTTTTACTATGCTTTTGGAGCTTAGTAAAACCTAAACAGCTTAGGTAGCAAAGGAGCTCCCGCAGCCACAGGTTTCACTGGCATTAGGATTATCAAACGTAAATCCGCGTGCATCCAGCCCATCCGGGTAATCAATAGAAATACCTTTCAGGTACATCATGTGTTTAGGATCTACAACGATCTCGATACCATGGCTGACAATTATTTCATCCTCGTCGGACTTGTAATCAAAGCCAAGCTTATAACTGAGTCCGGAGCAACCACCGCCTTCAACAGCAACGCGAAGACACAATTCATCTTCCAGATCTTCATCTGATCTTATTTTGCGAACTTGCTTAACAGCGCGCTCGGTAAGCTGCACAGGAGGTCCTTCAATAGCAACATCATCAGGCGTCTCTATTTGCTCCAATGGAGACGTAGCCTCCTTTTGGGCAGACTCCTCCCCTTCGTCATCATCAACAAGATCGGAAATTACAGAATCTAAATTTTCTTCCGGTTCTGTAGGCATCACACTAAATTCTTTTAAAGTTAAGTCTCATGGTTCTGCGAATACGTAAAATAATCAATATTATTCTTTCGGAACAGATTCAGAATATCCGCCGTAACTAAATTTACAAGGGTGTTTGAAGCCTTAGCCCGGGGAATATCTACCAAATCAGCAAATTTCTCAACGGTTATCTCACCGTATTCATTCAGATAGCGAAACAGTTTTTGTTCGTCGGGACCGTATTCAAAGGTCACCCCTTCATCCGAATTTCGCTTTTTGATGATCTCGATCAACTCCTTGCTGGCAACCTTATTCTGGTCCTTTTCGCGCATGAAGACCGTTTCTTCTTTCTTTCCTCTCACATAAATGGGTTTGTTATGCGCTTCGGGAACTCTAATTACCAAAAGGTCGCGATCGCCAAAATGCACGATTTCAATTTTGATATCCACCTTGGGCTGACAAAGCTCATTGGCTGCCTTGGCCAGCAAGAACTCTTCTTCCTGGTAGCCTAACACACCTACCAGTGATTGGTCGTCATCCACTCCAATAAGCAGTGTTCCACCTTTGGTATTGGCAAAAGCCGCAATTTCGCGGGCTATTTTGTATGCGGATGGAATAGTTCGCTTAAATTCAAGATAAGTGCCTTCGCCCGTTTGTGCGAGATTTTTCACATCCAGATAATCCATTTGGGAAAGCGAGGCTGTACTGCGATTGTTGGAATACATAGCCACTCTGTCTTAGTGTTCAATAAATAAACGAAGGTAACTACAAAATATTAAGTATCATCTAATAATCAGAATCCTAAATACGCAATCAATATTGGTCCTGCGATATCCTACGGCTCATACTGAACTTATTTCAGCATCTATTGCTATAGCACTTAAATTACGATTTCTTCTTTAGGATTGCGTGTCATCAGGTCGTACAACATATCTTTGGGATCTTCTCCCTCAAAAAGTACCCGATACACGGCTGCAGTAATCGGCATTTCTACGCCCAATTTCTTACTCCACTCTAAAACCGAACGCGTAGTTTTGACTCCTTCAGCAACCATATTCATTTTCGAAACAATCTCATCCAAGCTCTTTCCCTGACCAATATTAAATCCTACGAAACGGTTTCTGCTATGCTCACTGGTGCAAGTCACAATAAGATCGCCCATACCGGCTAATCCCGCAAATGTATCCTGTGAGGCACCCAGTTGCATCCCCAAACGTTTCATCTCATGGAGCCCCCGGGTCATAAGTGCCGCTTTTGCATTATCGCCCGACTGCGATCCATCGAGAATACCTGCTGCAATAGCCATAATATTTTTAACAGCTCCACCTATTTCTACACCTATAATATCATAATTGAGATAAACCCGGAACATGGGCGTCAAGAAAGTATCCTGTATAATTTTCGTGGTTCGTTTGGAATATGAGCTGGCAACCACGGTAGTCGGCTTAAACTTACTGACTTCCTCGGCATGGCTCGGACCTGAAATCACCCCGATATGGTCGTCAATAATCTTTCTCTTCAGTACTTCGCTAAGTACCTGCGACATTGTTTGGAACGTATCATTCTCGATTCCTTTGGCAACACTGACTACAATCTCATCACCGTTAAAATATGGTTTTAAATTCGTTGCCACTTCGCGCATCACGTGAGAAGGCGTAGCGAACACGACCATATCGGGATCGTCAAGACATTCTTCCAGATCGGTATAACAAACAACTGAATCAGGCAGGGTAACATCCGAAATATAAGAAGGATTTCGATGCTGCTTGTTAATGCTATAGGCAATATCTGCTTCCCGTGCCCAAAGCTGCACTTTATTACCGGCACGGGCCAATACAACGGAGAGTGCCGTACCAAAACTACCGGCCCCTATAATAGTTATTCTTCTTTTCACGATACTACGATTGTGGTTTTTTATCTTTGTTTAACCACCCAACGGCCGGCTTAAATGAACTAATCTGATTCTCTGTGCCATTTAACAGGCGTTTGATGTTGCCGCGATGTTTTATAATGATACCGATACCGGCCAGTGCTCCAAAAATAAGTATGCTGCCATCAATAGCCCATCCCAGACCATATCTTAAGATTACTAAAACCAACGGATAAATAAATGCTGCAATTAAGGAGGCCAGTGACACGTAGCGACTAAGCAACATCACCACTAAAAATACCACGGCCGCAATACCTACCGAAACGGGCTCGATGCCACAAAGCATTCCGGCAGCGGTAGCCATCCCCTTTCCACCGTCAAAATTGGCGTATAGGGGAAACATATGACCAATAATTGCTACAATTCCACAAACGATCTGTAAAAAGGGATGAACCTCCCAAAAATCAAAAAGACTTACCGGACCCGACCCTATATGATAGGCTAACAAACTGATCCAGTAAGAACTGGCAAACCCCTTAAAAAAATCAAAGGCTAATACAACTACGCCTGGCTTCCATCCTAATAGACGAAATGTATTCGTTGCTCCGGCGTTGCCACTGCCGTGCTTTCTGATATCAACTCCCTTAAACAACTTTCCCACCCATATCGAAGTAGGGATAGACCCTACCAAATAACTCAACAGTATGACAACTCCAAGTGCTAGCATAGAATTTGATTAAATGAGAAATGCTGATCTGCTGAAATATAAAAGATCAGAAGATATTCTCGATAGAATTTTCCTTAAAGATCGTAAAAGATCTAGACGTGCTTTTCGGCATGGTAGGAAGACCGAACCAGCGGACCGCTTTCTACATGCCCGATGCCTAGTTCTTCTCCAATTTCTTTGTATTCAGCAAACTGATCAGGATGTACCCATTCTTTAACCGGCTGATGCATCTTAGTAGGTTGCATGTATTGACCGATCGTCAATACATCTACATCATGATCAACGCAATCTTTCATCAATTCAATTACTTGTTCACGTTTTTCTCCAAATCCTACCATGATACCCGTCTTCGTTCGGAGTCCTTGATCCTTGCATCGCTGCAACAATTCAAGAGAACGCTCATATTTAGCTTGGGGACGAATCGTGCGATATAAGTCAGGGACCGTCTCGAGGTTATGGCTCAAAACATCGGGAGGTGTATCAATTACTATTTGAAGAGCATCCCAAACGCCACGGAAATCAGGAATCAAAGATTCAATAGTCACGCCGTCAATAGCTTCGCGCAGCTGTCGATGACATTCGGCAAAAATGGGAGCGCCCCCATCGTCCCGCTCATCGCGGTTTACCGAAGTGAGCACTACGTGTTTGAGATCCATTTTTTGGGCGGCTTCAGCAATACGTCGCGGCTCATCCCAGTCGAGCCCCTGAACGGGTCGGCCCGTCTTAATCGCGCAAAACGAACACGATCGCGTGCATACATCTCCAAGTATCATAAAAGTTGCTGTACCATTACCCCAGCATTCACCCATATTCGGGCAGCGGGCTTCCGAGCAAACCGTATTCAACGAGTTGTTCTGTATCGTTTGCGATATTTCCTTGAACTTTTCTCCGGATGGTAATTTAACCCGTAGCCAGTCGGGGCGTTGCTTGGTTTGCTGATTTCGATCGACAACGTTGAGTTCTTTAATCATGAAACTAAAATCAAAAATTTAGGGGGATGCTTCTTCTGTATCAGATTTTTTAAGATACGAAAATTGATCGTCCAGTTCAGGCAACGAATCAACCTTTTTGATACTAATATCAAATACTTCTTCGAAATGGTCAATCAGATGTTCTTTAACCTCAGACACGTCAATTTCGTGCCCAAGCAGGGCTTGCAGGCTGGTTACATCTTTGTCGGTAATGCCGCAGGGAATAATATGATTGAAATAGCTGAGATCAGCATTAATATTAAAGGCAAAGCCATGCATCGTTACCCAGCGGGAACAGCGAATACCCATCGCGCAAATTTTCTGTTCACCAACCCAGACGCCTGTCAACCCCTTGATGCGTCCGGCTTCGATTTGGTAGTCGCCGCAAGTTCGGATGATTACTTCTTCCAGGTAACGCAGATATTTGTGAATATCGGTGAAATGACGATCCAGATCAAAGATCGGATAGCCCACAATTTGGCCGGGCCCGTGATAAGTGATATCGCCGCCTCGATCAATCGGAATAAATTCAGCATTGATCTCGGCAAGTTCTGCCATACCTTTTAGCAGGTGAGCCTTATCTCCACTTTTGCCCAGCGTATAAACGTGGGGATGCTCTACAAACAGTAAAACGTCATTACTTTCTTCACCGGGTTTGTAAAGCGTCTGCTCTTTACGGCGCTGCAGTTTTTCACCCACCAGACGCTGCTGAATGGCGGTTTGAAGGTCCCAAACGGGACGGTAAGGCGCATGACCCAGATCATATAAATCTACCGTATTCATAGTCTTGCAAAATACAAATTATGAGGGGCAATCACTACTTTGGAATACCACTTAGACACTAAAGGCACTAAGAACTCATAGTTCTTAGTGCCTCAGTGGTTAGTTTAAATTTTGGCTCTGCGAGAATCTAATTACGCTTTCTTTTTCTTCTTAGGCTGTGTGCCGAGATGAACGCCTTCGCCATACGCTTCGGCGACAGCCTCCATTACAGCCTCAGACATTGTTGGATGCGGGTGAACAGCACTGATGATTTCGTGTCCGGTAGTTTCCAGATCACGGGCTACTACAACCTCTGCAATCAGTTCGGTAACATGAGCGCCGATCATATGGCACCCCAGCCACTCACCGTATTTCTCATCGAATACAACTTTCACAAAACCTTCCTGATGGCCAAGCCCCGTTGCTTTACCGCTGGCCGAGAATGGGAACTTACCCACTTTGATGTCGTACCCTTCGTCCTTGGCCTGCTGTTCTGTGTATCCCACCGATGCAACCTGCGGCTCGCAATACGTACAGCCGGGGATATTATCATATTTGATGGGCAACGGATCTTCGCCGGCCATCTTCTCAACACAGAAAATTCCTTCGTGCGAAGCTTTGTGAGCTAACCACGGCGCTCCGATTACATCACCGATAGCATACACGCCATCAACGTTGGTCTGATAAGTATCTCTGTCAACTTTGATTTGGCCTTTTTCATATTCAACGCCAATCTTGTCGAGACCAATACCATCTACATTTCCGGCTACACCAACAGCCGAAAGAACCACATCTGCTTCTACCGTTTCAGTGTCGTCTCCAGTCTTGATGGTAACTTTTACACCATCGCCGTTCTTTTCAACTTTCTCGACCGTACTGCCGGTGCGGACATCAATTCCTTTTTTCTTATAAATTTTACCGAGCTCTTTGCCGATATCCTTATCTTCAATAGGCACGATGGTATCCTGAAGCTCAACCAGCGTAACATCCGTACCGATCGTGTTGTAGAAGTAAGCAAATTCAACACCGATAGCACCTGCTCCAATCACAACCAGTTTATCCGGCTGCCTATCAAGCTGCATAGCTTTCTCAGAATCGATCACCATTTCTCCGTCGATGGGGATATTGGGCAGCTCCCGGGGATGCGCACCGGTAGCAACAATAAAATTCTTAGCTTTAACCTGCTCTTTAATCTTATCCTTGTCATCGACAACCTTAATCTGGCCTTTGGATTCAAAGACGCCCTTGCCTTCAAAGACCTCAATTTTATTGGCCTTCATCAAAAATTGCACACCTTTACTCATCTTATTGGCAACTTTGCGGCTTCGCTTGACCATCCCG
>Ga0102944_1001211_pt1 | contig 17721 bp, 16 predicted proteins | sample SalPonD_shore_MG_FD_78172 | JGI IMG/M metagenome (GOLD analysis project Ga0102944, IMG submission 78172) | Salt pond soil microbial communities from South San Francisco under conditions of wetland restoration - Salt Pond MetaG... | ecosystem: Environmental > Aquatic > Marine > Intertidal zone >...
CGTGCTCATGGAGGCGCTCTGGAACGCGGGCGCGAAGGTGCGCGCCTTCGATCCCGAGGCCATGGACGAATGCCGCCGGATCTACGGCGAGCGCAGCGACCTGGAACTCTGCGACACGCCCGAAGACACCCTCGAGGGTGCCGCCGCGCTGGTCGTCGTCACTGAGTGGAAGGTGTTCCGCAGCCCGGATTTTGACTTGGTCCGACAAGAACTCGAAAGCCCCGTATTATTCGACGGCCGTAACCTCTACGACGCGCAGCGCATGACACGCCGGGGTTTCACCTATTACGGAATCGGGCGCCGGGTGCTTTCGGCCCCCGGGAGCGTGGGTGCCGGACATGGACATTGATCCAGGTTTCGAAGAGGCCAGTGGAGTAGCGTAAGCTCCGTCTATGGTCGGACGACAGCATGGAAATACTTGGTCGTACGCTCCATGCTGGTGCATGCGCAATGTCGAAAATTCCTTGGCCGAAATGCATACGGAGCGCTCGATAGAGTGCGCAGGAAACGCGGACTTCTCAAGCCACACGGCCAGCTGATCTCGTTCGTCGCGCGCGCTCTTGACGTTACGCTGATCGCGGTCGCTGGCGTGCTCGCCTATGGCGCTCGATTCGGATTCGAGGCCATCGGCAGCATGCGCTCGGACTACGTGTCTTGCCTGCTGGCCGGTGTCTTGCTGGCCGGCATCGTGCTGCCGGCCTGTCGGGTCTACCGCTCGTGGCGAGGCGTCAGTGTCGCCACGACCATCGCCCGTGCCGTGCTGGCCTGGAGCGCAGCATTCGTTGCGCTTCTTCTGCTCCTGTTCGCGGGACACTGGACGGAAGATTATTCACGCTTGTGGCTTGGCTACTGGGCGGTGCTCTCGGCCGTTGCCGTGGGGTTGGTGCGCCTCGGCGTGTACGGCACGCTCTCATGGGCGCGCCGTCGCGGCTTTAACGTGCGGCGGGTCGTTCTGTTCGGAGCGGGCGAGCTCGGTCGCAACGTGCTGGACGCCGTCTCGGAAGGAGACTGGACGGGGTTCCGGGTCGTGGCCGTACTTGACGACGATGCGGACAAGCAGGGTGTCAGCTGCGCCAGCCTCACTGTTCGGACCGACACCGACAGTCTGGCCGAAGTCGTCCGGGAAACCAGTGCCGATGAGGTGTGGTTCACGTTACCGCTGCGTGCGGAAGAGCGTATGCACGAATTGCTGCACCAGCTGCGGCACTCCGTCGTCAATATTCGCCTGATGCCGGACGTCTTCGGCCTGCGCTTGCTCAATCACTCGATTACCGATCTCGCCGGAATCCCGGCGATCAACCTGACGGAAACGCCGCTGACCGGCGTGAATCAGTTGCTGAAGGTTATCGAGGACCGTGTTCTGGCTTCGATCATCCTTTTTCTCATTAGTCCCCTGATGCTGGTGATCGCGCTTGGAGTCAAGATCAGTTCTCCAGGGCCGGTACTCTTCCGCCAGGAACGCGTCGGATGGAACGGAAAGGTGTTCCAAATGCTGAAATTCCGTTCCATGCCAGTGGGCGCAGAGAGTGACTCCGGCGCACGTTGGGCTTCCGCCGACGATCGGCGTGCCACTCGACTCGGAGCGTTCTTGCGTCGCACGAGTCTGGATGAATTGCCGCAGTTTCTGAATGTACTTCTCGGTGACATGTCGATTGTGGGTCCGCGTCCGGAGCGTCCCGTGTTCGTCGAACGCTTCAAGGACGATATTCCCGATTACATGCAGAAGCACCTCGTGAAGGCGGGCATTACAGGCTGGGCGCAGGTCAACGGGTGGCGCGGAAACACCGATCTGACTAAACGCATTGAATACGACTTGTACTACATAGAAAATTGGTCCATCGGCTTTGATTTCGTGATCATGCTTCGGACCATCTTCTCGGGGTTTGTCCATCCGAATGCGTACTAATTTGCGAGTCGGTCCGATCTGGGACGGGCATCGACTGCGGCAATTGGCGGGACAGGCATGAGCGGAGCGCGGAGCCGGAAGCGGACGATCCTCGTTACAGGCGGTGCCGGATTCATCGGCTCGACCATCGTGCGTCAGTACTTGGTGCAGACTGACGTCACGATAGTCAATATCGACAAATTGACGTACGCGGGAAACATCGACTCGCTCGGCTCCCTCCGCAACCATCCACGTCATCAATTCCACAAGGTGGACATTGGCGATCGTACGGAGGTGGACCGCGTTCTCGCCGAGCATAGGCCTGATGCGATCATGAATCTCGCAGCGGAGTCGCATGTCGATCGCTCGATCGAAGGGCACGGCGCGTTCATCGAGACGAATATTGTTGGCACGTACTCGCTGCTCGAGTCCGTCCGGTCGTACTGGAACGACCTGGATCCAGGGAGCAGGAAGCACTTCCGCTTTCACCACGTATCCACGGACGAGGTCTTCGGAGATCTGGGCCACGAAGGCAGGCCTGCGAACGAGACGACACCGTACGCCCCCAGCTCTCCATATTCCTCCACCAAGGCCTCGAGTGATCACCTGGTGCGTGCGTGGGCCCGCACCTATGGTCTTCCGGTCGTGATTACGAACTGTTCGAACAACTACGGCCCGTACCAGTTCCCGGAGAAGCTCATACCCCTGATGATCCTGAACGCCATGGAGGGCAGGCCGCTCCCCGTATACGGTCGCGGAGAAAACGTACGGGATTGGCTGTATGTAGAGGACCATGCGGATGCGCTGCGACTGGTACTCGCGCAGGGCGAGACCGGGCGTACCTACAACATAGGCGGCCGGAGCGAGAAGACCAACCTGGAGGTCGTGCAAGCCGTGTGCGAACTGCTGGACCGCCTCGCACCGGACCCGAACGGCCGACATGACCGGCTCATCCAGTACGTGAAGGATCGGCCGGGTCACGACCTGCGTTACGCGATCGACGATTCCCGGATTAGGCGGGAGCTCGGCTGGCAGCCGTGCGAGACTTTTGCCTCCGGCCTCGAACGAACGGTCCGCTGGTACTTGGACAATACCACGTGGGTGGAGCGCGTCAGGACCGGGGCCTACCGTGAGTGGATCGAGTCGAACTACGGTCACCGGGGGCCGGCCGAATGAAGATCCTGCTGTTCGGTCGTGGCGGGCAGGTGGGCTGGGAGCTTCAGCGCGCGCTGAGCCCGCTTGGCGGGGTGATCGCCCTCGATCGGAGCGGCAAAGGCGGGCTCTGCGGGGACCTGGCGGACGCGGACGGCATCGTGGATACCGTGCGACGGACGAAGGCGGATGTGATCGTGAATGCAGCGGCCTACACGGCGGTCGATGCGGCCGAGAGGGAGCCGAACCTGGCGCGCGCCATCAATGCCGATGCGCCGGCGAGGCTTGCGGCCGCCGCCCGGATGCAGGACGCATGGCTCGTGCACTACTCGACCGATTACGTGTTCGACGGGAGCGGTAGCGACCCGTGGGGCGAGTCCGATGTGCCACGTCCCCTGAACGTGTACGGGCGCACGAAGCTGGAAGGAGAAGAGGCGATACGGACCTCGGGCTGCCGGCACCTCGTGTTGCGTACGAGCTGGGTGTACGCGGCGCGCCGACGGAACTTTGTAAGTACCATGTTGCGGCTTGCATGCGAGCGCGACGCACTGCAGGTGGTCGATGACCAGATTGGCGCGCCCACGGGTGCGGAACTCATCGCGGATGTGACGGCGCATGCGCTTGCGAACGTGCGGCGGAACCGGGTAACCGGCGGCCTGCATCACCTTGCGGCGAGCGGCCGCACCAGCTGGCACGGTTATGCCCGGTTCGTCATAGCGCGGGCACGCACACTGGGGTGGCCCGTTCGCGTCGAGGATGATGCAATCGAGCCCGTGAGCAGCAGCGCGTTCGCGACCGCGGCCGAGCGGCCACAAAACTCGCGGCTCGACTGCCGCCGGATCGAGCACGAATTCGGTCTTCGCATGCCCGATTGGCAATGCGGCGTCGAGCGCGTGCTTTTGGAGCTCGCACCGCGCCAGCCGCTGGGAGAAAAATCGTGACGACTCGAAAGGGAATCGTACTGGCCGGTGGCAGCGGCACCCGCCTCTATCCGGTTACGCACGCCATCTCGAAGCAGCTGTTGCCCGTGTTCGATAAGCCCATGATCTACTACCCGCTGTGTACACTCATGATGGCGGGAATCCGCGAGATCCTGATCATTTCAACGCCGGACGATACACCACTGTTCCGCAAGCTGCTGGGCGATGGCAGCCAATGGGGCATCTCACTACAGTATGGCGTGCAGCCGGAACCCAATGGCCTCGCCCAGGCGTTCTTGATTGGCAGAGAGTTCGTGGGCGACGCGCCGAGTGCGCTGATCCTCGGCGACAACATCTTCTATGGTCACGACCTGGTGCCACAGTTGAAGGTGGCAGCGGAACGTGATCAGGGCGCTACCGTATTCGCGTACCCAGTGAACGATCCCGAGCGATACGGCGTCGTGTCGTTCGACGCCGGGGGCAAGGCGGTCAACCTTGAGGAAAAGCCCGACAGGCCAGAGTCGCGGTACGCCGTAACCGGGTTGTACTTCTACGACAACGGCGTGACCGAAATCGCCTCAAACCTGGAGCCCTCGCGACGCGGCGAACTCGAAATAACGGACATCAATGCACAGTACCTGGCGGCGGGCAAACTCAATGTCGAGATCATGGGTCGTGGAATGGCATGGCTTGACACCGGCACACACGAGTCCCTGCTGGAGGCCGCGAGCTTTGTAGAAACCATAGAGAAGCGCCAGGGCCTGAAAATCGCCTGCCCCGAGGAGATCGCGTTTCGCATGGGATACGTGGCGCCGGATACCTTGAGCGAAGCCGCCCGAAGAATGGGTAACAGCGCTTACGGAAATTACCTTCTCCGGATCCTGCAGGAGCAGGTGTTTTAGATGAATGTCATACAAACTGACTTGTCGGAGGTGCTGCTGGTTGAACCAGATGTGTTCGAGGACGCCCGGGGATTCTTCTTTGAATCGTGGCAGCGCAGGAAGTTTGCCGACATCGGAATTGATTGCGATTTCGTGCAGGACAATCACAGCCGCTCGATTCGGGGTACGCTTCGCGGGTTGCATTATCAACTGCGTCGATCCCAGGGGAAGCTTGTACGAGCAACCGCTGGGGAGGTATTTGATGTAGCCGTTGATATCCGTCGTGGGTCCCCAACGTTCGGTCGCTGGACCGGACGATGGCTGTCGGCGGAGAACAAGAGAATGCTTTGGATTCCTCCTGGCTTCGCTCACGGATTCTACGTGAGCTCAGACGTTGCAGAGTTCCAATACAAGTGTACGGAGTACTACGATCCGGAACAGGAACGGTGTATCTGGTGGCGCGATCCTGCAATAGGGATCGAGTGGCCTTTGGTGGGTGAGCCCCTGGTTTCGGACAAGGACGCGCGGGGTGTGATTCTGGGCGAGGCGGAGATCCTTTGAGTCGCCACTCATCCAAGGCGTCCCTTTACCTCAAGGGCGTATCCGCCGGTGCATGGGCCATGGGGGTCGATCTGCTCGCGGGATTCACGGGCCTGTGGTTGACGACACGAATTCTCGGCAAGGAAGAGTACGGCGCACTAGCAATCGCAATGGCGTGGATGTATTTCCTGAATCAATTTTCCACGTTGGGCCTCGATCGCACGTTGCTGTACCGGGTGTCCGCGTTCACGCGAACGCCAGGCCGCCTGGTCGGCGGAAATATAGCGAGTACGATCGCCGCGACGGTCGCAGTCGTCGGCGTCGGCGTCGGCGTCGTGTCTGCATGCGCGGCCGTTCTGCTGGGCGAACGCTTTGGCTTCGACCCATACTGGTTCGTGGTTCTGTCGTGTGCATTGCCGTTTGTATGTCTGATTGAAGTTGCCAAAACGTGGCAGACGGCGAACGACCGGGCCCACGTGGCGCAACTGCTTGCGCCGTGCGGCACGGTCGTCAGGGTCGGGATCCTTTACGCTACCTGGTTGACGGAGGGCGGCCGGACGGGCGTGGCTGCAGCGCAGATTGCAGGGTTTGCGCTCGCCCTCGCGCTGTATGTGGCGGCAATACCGAAATGCAGCTTCGGGTGGTTCACGCGGTTGTCACGGGGAGATTACATCTATGGAATGAAACTAGTGCTCACGCGTGTCGCCCAGGAAGGGATTCTCCGGGTCGATGTGGTGATGCTGGGCTTCCTGGCGTCCGCGGGGGGGGTTGCCGAGTATGCGGTCGCACGACGACTGGCTGAACTAGCGCAGATCGGGAACCGGTGGCTTGCGCCCGTCTTCACTCCACGTATGCGCTACGCCATCAAGTCGGGCGATTTCGATGGGCTCGCACGAGAGTATTCACAGAACCGACTTGTCGCAACGGGGGTCGCGTACTGTTTGATTGGTGGGTACTTCGTTCTGGGCGAGTGGCTGCTGCATCTGTTCGGCGCGTACACGGGTGCGTGGCCGGTACTGATGATACTGGTCTCCGGATACGCAATGACGCAAATGTTTGGCGCAACCGGTCGCTACCTGAATATGGCAGGTCACGCGAGCATCAGCCTGTATAGCACGATCGCGGTGTTATTGATTGACGTGATTCTGAATTACCTGACGATCCCCGTGTGGGGCGCAGTGGGCGCTGCCATATCAACCGTAATCGCGCTTGCGGGCCTTAATTCGATCATGGCTTGGATCATCGCGCGGATCGACCAGTTCAAAACGATCAAGTTCATGACAATGTGGGCAATATTGAGCATGTTCGTCAGCTCGCTCGTTTGGACTCCACTGCTGGGAAACTCGTGGCAGCTGGCCGGTATTGTGGCGCTGTTGAGCAGCGTACTGTTCCTGTTTTCGGAACGGCAGGAACTCCGACATTTTCGATCTGCGCTAACGAAACTCGTGGCAAGGTAAGTGGGATCATCAGGTGGATCCATTAATGGAGAGGGTATGCGACGCGCAGTTGACATCTTCCACGTAGGCCCGCAGAAGTCAGGTACGACGTGGGTGTATCAGTGTTTCCGAGAACATCCGGAAATAGCTGTGCCGGAGACGGACGCGACGCACTATTACAGTATGTATTTCCACCGTGGATACGAGTGGTACATGAGTTGTTATGGCGCGCCGTTGGAGGACCAACGCCTGTTCGACCCAACGCCTGACTATCTCAGGTCCCCGGTCGCCGCGAGTCGGATCGCAAGCGATAACCCTGATGCGCGGATCATCGTTTGCTTGCGAGAGCCAATCGAGCGGGCATTTTCGCACTATTGGCACGAGCGGAAAAAGCACCGGTTCAACTTCAACTTTGAGGAAGTACTGAACAATTACGACCTGTTCATGAATTGGATTGAACCCGGATTTTATTCAACGCATCTCAAACGCTTCCGGGAGCATTTCCCCGGAGATCAGATCCACGCCGTATTGTTCGATGATCTTCAGGCGGACCCACATGCATTTATCCGTGACTTGTATGCGTTCGCGGGCGTGCGGTCCGATTTTTCGCCTACGGTGCTACGCACACGGGTCAATTCAGCCACGAGTGCCGTCCCTCGGGATGCGGTGTATCGAACACGCGGGAAACAGATCCTGAAGGACCTTGGGCTTTATGATTTCGTGCGACGCACGCGGAATGCGTTGGCGAAAGGCGGTCGTGCGTCGACGCGCGGATCCGGGGAAATTCCGAACGTGGGAGACGTGGATCCGGGCGTGACAACCGAACTCGTTAATTTGCTTGAATGCGAATATGCGTCTCTCGAGACATTGCTGGGGCGCAATCTGGACGGCTGGCGTGGAAGGTATGGGCAACAGGGGGGGAGTACGTAGTGATGAAGCGAGTGAAACGGATGGCCGGTCGCGGCTTGGGCCGAACACGCCGAGCCCTCGCGGTCCGCGTCGGAGAACAACGGGTCCGATTCGACACGCGGCACGAGATTGCGAAGAGTTGGTTCTATCCCAGGTACGCGTTCGGAGACCTGCACGAACCAGCCCTGACAGCCCTTCTGACCAGGCAATTGCGGGCCGGTGATGTCTTCTTCGATGTGGGGGCGAACCTTGGCTGGTTTACACTCCTCGCGGGCGCACTGTGCCAGGGGGGCGAAGTGCACTCATTTGAGGTCGATCCGCGGCTGACGGGCCTGCTCCTGGATTCCCTGAGGTTGAACAAGCTACCCGCGCGCCACCGCGTGAACTGCCTTGCGGTGGGTGAGTGGGACGGCAGGCTCGTGTCATTCGCGCCACACATCGCGGGAAATCCCTCGACGAACCAGGTATCCAGTGATGCCAAGGGTGACATGGGCGTGGGCTCGGTATCTTTGGACAAGTACTGCGAACTGCTGGGGATTCTGCCTACTTGTGTCAAGATCGATGTGGAAGGAGCCGAGTTGGGTGTCTTGCGGGGGATGCGCGAAGTCATGAGGAAATCACGGCCCCGCCTTGTTGTGGAAATCCATCCAGAGCAACTGGCAGACCAGAACATTCCAGCGTCACTCGTAATCGATGAGATTGCTGAGACGGTGCCGCAATACGTGATGTGGCAGATAGAACATTATCGGGACGCAGAAGCGGGTGAACTCAGCAAACGCGATCCGGGCTCGGTCACGTGGTCGGATCGGCCGGCGGTGTTCTATTTCGAGGCGCCGGACAGTTGAGGCTCACTGCGACGGCGAACGGGTAGTGACCCGCGTGCCAGACGTATGACCATACTTTACGTCCATCGCGTTGTTCCGGATCCATGCGGCATTCAGGCCGTAGGACCTGATCGTTGCAATGCGATAAGCCTCGGCGCGTTCGAGGAGTTGTTGGAGCACTTGGGCAATTGCTTGTGTGATTGGCGGACCGTGCTGGACGGAATGCATGGTGCGCGCCCGGACGCCGCTCGCGTGGGACTTACGTTCGACGACGCATATGCGGACTTCGAGGATGTGGCCTTGCCGGTTCTCGAACGGCATGGGATTCGCGTATTGCTGTTCGTTACGTCGATGTTCGCCGAGCAAGCGCTTGTGCCGTACGAATACGCAATTGCAGAGTTGGCGCGTCGGTGCCCGGATGTCTTGCTCCCACGAGAGTTCGAAACGTGCGGCGAGGTCGAGGGGGCGCACGAGCGGTACCGGTGTATCGTGGGCCGAATGAAGCGAATGCGTCCGCGCACGCGGGCGCGATTCGTCCGGGATCTGCTGAATCTGAACGGCGTTGCGGAACAGCAAATGACGACGCCACGTATGTTGTCCTGGCCCAGGTTGAAACACCTCGTCGATCACCCACTGGTTGATATTGGCGTACATACCGCAACGCACCCGTACTTGCCCGCGTTGAATGCGCGGGAGGCATGGATGGAAATCGCTGGCGCCAAACGTGCTGTGGAGCGTCGCTTGGGGCGGACGAGCACATGTTTTGCGTACCCATACGGCGCGAATGGAAGACGAGATCGATGGTTGGCGCGCATGGCCGGCTTTGAGAACGCGTTCTCCACTAGCCCGAATTCAAAGGGACGTATGGCCATTGGCAGAATCGACGTACGCGACTGGATCGGCGGTGCGCGACGTGGCGGATGATCCACGTATCCTGATTTGCACGCTGTATTCGGGCGAGCCACAGCTGTCGGCCCTGAAGGACTCACTGGGCGCTCAGTCCGTGCGTAACTGGACACAACGAATTTTCGAGTTCCTGCCAAATCGGGAAGCCCATCGAACGTTATATCGATACATCATGGATGCACACGGCCAGTTCGATGTGTTCATGAAGATTGACGCGGACATGGTGTTGCGACGAGCGTCAGTGCTCGAAGAGATTGTGGAACGGTTCGCCCGGATCGAAGACCTCGATCACGCGGTATTTGCGGTGCACGACTGGGCGGCGCAACGAAACATCATGGGGTTGCATGCGTTCTCGCCTCGTGCTTTATGGAAAGAAAGCTCCGAAGCACTGTTCGTGGACCCGGAGCCCAGGATCCCAGGCCGGAGATTGGTGTACTGGAACGACCCCGAGGCCGTCGCGGATCATATGCCCGACCCGTCATTCCCTCAAGCATATACCTTCGGATTCCATCGCGCATTGAAGGTCGTGCAGCGTGGACGTGTGCATGCCAACGTTGCACAGGCGCGCGCCCAGATGCAGTTGCTCCAGAAAGTCTGGGACGCGTTCTGCGCAACAGGGGACGCGCGCCGCGCCTCCGTGCTGCAGGGAGCGGACGACGCGTTCCGGAGCCACGAGCAGTACATTGGTGGAAAGACGGAGTGGTACTCAACGGAGCAGCACGGGGCAGAGGAGAGTCAACGTCGTCCGCACGGCTCGTGGCGAGTGCGATGCCGGTGGGGTCGGATAGGCGGAATCCGAAATTGGCGGCGCCTGCGCTGGCTGGTGTACCCGCGTGTGAGGGCGCGTATACGCAGGTTGTTGGCTGGCGAGGGAAAAGGCGTGCGAGCCTAGGGTATCACAGACGATGTTCGAATGCCGTCATCCGAAAGTGACTTGGGACACCGGTAGTACACTGAGAGACGACGATGCGTGAAGCGCCGCCCGATCGATATGTCGCATATACCTGCGTAACGGGAGGTTACGATCGCTTGTTGCAGTCACCGTTTGCGGGAAATGTCAGCGAAATGGACCTGGTATGTTTCTGTGATGAGAAGCGACAGGCATGGCCGTCAAGCATGACGTTGCCGCTGGCATCCCCGCCGCGCCTGCAATCCGGGCACGATGTAAACCGCTACCACAAAGTGTATCCGCACCGGCTGCTCTCCGCGTATCGCTATTCAATTTATCTGGATGGCAACATTCGCTACGAAGGCGACCCGAGGGAATTGATTGACACGCTGGAAGCGAGTGGCGCGTCGGTCGGTATCTTCCGGCATCCAGGTGGGCGAACGTTGGAAGAAGAAGTCCTTGCGTGCGAAGAGCACAAAAAATTTGATCGGTTCGATCGGGCTCGCGTTGACAAGCAAATCGAGCATTACAAACAGGAGGGATTCGATATCGGCGCTGTCATCGGAGCGAACTACCTGATGGTGCGCGACCACATGGCTCCCGCATTGCCGACGGCGATGGCGTTGTGGTGGTCACAGCTGTTCGAGTTCTCCAAACGTGACCAACTGAGCCTGCTTTATAGCCTGTGGAAAGCAGGTGTTTGCTGGATCTTCCTTGACGAAGACGGTGGTCTTCCGCCGGAACGGGTGATCAGAACGGGTCACTACCGATCTCCGTGGCGCAGAGTCAGGGAGCGAGTACGGACGCTGTACATGCGATGAATTCGTCAAATCCGGACGAACAAGATGGCCGCGTCAACTGCAATGCGCGGGTCGCGACTGTTGGCGAAAGGTGGCCCGTTGAGGAACTGGAGAGCGTATCGCTCTGTCCGGCGTGCGGTTTACATGGTCGCACGGAGGCGCACAGCGATCTTGTCGATCGCGTGTTCCGCTGCGCGCCAGGTCGCTGGACCATGTATGAATGCGTGCACTGCAAGAGCGGCTATCTGGATCCGAGGCCCGATAGCGAGAGCATCGGCCGCGCGTACGAAACGTACTATACCCATCGGGGCGCAAGTGACGGGAGGTTGCGCGGGCGTCTTCGACGGTTCCTGCGATCGTTGTCTAATTGGTATCTGAATGCGCGCTTCGGTGTGTCCCGCGAACCGGCCTGCCGAATTGGGGCGCTCGGCGCGTTTTTCGCGCCGGGGCGAAGAGGGAAACTGGAGATCATCGGGCGTCATCTGCCGCGTCCGGGAGCGGGCGATCGGTTACTGGACGTCGGTTGCGGAAGTGGCGAATTCCTGGCCTTCGCGTATGCGGCGGGCTGGAGGGCGGAAGGGGTCGATCCCGACCGAAAGGCCGTGGAAGTCTGTCGGGCGGCGAACCTGGAGGTCGCGCACGGCGATCTCGACACCGTGGCGGAGCGTGGACCAGTCTACAGCGTGATCACCATGAGCCACGTCATCGAGCACGTACACGAACCACGAACGGTCCTGCAGCACTGTCTGCAATTGCTCCGGCCTGGTGGCGTGCTTTGGCTGGAAACGCCGAACATGGGGGCCCAGGGGCGACGTAAGTATGGGGATGATTGGAGGGGCCTGGAGCCGCCACGTCATCTCACTATCTTCTCGCGAGAGGCCCTTGTTGCGATGCTGAAAGACGTGGGTTTCGTGAATGTCACGGACGCACTATATCGACCTCTCTGTCGTGATTTGTTTGCCAAGAGTCGCGCTATCGCGCGGGGCGCTGATCCGTACGTCACACCGCTGCCCGAGGTACCGCTGTCGGAGTTGGCTAAGGCCGAGTTGCGGGCCCGGATCAATCCGGCCGTGCGAGAATTCATTACCTTGCTGGCCTACAAACCGATATGAGGGATGCCCGCGAGAAGCTGATAGCGGTAACTGTCACGTACGGTCGGCGGTGGAATCACTTGCGGCCAGTTCTTGCGGCACTCGAATCCGAAGCCGGCGTTGACGAGGTGGTTGTTGTCGATAACGGATCAAGCGTGTCCATCGATGAAGAGGCGAACAGGGCGGGCTTCTCCAAGCACACGGTCATTACACTCCCTAGGAACAGGGGTTCGGCAACCGGATTCCGGATAGGAATCGAGACCGCTATAAATCGAAGAGCGGCCTGGGTCTGGCTACTCGACGATGACAACCAACCGCGCGACGATACATTACATGTGCTGTCGCAGGAATACGCAGAACAGCGTAACTGTGCGGCTGCCGACGGGCTCGCGGTGCTGGCATATCGTCCGAACCACCAATTCGACGTCGCGACTGAAGGCTCCGGGCGAAGGCTTAATAAAAGACGCGACAGCTTTCACGGATTTCACCTGATCGACCTCCCACACAAGATCTGGCGTCGTCGGTCGTGGGCGCGCCAGCCGGCCACACGAAACATGGCCCAGACACTGCAACTGGATGAGGCACCGTATAGTGGGTTGCTGTTCCGGCGCGAACTCGTGGAAGCAATCGGGTTCCCGAACGACGAATTCGTGCTTTATTCCGATGACAGCGAATTCACATCCCGGATCACACGGAATGGGGGAAGGATCGTGCTGGTAACAAAGGCGGTCCTGGACGATCTGGAAATGTCGTGGAATGTCGAGCGCCGGTTCGAGACGAGCATAGCGGGCATCCTTCGCGGCCGCGATGCATTCCGTGCGTACTACAGTATGCGGAACGGGGCATACCTTGATTTGACGACAAGAAAGCACAACGGCGCGATTTTCGCCCTCAATCGATTTATCTACATGACGCTTCTTCGTGTAGGCGCGTGGATGTACCGTACACCGGAGCGGTACGACGTGGTGCGGCAAGCGGTCAAGGACGGACTACGTGGCCGGTTGGGCATGAACAAGAGATTTCCATTGTGAAGATTCTGTTCGTGCATTCCTTGGCGGATGCCCGTGCCGGCGGGGGGGCGGAGGTCACGTTGTGGACACTGGTCAGGTCCCTGCGTGAAGCAGGGCACGAATGTGTGGTGCTTTCGACCGCACCAGATGCCGGACTTACGTCCGTGACGCGGGCCGGTGTCAAGGTTTGGTATGCGGGTATAAAGAATTTCTATTGGCCGTTTCATCAGAATCGACCGGGCCCACTGAAGCGGGCCTTGTGGCATGCGGTCGACATGTATAATCCACTAATGTCTCGCGTACTATGCGAGGTAATTGGGAGGGAGACGCCGGACGTCATCTCTCTTCACAATCTTCCTGGGTGGTCCGCAGCGGTGTGGCGTGCCGTGCGGCGCTGTCAGATCCCTTCTGTTCAGGTACTGCACGACTACTATGCGATTTGTGCGAAATCCTCAATGTTCCGCCGGAGCGGGAATTGCAGATCACAGTGCGCAACTTGTCGCATGCTCAGATTGCCACACCGGAAGCTCAGTCGTAACGTGAGCGCTGTTGTTGGCGTGAGTCGGTATATCCTTGATAGACACCGGCAGCTAAGGTACTTCCAAAACGTTGGGATTCAACGCGTCATTCGCAATGTGCGCGCACGAGAGACGCTCGGAATAGATGAACAGACAGGAGGGGCGCGCAAGCCGGGCGTGTTTCGTGTCGGATACATCGGTCGGCTTGATCCCAACAAGGGGGTTGGGCTCCTTTTGGAGGTCTTCCAGCGTATGCAACTGCCCAATGCGGAGTTGTGGATTGCCGGAACAGGGCCGGACGCGTATACGAAAGAACTTCGGAAGCGGGCCAAGGGGAGCGCTGCCCGCTTTTGTGGATATATGTCACCTTCCACGTTCTATCCGGAGATAGACGTAGTTGTTGTGCCGTCACTGTGGAACGACAACCTTCCGGGTGTCGTGTTCGAGGCGCTGGCGTTTGGCAAGCCGCTTGTGGGCAGTAGGCGGGGCGGCATTCCGGAAATGATCGTTGATGGAAAGAACGGAAGGCTATTTGATCCTGAGAATCCCAGAGAACTGGAAGCGGCTATTGGCGAACTGGCCAGTAATGCGGAGTTACGCGCAGAAATGACAGAAGAGGCGCGGCAGTCCGCTCGGCCATACTTGGACGTAGACGCGTGGGTCAAGGCGTATGAAGCCATTTACGAACAAGTGGTCGCGGCACCCGAATCCAGTGTGCGAATGCACGCGGACATCTGAGACGTGGTGGGAGGGCGCGGCTGCACGCGAGCTTGCGGGAGCGAGATCGAGAATGGACTCCAATGAGTTCGACCGATTATCGGCCTCTTGCCGAGTGTGCTTGGCGATGTGTCGGCCCAGATGCGGAGTGCCGGTAGTGCAGCCCTGATTTCTCTGCGGGATAGATATGGGGATTGCTGTCAATGCGCGTATCCTGACGGGCGGAATAACCGGCCTGCAACGATATACGTCCGAGATACTGGCGCGCCTGCCAGTCGAATTGGAGCGCGTTGGGCCGGAACGCCCGCTCCCGCGATCGATTGGCAATTTGTGGGACCAGCTCATATTGCCAATGAAATTGAACGGTCGTGGATTATGGAGTCCGGGAAATGTCGGGCCACTGGCGATTGACCGTCAGGTTGTGACTATCCACGACGTTGTGGCATTGGAGGCTCCACACCTGGTCGATCGGCGATTTGCGGCTTGGTATCGATGGATCACGCCACGATTAGTGAGAAGAGTGGCCCACGTGTTGACGACATCGGAATTTTCGAAGTCACGTATCATGCGTTATGCGGAGATAGATGAAGCGAATATCACGGTAATTCCGAATGGTGTGGATTCAAGATTTCGGCCAATGGAAGCAGCCGAGCTCGACGAGATGCACAGTGCATTGTCGCTACCATCGAAGCGATATGTTCTTTGTGTGGGTTCGGTGGAGCCTCGAAAGAACGTCGGACGACTTCTGGAGGCGTGGCGGAGTGCCGAAGGATCTCTGCCGGAGGACGTACACCTGGTCCTCGCAGGCAAGAGGCGTACAGTGTCGACGATGGATGCAGTAGAGAAGACGGGGAGGCGGACATCCAGGGTGGTCTGGACGGGGCATGTGCCGGATCACCTGATTGCCCCGCTTTACGCGGGAGCGACTGCGTTCGTGTTTCCATCTCTCTACGAGGGATTCGGATTACCTCCACTCGAAGCAATGGCCTGTGGTGTGCCCGTCCTCAGTAGTGACCGTGCTTCGCTGCCGGAGGTGGTTGGACGGTGTGCGCTCTTTGTGGACCCGGAGGATACGGATGCGATTGCATCCGGAATCATTCGACTCGTGGAAGATGAAACGCTACGCGCGGCGCTGGTGCGCGCTGGCCGGAATCGGGCGGCCGAGTTAACGTGGGACCAATGTGCTGAACGAACATGGAGTGTTCTGCAATCGGTTTTGGGCGCGCAGTGACCCGCATCGCGATCGTCCACGACTGGCTCACCACCTACTCCGGTGCCGAGCGCGTGCTGGAACAGCTGCTTGTGCGGTATCCCGAGGCGGACCTGTTCACCGTATGCGATTTCCTGCCGGAAGATCGGCGCGCGTTTCTGCGTGGGAAGGTGCCCGGGACCACGTTCGTTCAGAGGCTGCCACGCGCGCGCACCGCATACCGCAGCTATCTGCCACTGATGCCGCTTGCCGTCGAACAGCTTGATCTGTCGGGCTACGACCTGATCGTGTCGAGCTCGCACGCGGTGGCGAAAGGCGTGTTGACGGGGCCCGATCAGCTGCACATCAGCTATGTCCATTCTCCCATCCGCTACGCGTGGGATCTGCAGCACCAGTATCTGCGGGAGTCGGGATTGGACCGGGGTGTCAAGGGAGCGCTGGCGCGGTATTTCCTTCACCGGATCCGCATGTGGGACGCGCGCACGGCGAATGGCGTGGACTGTTTTCTGGCCAACTCCGCGTTCATCGCGCGCCGGATATGGAAGACCTACCGGCGCGAGGCGGACGTCGTCTATCCGCCCGTGGACGTCGATGCATTCCCGCTGCGGGCAGACAAGGAGGAGTATTACCTTGCGGCGTCCCGCCTGGTGCCATACAAGAAGATGGCCCTGGTCGTCGAGGCGTTCGGGCAGATGCCGGAGCGTCGTTTGAAGGTCATCGGCGACGGTCCGGAGGCGGGCAGGATCCGCAGGCTCGCCGCCCGGTATCCCAACATCGAGCTCCTCGGCTACCAGCCGGATTCGGTGCTGGTGCAATGCATGGGGGCCGCGCGTGCGTTCGTTTTCGCGGCCGAGGAGGATTTCGGCATCCTGCCCGTCGAGGCTCAGGCCTGCGGGACGCCCGTCATCGCCTTCGGCAGGGGCGGTGCACGCGAGACGGTCCGCGATCTCGACGAGCCACGGTCCACCGGTACCTTCTTCGATGCCCAGAGTCCCGAGAGCATTGCCGAAGCCGTCGCCCGTTTCGAGCGGAGATCCGGGGACATCCGGCCGGCAGACTGTCGCGCGAACGCGGAGGCATTCTCCATCCGCCATTTCCACGAGGCCTTCGATGCAGCCGTGGAGCGGGCGTGGGCGGGGCACCACGAGCGCGCCGGCAATGCGCTGACGACGCCCCGAAAGGCGACGGTCGGCGAGACTCGGCGCTCATAGAGAAGCCCGACAGAGGCGCCGGCCGCAAGCCGATCCGTCGGGCACCGTGATGCGCCGGCCGGTCCCGCCGCCGGCGACCCTGTGGCCACAGCATCAATACCGGTACGAGACGTCCACCCCGAAGAAGCGATTCGTCTCGGCATCCGCGTTGACCGGATCGATTCGCTCCGCGCCTCCCGACAGCCGTACCGAGACCGAATTCACGACAAGCCTGCACCCGAGCGTCACTGACGCAAGCTCCGTCCGGCGGGGCGCGAGCGGCTGCACACCCCCATCGTCCCGGTTGAGCCGCCCGCGGCGCAGCACCCAGTCGAAGGCGGGGCCGCGGTCGAGATCCACGATGCCGCCCAGGCTGATCAACTGGCTGTCGCCGTCGATCGTGTGGCCCATGCTGCGGCCGTAATGACGGTACCCGCTGGTGTACACGCCGTGGTTGTAGGCGGCGTTGAACTGGGGCTGGCTGAGCTGGAAGCGGGCGGCCGTGTCGGCAAACTCGGCGAACAGGCGCCAGCTCGTGCCGGCGGCGGTGCCGCCCCAGGTCTCCAGTCCGGCCTGGCCCAGGGGTTTCGAGGGCAGGCCGCCGGCCTCGTCCTCGCCGATCAGCTGGCCGTATGCGGCGACGGGCGCGCCGTAGCGCGCGAGGCTCCAGCGGGCGTCGATCCCGCCCAACTGATCGCCGGGCTGGTCCGAGTCCGGGCCCGCGGCCTGGTTGTCCTTGCCCAGCAGCAGGTTGCGGATCGTGTCGATGTCCTCGGGTCGGTTGTCGCCACCGAACAGCGCCGTGCGCGACAGCCCCACGCTGAGCCCCGGCAACGGCCGGAA
>Ga0102944_1001212_pt1 | contig 17720 bp, 17 predicted proteins | sample SalPonD_shore_MG_FD_78172 | JGI IMG/M metagenome (GOLD analysis project Ga0102944, IMG submission 78172) | Salt pond soil microbial communities from South San Francisco under conditions of wetland restoration - Salt Pond MetaG... | ecosystem: Environmental > Aquatic > Marine > Intertidal zone >...
CCCTCGACAGCCTGGCCCTTGTCGTACCTTCCGGGGTAGCCTCCGGCCACCTGCACCACGCACAGGGCCGGGCGCGGGTCCCAGGCCGCCTGCGCCCGGTCCAGGCGGCCGTCAAGGGCGGCCTCCACCAGCTCGGGCAGGTCGCTTCGCAGGCGCATGAGCAGGGGCTGGCACTCGGGGTCGCCGAACCGGCAGTTGAACTCCAGCACCCGCGGCCGGCCGTTCTCGATCATGACCCCGGCGTAGAGCACGCCGCGGTAGCTGTGCCCCTCGGCGGCCATGCCCGCGACCACCGGGCGCACGATCTCTTCCATGATGCGGTGGTGGACGCCGCCGGTGACCACCGGCGCCGGCGAGTACGCCCCCATGCCGCCGGTATTGGGGCCGGTGTCGCCCTCGCCCAGGGCCTTGTGGTCCTGGGAGGTGGCCAGCGGCAGCACGTGCTCGCCGTCCACCAGGCACAGGAACGACGCCTCCTCCCCGCTCAGGCGCTCCTCCACCACCACCCGCTCGCCGGCGGCGCCGAAGGCCCCGCCCAGGATCTCGGTAATGGCGGCCCGTGCCTGCTCGGGACCGTCGGCCAGCACCACCCCCTTGCCGGCGGCCAGTCCGTCGGCCTTGACCGCCACCCGGCCGCCCAGCCCCTCGGCGAACGCCATCGCCCGCTCGGCATCGGCGAAGGTGCCGTAGGCCGCCGTGGGGATGCCGTGGCGGGCCATGAAGTCCTTGGCGAAGGCCTTGGAGCCCTCCAGGCGGGCGGCCGCGGCACCGGGCCCGAAGCAGCGCAGGCCGGCCGCCTCGAAGCGGTCGACGATGCCGGCCACCAGCGGATCCTCCGGCCCTACCACGGTGAGGTCCACGGCCTCGCGCCGCGCCAGATCGAGCAGTCCATCGATGTCGTCGGCGGCCAGCGGCGCGTTGACCACGCCGGGCTCGGCCTCGGTGCCGGCATTGCCCGGCGCGCAGATAACCCGCTCCACCCGCGGGCTCGCCGCCAGCTTCCAGGCCAGGGCGTGCTCGCGGCCGCCGCCGCCGACTACCAGGATGCGCATGGCGGTTGCTCCCTCGTTAGTGGCGGAAATGGCGCATGCCGGTGAGCACCATGGCGAGGTTGTGCTCGTCGGCGGCCTCGATCACCTCGTTGTCGCGGATGGAGCCGCCGGGCTGGATGACCGCGGTGCAGCCCACGTCCACGGCGGCGTCGAGACCGTCACGGAAGGGGAAGAAGGCGTCCGAGGCCATCACCGAGCCGGCCAGCGGCGTCTGCGCCTTCTCCGCGGCGATGTGGGCACTGTCCACGCGGCTCATCTGGCCGGCGCCGATGCCGACCGTGGCGCGGTCCTTGGCGTAGACGATGGCGTTGGACTTGACGTGCTTGACCACCCGCCAGGCGAACAGCAGCTCCGCCCACTCGGCCTCGCTGGGCTGGCGGGCGGTCACCGCGCGCAGCTCGGCCTCCTCGAACAGCAGGGTGTCGCGGTCCTGCACCAGCAGGCCGCCGTTGACCCGCTTGTAGTCGTAGCGGCTGCTGTCCGGCAGCGACAGCTCCGGGGTCTGCAGGACGCGCACGTTGGCCTTGGCGGCGAAGGCCTCGAGGGACTCGTCGTCGTAGCCCGGGGCGATGACGCCCTCCACGAACTGCTGGTCGACGATGGCGCGCGCGGTGGCGCCGTCCACCCGCCGGTTGAAGGCGATCAGGCCGCCGAAGGCGGAGGTGGGGTCGCAGGCGAAGGCCTGGCGGTAGGCGTTCAGGGGATCGCCGGCCTCGGCCACGCCGCAGGGATTGTAGTGCTTGACGATGACGCAGGCGGGGGCAGAGAACTCCTTGACCGCCTCCAGGGCGGCATCGAGGTCGGCCACGTTGTTGAAGGACAGCTCCTTGCCCTGGAGCTGGCTGGCGGTGGCCATGTTGGCCCCGGTCACCCGGGGCTCGCGGTAGAAGGCGCCGCGCTGGTGGGGGTTCTCGCCGTAGCGCATGCCGGCCGCCTTCTCGAAGGACAGGTTGAGGCTGGCCGGGAAGGCCTCACGCGTGCCGTCCTCGCGGATGCGGCCGAGGTAGTCGGCGATGGCGCCGTCGTAGCGGGCGGTGTGCTCGAACGCCTTGCGCGCCAGCGAGAAGCGGGTGGGCTCGCCCACGGCGCCGCCGGAGGAGCGCATCTCCTTGAGCACCCGGGGGTAGTCGCCGCCGTCCACCACCACGGTGACGTGGGCGTGGTTCTTGGCCGCCGCGCGCAGCATGGTGGGCCCGCCGATGTCGATGTTCTCGACCGCCTCGGCCAGGGAGGCCTCGGGATCGGCGACCACCTCCTCGAAGGGATAGAGATTGACCGCCACCAGGTCGATGGGGGGCACATCGTGCTCCTCCATCTGGCGGCGGTGCTCGTCGTTGGTGTGCTGCGCCAGCAGACCGCCGTGGATGCGGGGGTGCAGGGTCTTGACCCGGCCGTCGAACAGCTCCGGCGAGCCGGTGTAGTCGGAGACGTCGGTCACCGGGATGCCCTGCTCGCGGAGCAGGCGGGCGGTGCCGCCGGTGGACAGGATCTCCACCCCGAACTCCTCGGACAGGGCGCGCGCGAATTCCTCCAGGCCGGTCTTGTCCGAAACGCTGACCAGGGCCCGCCGAATCTCTGCCATCGTTGCCTACCTTGGTTCCGCGGGCGGCCGTCGCCGCCCGGCTTGCCATCGTTCAACTTGCCGGACCGCAAAACCGAACGGGGCTGGATGGTGCCATCCAGCCCCGGCTAGCGCGGTCCGGTCCGCTGTGTCTGCGCTCAGGCGAAGCGGTTCTGGCGCCGCTTGCCCGGCGGGATGTAGACCACCGTGTCGCGCTCCATCACGTACCGGCAGGCCAGGCGGGTGCCTGTTTCCAGCCGGTCCGCCGGCAGCAGGCGGCGGTCGACGGCAGTGGGGGTGTTGGGCGCCGAGCGCAGGCGCACGAAGCACTTGCCGCACTCGCCGTGGCCGCCGCAGTCACTGGTGATGTGGATGCCCAGCTCGCGCGCGGCCTGGAACAGGGTGGTGCCGCGCGGGACCTCCACCACCTCCCCCTCGGGCTCCACGCGCAAACGGACGGCGTCCATGCTGACTTCCCCGCTCCGGTCGTCGCTAATCGCGGGTCCGTATGCCGTATTCCTGCACCTTCTTGCGCAGGGTGTTGCGGTTCAGGCCCAGCAGCTCGGCGGCCCGGCGCTGGTTGCCGCCGGTCTCCAGCAAGATGCGCTCGAGCAGGGCCTGCTCCACCTCCGCCTGGACCACATAGTACAGCCGCCCGCAGGGGCGCTCGCCGTCCAGGTTGGCGAAGTACTCGTCCAGGGCCTCGTCGATGCAGGCCTTGAGCCCCGGATACGGGCGTTTGGAGGGGGGACTGGAGCTCGCCACGTCAGGCCGCATCCCATTGCTGTTGCAGGAAGAATTCGCGGACCGCAGTCCGCTGCTCGGCCACCGTCCCGGCGCCGTTGACCCGCGTCCGGAAGGCCGCGGCGGCCCCGGCGGGCAGCCCCCCGGCGTAGGCCGCCAGGTGCTTGCGCGCCAGGCGCGCGCCGCGCGCGCCGCCGTGCAGGCCCTCGATGCCGTCGAGGTGCTCCAGCACGGTGCCTCCCTGGACCGCGAGCGGCGGGTCCCCCCCGTCCCGCCCTTCGGCCAGGTAGCGTTCGATGCGGGCGAACAGCCAGGGCCTGCCCTGGGCGCCGCGCCCGATCATGATTCCGTCGGCGCCGGTCTCGCCCAGCACGCGGGCCGCATCGGCCGGCTCGCGGACGTCGCCATTGGCCCACAGCGGCAGGCCCACCGCCGCGCGTACGCGGGCGATGGTCTCGTACTCGGCCTCGCCCTTGTACTTGTCGGCCCGGGTGCGGCCGTGCACGGCCAGCGCCGCCACTCCCAGGTCCTCGGCCATGCGCGCGATGGCCGGGGCGTTCTTGTGGCTGCGGTCCCAGCCGGTGCGCATCTTCAGGGTAACCGGCACATCCACAACCGCAAGCACGGCCTCCAGGATGCGCCGCACCAGGGCCTCGTCGCGCATCAGGGCCGAGCCCGCGGCCTGCTTGCAGACCGTCTTCGAGGGGCAGCCCAGGTTGATGTCGATGAGGTCGGCGCCGCGAGCGGCGTTCCAGCGGGCCGCCTCGGCCAGCAGGCCGGGCTCGCCGCCGGCGATCTGCACCGCCACCGGCGCGGGCTCGTCCGCGTGGTCGGCACGGGCCAGGGCCTCGCCGTCCCCGGCCAGCATGGAGCGGCTGGGGATCATCTCCGAGACCGTCAGGCCCGCCCCCCAGCGCCGGCACAGGCGCCGGAACGCACGCTCGGTGATCCCGGCCATGGGGGCCAGGGCCAAGTTGTTGGCGAGGCTATGCCGCCCGATGGTCAAGGGGCTCAAGCTCATTGGCGCTCCCGTGGCGCTCGGCCGGGCTCCGTCCCTGACCGGCGGCCATCCCCCCTTCAACCGCCGCAGCCTGCCGGCAAAGCCGCCTATTCTATGCCGGGCGGGAGGCGGGGATCAACGCGCAGAGGGAACGAGTGTCCTAGTCCACCAGCTCCACCTGGAAGCGGCGGACGCCGGGCGGGACATCGGCCAGCACCACCAGGAAGGGCACCGCCTGGCCCGGGCGCAGGGTCTCGGGGAAGGTGGCGCGGGCCTCCCGCCAGCGCCGCCCCAGCTCGTCGAGGGTCATGGCGTCCGCGGTCGGGAAACGGGTGCCGGGGTCCGCCACCTGGCGGAAGCGGATCTCGTCCCCCGGGCCGCGGGCCCGCACCTCCAGCTGGGGACGGCGCTGGGCGAAGGAGGCGCGGTTGATCAGGCGCCCTTCCAGCAGCGTCACCCGGCGCCCCGAGGCCAGGGTCACCCGGCGCACCTGCACCCCCCGCACCCGGTAGTGGCGCAGGGCGACCGGCAGCTGCCAGCTCACCCCCGCCAGCCGCAGCCCCTCCTCGACCGCGGTGCGCACCCACGGCTGGGCCAGCAGCCGGGCCCGGAAGGCGTAGCCCACTTCCAGGGCCAGACCCGCCATCAGCAGCAGCACCAGCAGGGCCATGAGCCACGATCCGGCGCGCCGGCTGGACCCTGCCTGACGGACGGGACGCTGGCGGCGGCGCTCCTTGCGGCTTTCGCGGCCGGTGCGCCCCTTGCCGCCCGCTTCCGGGGCCGGCGCCTCCGCCGCGGGCGACCGCGGGCCGGGGGCCAGGTCCCGGCCCAGCTCCAGGTCACCGTGCTCCTCCGGGCGCAGGCGGGGATAGGCCAGAAAGCGGTGGCCGCAGGTCGAGCAGCGCACCCGCGTGCCTTGGGGCTGGAGGCGGGCGTCGTCCACCCGGTAGCGGGTCCCGCACTGGGGGCACTCGATCTCCATGCCGCCTATCCCCCCTCCCGCACCCCGTCCAGGCGCACCCATTCGCCGTCATCGGCACGGCCGGTCCAGGTGATGCCCGGGAAGGCGGCGCTCACCCGCTCGGCGTGCTCCAGCAGGATCCCGGACAGGGCCAGTCGGCCGCCCGGCGCCACCGTGGCGGTGATGTCCTCGGCCAGGGCCATCAGGGTCTGGGACAGGATGTTGGCGATCACCAGCGGGAAGGCCCCGCGGGCGGCCACCCGGCCGTCGGCGTGGGCCACCTCGATGCGGTCGCCGACGCCGTTGGCCTCGGCATTGGCGCGGGTGGCCTCCAGGGCCTGGGACTCGTTGTCCACCGCGAGTACCCGCGAGGCCCCCAGCTTGGCGGCGGCGATGGCCAGGATGCCGCTGCCGCAGCCGTAATCGAGCAGCTCCGGGGCGGCCCCGCTGTCGACGTTGGCGTCCAGCCATTCCAGGCACAGGCGAGTGGTGCCGTGCTGCCCGGTGCCGAAGGCCATGCCGGGGTCCAGGACCACCTCCGCCCGCCCCGCCGGCGGCTCCGCGGTCACCCAGCTGGGCCGGACCCACAGACGCTCGCCGACGGGGAAGGCATGGAAGTGGGCCTTCCAGGCGTGGGCCCAGTCGAGGCCCTCCACCGGCACCCATTCCAGCGCCACCCGGAAACCGAGCGCGGCGGCCAGCCGCTCCTCCAGGTCCGCCGGCACGTCCCCGGCGGCGAACAGGGCGCTCACCAGGTTCTGGCCCCAGACGCGGCCCGGCGCGAAGTTGGGCTCGCCGTCGGCGCCGGCCACCGTCACCACCGCCGCGCCGGCCGCCGCCAGGGCCTCCTCGACCGCGTCCACCTGGTCGCGGGCCGCGGCCAGGCGGGCCTCGATCCAGTCGGGCTCGGCCCCCGGCCCCGACCGGCCTGCGCTCATTCCTCCCCCAGGAAGCGCTCGAGGAAGTGGATATCGACCCCGCCGCTCTGGAAACGGCCGTCGCGCAGAAGGCGCTGGTGCAGCGGGATGGTGGTCTTGACGTCACCCACGATGAATTCGTCCAGGGCCCGCGCCAGCCGCGCCAGGACCTGCTCGCGGTCATTGCCGTCCACGATCAGCTTGCCGATGAGGCTGTCGTAGAAGGGCGGGATGACGTAGCCGGTATAGGCGTGGGAGTCGATGCGCACCCCCGGGCCGCCGGGCAGGTGGAGGTGGTCGATGCGCCCGGGCGAGGGGCTGAAGTTCTCCGGGTCTTCGGCGTTGATGCGGCACTCGATGGCCCAGCCGGACAGCTCGATGTCCTCCTGGCGCAGGCGCAGCGGCTCGCCCGCCGCCACCCGGATCTGCTCGGTGACCAGGTCCACCCCGGTGATGGCCTCGGTAACCGGGTGCTCCACCTGCAGGCGGGTGTTCATCTCGATGAAGAAGAACTCGCCGTTCTCGTACAGGAACTCGTAGGTGCCCAGGCCGGTGTAGCCGAGCTTGCGCGCCGCCTCGGCGCAGCGCTCGCCCATCTCCTTGCGCACCTCGGGGCTGATGCCGGGGGCCGGGGCCTCCTCCACCAGCTTCTGGTGGCGACGCTGCACCGAGCAGTCGCGCTCGCCCAGGTGGACGGCGTTGCCGTGCTTGTCGGCGAGCACCTGGAACTCCACGTGGCGCGGCTGGCCCAGGTACTTCTCCATGTAGACGGTGTCGTTGCCGAAGGCCTTGCCGGCCTCGGCCTTGGTCATGGCGATGGCGTTGAGCAGGCTGGCCTCGGTATGCACCACGCGCATGCCCTTGCCGCCGCCGCCCCCGGAGGCCTTGATCATGATGGGATAGCCCACCTCGCGGGCGATGCGGTGGATCTCCCGGTCGTCCTCGGGGACGGGGCCGTCGGAGCCGGGCACGCAGGGCACCCCGGCCTCCTTCATGGCGGCCTTGGCGGCCACCTTGTCGCCCATGGTGCGGATCAGCTCCGGCGACGGACCGATGAAGGTGAGCCCCGACGATTCCACGATCTCGGCGAAATCGGCGTTCTCCGACAGGAAGCCGTAGCCGGGGTGGATGGCCTCGGCGTCGGTGACTTCCGCCGCGCTCATGATGGCGGGCACGTGCAGGTAGCTGTCGCTGGCCGGGCCGGGGCCGATGCAGACCGACTCGTCGGCGAGCTTGACGTACTTGGCGTCGCGGTCGGCCTGGGAATGCACGGCCACCGTCTTGATGCCCATGTCCTTGCAGGCGCGCAGGATGCGCAGGGCGACCTCGCCGCGGTTGGCGATCAGGACCTTGTCGAACATGACCTAGCCCCGGTACCGGCGGTGGCCGTCGGGATACGGAAAAGCGACCGTGGAGAGCACAGGGTCCCCCTTGTCCAGTATGCGGTTAACGGGTCGAGCCTTGGCGGCGGGGAAAGCCGGACGGCCTCTAGCCGTCGGGATCGATGAGGAAGAGGTGCTCGCCGAACTCCACCGGCTGGGCGTTCTCCACCAGGATCTTCTTGACGCGGCCGGCGTGCTCCGACTCGATCTCGTTGAACAGCTTCATCGCCTCGATCACGCACAGGGTATCGCCGACGTTGACGTAATCGCCCTCGCGCACGAAGGGATCGGCCTCCGGGGACGGCGCCCGGTAGAAGGTGCCCACCATGGGCGCCTCCTGATACACCCCGGGCTCCGGGGGCGGCTCCGCGGCCGCCGCGGGGGCTTCGGCGGGCGCGGCGGCGGCCGTCGGGGGGACGGCGGCCGGGGCGGGGGCAACCTGCACCTGGCCGCCGCCGCGGCTGATGCGGACGCTCTCCTCGCCCTCGGTGATCTCGATCTCGTTGACGTCCGACCCCTCGAGGAGCTCGATGAGCCGCCGGATCTTGCGAATGTCCATACCTTCCCCCTGGTTCAAGCGGCAGCAGCCGGACCCGGCTCGGGCGGCGGCCCCGGCGTGGTGTTCGGTCACTGGGCTGGGGGCGACCCCAGCCCTTGCAGGAAGCGGCGCAGGCGCTCCGTCTCGCTGTCGGCGTCGAGCTCCTGCAGGAAGGCCTCGAGGCGCTCCCGGGCGGTGGCCGGATCCACCTCCCGCCGTTCCTCGGCCGCGCCCGGCGGCGCCGGCTCCCTATCGGCCTGCGCGCCGGGCCCGGACGGCAGCTCGGGCGCGCCCCCGGCTTCGGCCTCCGGCTCCGCCCGGGCCCCGGCGCCAGAGGTCTCCGGCTGGCCACCCTCCAGCTGCGACAGACGCCGCCGCCACTCTTGGCTGCGCGCAGCGTCGCCGCCGCCGGCCAGCAGCTCGCGATACACCTCGGCGGCGGCCTGCAGGTAGCCCTGGTCGGCATACAGCTCGGCCAGGGTCGGGGTCGGCCGGGGGCCCTGGGGCCGGGCCTGCCCCTCCACCCGCCGCGCCCCCAGGGCGCGCTGGAAGAGCTCGGCGGCCCGCTGCGGCTCGCCGCGCCGGCTGGCCACCTTGCCCAGCAGCCGCAGGGCGCGCTGCTCGCCGTCGTCGAACTCGAGGACGGCGCGCAGCTCGCGCTCGGCTGCGTCCAGCCGGCCCGCATCGAGCGCCTCGCGGGCCCGGGCGATGGCCTGCTCCACGTGGATCATGATGTTCCCCGGCGGGGCGGGATCGCCCCTCCAGTTTCTCGACAGGACACGGGCCAACCGGAACAAGGGAATTTCCCGACAGATCCCGGCCAGTTCGTGGCGCTGGCCGTCATTCTGCGGCCTCGCCATGCTATCGGCAACCCGCGGCGAAGTCCAACCGCCGCACGCAAAAGGGCCCGGACCGAAGGGCCCGGGCCCGCTGGGACGGCGGGGGATTCAGAGGAGGACTTGCACCGCGCGGCGCAGCCGCTCCGCCCCCGGGTTGCCCTGGAAGGTGGCGCGGATGCGCCCCTTGCGGTCGATCAGCACGGTGTAGGGCACCCCCACCGGGCTGCCGAAGCCGCCCATGACCTCGCCCATGTCGCGCTTGACCAGCGACACCGGGTAGTTGAGGCCGTGCTCCAGGGCGAAGCTGGAGACCTTCTGCTGGAAGATCTCGGGATCGTTGGGCTCGCGACTGTTGATCTTCCAGTTCATGGCCGCCCCCACCACCTGCAGGCCCCGATCGCCCAGCTCCGCCTGCAGGTCCACCAGGTGCGGGATCTCCCGGCGGCAGTACGGGCACCAGGTGGCCCAGAAGTTGAGCACCACCACCTTGCCGCGGTAGTCGGCCAGGCGCACCCGATCCCGCTCCAGACCGGGCTGCCGGAAGTCGGGAGCGGAGACCGCCTTCACCGGCGACTGCAGGGGGCTGCCCCCGGCCCCGGCCAGCAGCACACCGGCCAGGACCAGGGCGACCACGCCGGCGCGGCGGACGGCCCTACTCGGAGAAGACCTGTCGGACATGGCTGGTGAACTCCTCGGCGTTCATATAGCCGGCCACCCGCGAGGCGCGCAGCTCATCGCCGTTTTGGTTGAAGAACATGATGGCGGGCGGGCCGACGATGCCGAAGTGGCGCTGCAGGGCCTTGTCGGCCTTGTTCTGGTCGGTGACGTCCACCTGGATCAGCTTGACGTCGCGGCCGGCCAGGGCCTTGGCCACCCGCGGGCTCTCGAAGGTGGAGCGCTCGTAGCGCACGCATTCGATGCACCAGTCGGCGTAGAAGTCGAGCATCACCGGCCGGCCGGCGGCGGTCGCGTCGCCGATGGCGGAGCGCAGCTGATCGAGGCTGGCCACCCGCTGGAACTCCAGGCTTTGCTTGGCCTCGCCGCTGCCGGAGCCGCCGCCGGCGGTCACCCGCTCCAGCGGCCGCAGCGGGTCCTCGGCGCCGGTGACGGCGCCCAGCAGCTCCAGGGTGCCCAGCACCACCAGCACCACGCCGAGGCCCTTCCACAGCCGGTGCCAGCCGGAGGCCTCGGGATCGAGGCGGTCGAGGGCGCCCATGTAGATCCCGGAGACGGTGAGCAGCACGCCCCACAGCAGCAGGGCCACCCAGTAGGGGACGATGCGCGACACCAGATAGATGGCCACGCCCAGCAGCAGCACGCCGAAGACGTACTTGACCACGTTCATCCAGTGGCCGGCGCGCGGCATCACCGAGCCGGCGGTGGTGCCCACCACCAGCAGCGGCACGCCCATGCCCAGCGACATGGCGAACAGCGAGGTGCCGCCCAGGACCATGTCGCCGGTCTGGCCGATGTAGATGAGCGCCCCGGCCAGCGGCGGGGCCACGCACGGCCCCACGATCAGGGCCGACAGCACGCCCATGACCAGGGTGCCGAGCACGCTGCCCCGCCCCAGGTTCTGCTGCGACTCCTGGATCCGGGTCTGCAGCCTGGACGGCAGCTGGATGTCGTAGAAGCCGAACATGGACAGCGCCAGGGCCACGAACACCAGGGCGAAGGCGGCGATCACCCAGGGGTTCTGCAGGGCCGCCTGGATGGCCGCGCCGGTAGCGCCGGCGATGACGCCGAGCACGGCGTAGGTGACCGCCACGCCCAGCACGTAGACCAGCGACAGGGTGAACGCGCGCGACTTGGTCATGCCCCCGCCCTCACCGCCCTGGCCGACGATGATGCCGGACAGGATGGGGATCATGGGGAACACGCAGGGGGTGAAGGCCAGGCCCAGGCCGGCCAGGAAGAACACCCCGAGCACGGTCCAGCCGCCTGCCTCCAGGGCGGAGGCGAACTGGGTCTGCTGGGAGGCGGGGCCCTGGGCGGTGCCGGCGCTCCCGCCGGAGCCGGCGGCCTTGCCGCCGCCCTGGCTCGCGGCGGATGCGGCTGCCCCGCTCTCCCCACCGCCGGCGCCGGCGCTGGCCACCGCGGGCAGGGTCAGGCCGAAGCGGGCGGTCTGGGGCGGATAGCACACGCCGGCATCGGCGCAGCCCTGGTAGCGGACCTCCACCGTGACCTCCCGCTCCCCGGCCCCGTCCGGGCGGTCCAGGGCCGCCGTCAGCGAGGCGGCGTGACGGAAGATGTGGAGCTCCTTCTTGAAGACCTCGTCGTACTTCTTCTTGCCCTGCGGCTTGCTGATGCCGGTTACCGACAGGCCTTCGGGCTTGACCACCTGGAAATCGAGCTTGTCGCGGTAGAGGTAGTAGCCGTCGGCAATCTTCCAGTTGACCCGGACGGTCTCGGCGTTCACCGCCGTGGCACTGGGCTGGAAGGCCTTTTCGGGCTGCAGGAGGTCGGACTGGGCGGAGGCGGTTCCGGCCGCCGTCATGAGCACGGCCAGCAGGCCGGCGAGCCGAATCAGCGTCCTCCCCAGCCGGGTTCGGGTATGCATGCCGCTACTGCTCCTTTCCCCTCTTCGTGACCGAGTCGCGTCGAGCCGCAGGTGGAATCCCGGGCGCCTCTAGAACGCGCATTCTAGTTGTTTGACAAGGAAAAAACAGCCCCTATCGCCTGGCTTCCGGGCCACCATCGGCCACGGCCAGCAGATCCGGCCAGGCGGCCAGGAGATAGCAAGCGGAGTCGGGGCTCGAGCCCACCTGCGCCGCCTGCCAGGCGGCCGTGCGCCGCGCCGCCCGCAGCCAGGGCTCGCCGCCGCCCTGACGGGCCAGGGCGAGCATGGCGCGCACCGCCAGGGAGTTGGCGGAGGGCACCGCGGCGTCGCTCACCGGTTTGGGGCGCAGCCAGAGGCGCTGCCCGCCGCCGGCGAAGAAGCCGCCGGCATCGGTGTCGCCGAAGCGCCGCTCGAGCGCCCGCAGCAGATCGGCTGCGCGGGCCCGCCAGCGGACATCGCCGGTGTCCCGGTGGAGCGCCAGGGCGGCGCCGGCCAGGGCGGCGTAGTCGACGGCCGTGCCCGCCGGACCCGGGCGGCCGTCGCTCCAGGAGCGGCGCACCCGCACCGGATCGCCGGCAACCAGGGCCTGCCACAGGAAGGCGGCGGTACGGCGTGCGGCACGCCGGTAGTAGCGATGGTGCAAAACCCGGGCCGCCTGCTCCAGGGCCATGATCATGTGGGCGTTCCAGGCCGCCACCACCTTGCGGTCCGCGGCCGGACGGGGCCTCGCGGCGCGGGCCCGGCGCAGGCGGTCGACGGCCTCGCCCAGACGCGCCCGCACCTCCGCCTGGCCCAAACCGGACTGCTGGGCCAGATCGGCCACCGACGCCGCCCGGTAGAGTACATTGCGGCGCCCCAGGCCGGCGTTGCCGGTGCGCTCCACCCCGAAGCGCGCCGCCGCCAGGTCGCGCAGGCCGCCCTCGCCGAGGGCTGCGGTGAAGGCCTCCCAGCTCCAGCTGTAGAAGGCGCCCTCCGCGCCCTCCGGAGCCGAGGCGGACAGGGCGGCGAAGAACCCGCCCCGCGGGTGGCGCATGTGGACCAGGGCGAAGTCCAGGGTGCGCCGGGCGACCTCGGCGTAGCGGCGCTCGCCGGTGCGCTCGTAGGCGCTCAGGTAGGCCCGCGCCAGCAGGGCCTGGGTATAGAGCATCTTCTCGAAGTGGGGCACCCGCCACTGCGGATCGGTGGCGTAGCGGTGGAAGCCCCCGGCCAGCTGGTCGTGGATGCCGCCGGCGGCCATGGCGTCGAGGCTCGCCAGGGCCATGGCCGCCTCCTCGTCGGAGGTACGCGTCAGCAGGAAAAGCAGATTCGGGACCCGGGGAAATTTGCGGGGGCCCCCGAAACCGCCGTTGAAGGGATCGAACCGTTCGGCCAGGGCGGCGGCGGCCCGGTCGGCCAGATCCGCCGGCAGCGGCGCCCCCTCCGGCACCGGCTCGGCGCGCCCCAGGCCGGCGGTGCGGGCGTGCGCCTGACGCCGCAGCCCGGCCTCGTCCCGCCGCCACCGCCGCGCGATGCGGGCCGCCGTCCCGCCGAAGCCGGGCTCGCCCCGCTCCGCCTCGGGCGGCAGGTAGGTGGCGCCGAAGAAGGGCCGGCCCTCGGGGGTGGCGAACACGTTCAGCGGCCAGCCGGCGTGGCCGGCGGTGGCGCGGACGAACCGCAGGTAGGCGGCGTCGATGGCGGGGTGCTGCTCGCGGTCGACCTTGACCGCGATGAAGTGCTCGTTGAGCAGGCGGGCGATGGCCGGGTCGGTGAAGGACTCCCGCGCCATCACGTGGCACCAGTGGCAGGTGTAGTAGCCGATGGAGATGAACAGCGGCTTGTCCTGCCGTCGGGCAGCGGTGAAGGCGGCCTCGCCCCAGGGATACCAGGCCACCGGATTGTCGGCGTGCATGCGCAGGTAGGGGCTGGGGGAAGCGGCCAGCCGCCAGCCGCCGGGGCGGTCGCCGGCCGGGGCGGCGGCGACCCATCCCGGCAGCAGCGCCAATCCGACCAGCCCCGCCAGCACCCTGAATCGCATCGTGAAGCGCTCCTCCCACCGGCCCGAACCTTGGGCCCCGCCCACCCCTCGGGGTTCCCCGGGCCGGGACGGGGCGACCTCCGGGAGGTTGCTTCGGCCCGGAAGGGCCTGGCAATGACTGTGGCTTCGGCGGCCGCCGGCGCCCCCCGCCATTGCCAGGAGCGAAGCGACCAAGCAACCTCCCGGCCGGCCGCCTGCCTCAAGCGAAGCCCCCGGGTGGGGGCGCGGCTAATCCAGGTGGTCGATCCAGCGCAGGTACGGCGCCAGCCCCTGGTCGATGGAGACGGCGATGATCTCCGGGACGTCGTAGGGGTGCGCGGCGAGGATGGCCGCCTCCAGAGGCTGGTACAGCTTCTCCTTGGTCTTGATCATGAGCAGGATCTCGGCGTCCTCCTCGATCCGCCCCTCCCACTCGAATACGCTGGTGCCCGCCGGGTGGCTGTGGACGCAGGCGGCAAGCCGCTGCTCCACCACCTTGCGGCTGATGGCGCGGGCGGTCTCCGGGTCCGGACAGGTGGTGTAGACGATGATATTCATGGTGGTCGCCCCCTCATTGCCAAAAAAACCGAACCGCCGTGGAACTCCCGCGGCAGCCCCCGGTCCCAATCTGTAGCCGATCAGTCAGTCAGCCCATCACATAACCGTTGGCATTCGCTGCTGGCGACGGGCTCGGTGATTGAGAAGGCTTTTCCTCCTTTGTGGGTTGGGCGACGGCCTCCTCGGCCGTCGCCATTTTTTTGCCACCCCCCCTTGTGCCGTCCTGCGCCCATCCCCATCTACTCCCCGTCCCGGGGCTTCCCGAGACGGAAACCGACGTCCGCGAGGTGCCCGATGCGGCTATTCCCGAGCCTGTTCGCGCTGTTTTTGGCCATCCCCTTGGTCGAGATCTACCTGCTGATCGAGGTGGGCCAGGTCATCGGGGCGCCGCTGACCATCGTCGCGGTGGTGGGGACGGCCGTGCTGGGCGCGGTCCTGGCGCGGTACCAGGGAATGGTAACGGTAACGCGGCTCTACACCCAGCTGAACCACGGCGAGCTGCCCACCCAGACCCTGTTCGAGGGCGCCTGCCTGCTGGTGGCCGGGGCGCTGCTGCTGACCCCGGGCTTCTTCACCGACGCCGTGGGCTTCGCCCTGCTCACCCCGCCGCTGCGCCGCTGGGCCTACCGCCAGGTCAAGGACCGCATGGTGGTGCGCATGGACCCCTTCGGCCAATCCGCCGGTCCGCACCGGCCCGGCGACCCGGAGGAGCCCGGCCCCACCACCATCGAGGGCGAATTCCGCCAACGGGATCCCGACCGGGACCACTAGCCGGGAGCGCGCCCGCCGAGGCTTGACATCGGGGCAGCCCCGATTACCATTAGCACTCGCCTCCGGTGAGTGCTAACAAGCCTGCCGGCGGGCCCCGAACACCGCAGCCGTATTCAATTTTTTTCGCCCCTACTACTCAGGAGGGAACGGCCCCATGAAGATCCGTCCTCTGCACGACCGCGTTGTGGTCAAGCGTGTGGAAGAAGAGCAGACCACCGAAGGCGGTCTCTACATCCCCGACACCGCCAAGGAAAAGCCCATCCAGGGCGAGGTGATCGCCGTCGGCGACGGCAAGGTCCTGGACAACGGCGAGAAGCGCCCCATGGCCGTCAAGCAGGGCGACCGGGTGATCTTCGCCAAGTACGCCGGCACCGAGGTCGAGGCCGGCGGCGAGGACGTCCTGGTCATGCGCGAAGACGACATCATGGGCGTGGTCGAGTAACGGCCGCACCGAACATCCGATTCCGTTTCGGACATCCGAACTGGAGGGTTGACTAGCAATGGCAGCGAAAGAGATTAGCTTCGGCGAGACCGCCCGCCACCGCATGCTTCACGGTGTCGATCAGCTCGCCAACGCAGTGAAGGTGACCCTGGGCCCCAAGGGCCGCAATGTGGTCCTGGAGAAGTCCTTCGGCTCCCCCAACATCACCAAGGACGGCGTCTCCGTCGCCAAGGAGATCGAGCTCGAGGACAAGTTCGAGAACATGGGCGCCCAGATGGTGAAGGAGGTGTCCTCCCAGACCTCCGACGAGGCCGGTGACGGCACCACCACCGCCACCGTGCTCGCCCAGGAGGTCGTCACCCAGGGCATCAAGTCCGTGGCCGCCGGCATGAACCCCATGGACCTCAAGCGCGGCATCGACAAGGCCGTGGAGAAGGTCGTGGCCGAGCTGCGCAACATGAGCCGCGACTGCTCCGAGGAGAAGGAGATCGCCCAGATCGGCACCATCTCCGCCAACTCCGACGAGTCCATCGGCCAGATCATCGCCGACGCCATGTCCAAGGTGGGCAAGGAAGGCGTGATCACGGTCGAGGAGGGCTCCTCCCTGGAGAACACCCTGGACGTGGTCGAGGGCATGCAGTTCGACCGCGGCTACCTGAGCCCGTACTTCTGCACCGACAACGAGCGCATGGTGGCCGAGCTGGAGGACTGCTACATCCTCCTGCACGACAAGAAGATCTCCAGCATGAAGGACCTGCTGCCGGTGCTCGAGGGCGTCGCCAAGCAGTCCAAGCCGCTGCTGATCGTGGCCGAGGACATCGAGGGCGAGGCCCTGGCCACCCTGGTGGTCAACAACATGCGCGGCACCATTCGCGTGGCCGCGGTCAAGGCCCCCGGCTTCGGTGACCGCCGCAAGGCCATGCTCGAGGATATGGCCATCCTCACCGGCGGCCGCGTCATCTCCGAGGATGTCGGCGCCCAGCTGGAGAACGCCACCATCGACGACCTCGGCCACGCCAAGCGCGTGACCGTGGACAAGGACAACACCACGGTGGTCGACGGCGCCGGCAACGACACCGACATCCAGGCCCGGGTCAAGCAGATCCACGCCCAGATCGAGGACGCCAACAGCGACTACGACCGCGAGAAGCTGCAGGAGCGGGTCGCCAAGCTCGCCGGCGGCGTGGCCGTGATCAACGTGGGCGCCGCCACCGAGGTGGAGATGAAGGAGAAGAAGGCCCGCGTCGAGGACGCCCTGCACGCCACCCGCGCGGCCGTCGAGGAGGGCATCGTGCCCGGCGGCGGCATCGCCCTGCTGCGCGCCCGCAAGGCGCTCGACGACTTCCAGACCGGCTACCACGACCAGGACGCCGGCGTCGCCATCGTGCGCCGCGCCATCGAGGAGCCGCTGCGCCAGATCGTCACCAACGCCGGCGGCGAGCCCTCCGTGGTGGTGAACAAGGTCATGGAGAACGACCAGGCCACCTTCGGCTTCAACGCCGGCACCGACGAGTTCGGTGACATGGTGGAGATGGGCGTGATCGACCCGACCAAGGTCACCCGCCTGGCGCTGCAGAACGCCTCCTCCATCGCCAGCCTCATGATCACCACCGAGGCCATGGTCGCCGACAAGCCGGAGGAAGCCGGCGAAGGCGGCGGCGGTGGCGCCGACATGGGCGGCATGGGCGGTATGGGCGGCATGGGCATGATGTAAGCCCGGCCCTGCACGAGCCGCACCCTGGCCCCGTCAGATACCTGGCGGGGCCTTCTTGCGTCCGGCATAATCGAAGCCTTCGGCCGGGACCGACGCAGGCGCCCGGCCGCCTTCAAACACGGGTCCGGGGGGAACCCGATGCACCGACACTCGCTCGCCTTCGCCTGTCTGCTGTGCCTGCTCGCCGCGCCCGGCAGCGCCGCGGCCGACGGCCTCCTGCTCCAGTTCCGCAGCGCCCTCGGCACCGACGGCGCCCCGGGACGGCTGTACCTGTTCGTCGACCCCGGCCGGGTCAGCCCCTTCGGCGGCACAGCCGACGTCACCCTGCGCTCCGGCCGCCACCACGACCTCATGGGCCTGCCCCTCTACCAGCGCGGCGGCTACGTTCCCGACGTGGTCTACCAGGCGGCCAGCACCCGGGCCGATACCGGCCAGGGCAACCTCGCCCGGCTGTGCCGCGAGAACCTGCTGGCCTGCGCCGTGGGCGGGGTCACCCTGGCCTCCGCCGGGTCGGCGCCGCCGCCGGCCCCCTCCGAATTCGGCGAGGGCCGCCTGGCGCCCTGAGGCCGTCCACCGGCCGCTCCGCTTGAATCGTCCGTCCCCGCCGCCCAAAATACCGGCCCTTGCCAACCCTGGAGCGGGAGACGGTCATGAGCGCATCCCTGGACCTGGTGGTCATCGGCAGCGG
>Ga0102944_1001213_pt1 | contig 17713 bp, 14 predicted proteins | sample SalPonD_shore_MG_FD_78172 | JGI IMG/M metagenome (GOLD analysis project Ga0102944, IMG submission 78172) | Salt pond soil microbial communities from South San Francisco under conditions of wetland restoration - Salt Pond MetaG... | ecosystem: Environmental > Aquatic > Marine > Intertidal zone >...
AGGCCATAGGTCAGGAGGCGAAAGCGCTACAGGCCGATGCTGTGGATCTTTCAAAAGCTGAAGAAGTTATTGCTGAGATTACCGAAGATTGGGGAAAGCTGGATATCCTGGTGAATAATGCCGGTATTACCCGCGATAACTTGATCTTGCGGATGAGCGAAGAAGATTGGGACCAGGTTATTGATACGAATCTTAAAAGTATTTTCAATTACAGTAAAGCTGCAGCCAAACCGATGATGCGCAATCGCGGTGGATCTATCATTAATATAAGTTCGGTAGTGGGGCTCAGCGGCAATGCCGGACAAAGTAATTATGCGGCATCTAAAGCAGGGATTGTTGGTTTTACCAAATCTTACGCCAAAGAATTGGCCTCGCGAAATATTCGCGCCAATGTTGTTGCACCGGGTTATATTACAACAGAAATGACCGAAAGCCTGGATGAAAAAGTACTCGAAGCTATTAATGCAGATACGCCACTGGGACGACCCGGAGAAGTGGAAGAAGTTTCACAAACTGTACTATTTTTAGCTTCTGATCTTAGTTCGTACATTACTGGCGAAACAATCCGCGTCGATGGCGGTATGGCAATGTAACTACTTTCTTACGGATGCTTGCATCCATATTGAGAAAGTGTATTTTTATCAATTTAAATTGTATTTTCTGCCCATGCTTGAAAAAGCAGGCAAATTATTAAATATCTCCTAATTAACTCGAACTATAAGGTAAATAACAGTTATGTCACAAGACGTTGAATCTAAAGTAAAAGCAATTATCGTTGACAAATTGGGTGTTGACGAATCAGAAGTAACTCCTGAAGCTAATTTCACAAATGATTTGGGAGCTGATTCTCTGGATACCGTTGAACTCATTATGGAGTTCGAAAAAGAATTTGATATCAGCATTCCCGATGAAGACGCTGAAAAGATTGCTACTGTCGGAAATGCTATTGATTACCTGCAAGAAAAGGTCTAGGTAAAGATTACTTAAATTAATACTATTCACTCCGCTAAATAATTTAGCATGTCCAATCGAAGAGTTGTCATTACCGGAATTGGTGCCCTTACCCCCGTTGGTAAGACGGCACCAGATTTCTGGAATGGTTTAATTTCGGGGAAAAGTGGTGCTCAGCCAATAAAGCATTTCGATACTGATGACTTCCCTACTAAATTTGCGGCCCAAATCGAAGATTATGACGAACTGGAATACTTCGATCGAAAGGAAGCACGTCGCATGGATAAAGTTTGTCAATATGCGATGATTGCGGCCGAAGAGGCTATTCAGGATACGGGTCTCGATTTGGATGAGGTCGATAAAGACAAAGTTGCCGTAATCGTGGGAACGGGCATCGGGGGGATGATCACTTTTTACGAGCAGTCCATTTCTTTTCATGAGTATGGTCCGCGCGGGGTCTCTCCATTTTTTATACCCATGCTTATTCCCGATATGGTGGCCGGACAGATTTCTATCAAGTACGGTTTCAAAGGACCCAATTTCTGTGCGGTCTCCGCTTGCGCCACCGGGTCGCATAACATTGCTCTGGCCTACGATTCAATCCGTAAAGGGGAATGTGATATGGCGGTCTCCGGTGGATCTGAAGCTCCGGTATCCCGCATAGGTGTTGCCGGCTTCAACTCAATGAAGGCAATGTCTACCCGGAATGATGATCCTGAAACAGCGTCACGTCCGTTTGATAAAAATCGGGATGGCTTTGTGCTGGGAGAAGGATCAGCAATTTTATTCTTAGAAGAGTATGAGCGTGCTAAAGAAAGAGGGGCACAAATATATGGTGAAATCGTCGGATACGGTTTTTCTGCCGATGCGCATCATATTACCGCTCCTGATCCCGAAGGGAAGGGAGTAATTCTTGCATTGACCCGAGCGTTGGATTCCGCCGGTATTAAACCTGAAGATGTGGATCACATCAATATGCACGGCACCTCTACGCCCCTCGGAGATATTGCAGAGACCAACTCTATTAAAAAAGTTTTTGGCGATCATTCTTATAAGATCAATCACAATTCTACAAAATCGATGACTGGTCATGCTCTGGGTGCGGCCGGTGCGATGGAAGCTTTGGCAACTATGCTGGCAACCTACCACGGCATGATACCACCTACGATTAATTTTGAGACGCCGGATCCGGAATGCGATTTGAATTATACATTTAATGAAGCAGAGATGCGGGACGTGAAATACGCCCTAAATAATGCTTTCGGATTTGGCGGACATAATACTACTCTTGTTTTCAAAAAGTTTGAAGAGTAGCGAATGTTTGATCGACTCCGGGCATATTTTAAGACCGATCGAGATTTAAAACCTGAGTACGAACGAAGAATTAAAGAATTAGAAGGGATTATCGGTACCGATATCGACAATCCCTTTATTTATATTCGGGCTCTCAGGCACCGATCGATCTTGGCTGATGACAATTATTCTTCCACGGATTCTTACGAGCGTCTGGAGTTTTTGGGGGACGCAGTTTTGGATCTTATCGTCACAGAAGTCATATTCGACTTATTTCCTGAGAAAAACGAAGGGTTCCTTACCAAATTGAGGGCTAAGCTGGTAAAAGGTGATACCCTGGCAATGTATGCGCGGAATCTAAATTTAAGTGAACTAATGCTCCTGGGAGAGCGTGTACAGGGACAGGGTATTGAGAAATCAAAAAGTGTACTCGCGGATGTTTTCGAAGCTCTCGTTGGTGCTCTTTATGTAGATGTCGGGTATGAGCCTACTTCAACATTTGTTCGAATGGTTATCGAACGATATGTTAATTTCGATGAGATCATAGACACGCTTGATAATTATAAGAGCTTACTGTTGGAATTTGCCCAAGCCCACCAAATGGAGATTCCAACTTATACTGTCATTTCTGAAGAAGGGCCCGGTCATGATAAAACATTCGGGGTAGAGGTCTATGTTGATGAGAAGCCTGTTGCCCAGGGAAAGGGAAAAAGTAAAAAGGAGGCAGAACAAAAAGCTGCACGTCGAGCCTTGGAAAAGTTCCATTAAAAGTCACAGCTTAACCGTTCGGTACTTTTTTATCATTAAATTATATTTCGTTAGTTTAGATAAATCAATAACTTATCTATAAAAATTAATTAGCAAAAAACTATTAATGAAGGGATTTCCCCACATAAATATTAGGAAATATTAATTATGATAATGTTATAAATATTATAGTTTTTTAATTCCCGGATAAAAAATGCCCGGGGGTGACATTTAGGATTATCACAAATAAAACTAATAAGTGATCTAAATCATCAACTGATGAGAGAGTTACAAGAGTTTTCAAAAGGTTACTTATGGGGTAAATAATCAGTGTGGATAATGTTGGAGGGAAAAAATTATGAGAGAAGTGAATAGGGAGTCTACTATCAATAATAGTAATCAGTCTTCTCAAGATGGTAAAAAACCCGTTCTAATAACTCAAAATCCTATTATGGAAGAGTTACTTTCCAAGATTAAGTTGGTGGCTAAAACAAAAGCTACTTTACTTTTGACTGGAGAGAATGGAACCGGGAAGGAGGTTTTGGCGCAGCTGGTTCATTATTTTAGTGCGCGCAGCTCAAAGCCAATGATTGCTATTAATTGTGGTGCAATACCATCAGATTTAGTAGAAAGTGAGCTTTTCGGTCATGAAAAAGGGGCTTTTACAGGAGCTCATTCCAGGAAAGAAGGGTGCTTTGAAATGGCGAATAAAGGAACCCTTTTTCTGGATGAGGTAGGTGAAATGTCCAAATCTATCCAAGTGAAATTACTTCGTGCCGTTGAACTGGGGTCTTTTCGCAGAGTTGGGGGCAAAGAAGAAGTACAAGTGGATGTTAGCCTTATTTCTGCTACCAATAAGATTTTAATTGACCAGGTAAAATCCGGAAGTTTTAGAGAAGATCTTTTTTATCGATTAAATGTGATCGAGTTATATGTGCCGCCGCTCCGTCATAGAAAAGAGGATATCCCACTTTTAGCAGAATATTATAAAAATTATTTTGTGGATCGTTATGGGTTGGAAGACATCGAAATCACGGATGCCTGTATTGAAATATTTTTGTCTTACGACTGGCCGGGAAATGTACGGGAGTTGAAAAATGTAGTTGAACGGTGTGTAGTTCTTTCTGAAGGTGGCGAGATCGATTTAAACGCAATCCCTTCACGTATCCATAGGGGAGAGAATATATATCCGGTTAGTACCAACAGTGCTAATCATAGTATTATACAAATACCCGTCGGTACGAGTTTAGAGGAGGTAGAACGTCGCGTTATTGATCAAACGCTCTATTCTGTGGATAATAACAAGACGGAAGCTGCTAAGATATTAGGGTTCAGCAGAAAGACCTTACATAACAAGCTTGATAAATATGAAAAAGAGGACAAACAAAGTACTGATTCTGCTGCTTTGCAATGATTCCTTTTTAAACTTTATTTCTTTCCGGTAGATAAAAAGGGTTGGTTTTTACCAACCCTTTTTTGTTGGTAAAAATTAGGATTCATCAGAAGAAGATTATTGGAAAGAAGTAGTTGGACCATTTATTACAGTTGAAATATTATTCTTCGAAGATTGATTCATAATGTTTTTCAATCTAATCTGTAAACGCTTGACCGTAATATTATTGGTTTCGGCTATCTTCGTAAGTCGATTGAAATTTTCGGGCTTAATATCATCCTCACATATAAAAATACAATCAATCCTTTTTTGGGGATTCCTTATCATCTTCGGCAATTTCCAGTGTCCACCGAGTACCGGGTAACCGTAAATTATTTTACCCTCTAATTTCGGGTTGTCATCCAGAAAGCCCAAAACTTTAACTCGGTTATTTTCTGAGTTGATTATTTTATGAAGAATCATCGTACCATTCTCATTTGCACCATAGATAAGAATATTTTCTCCAATACTGATATTACGATTGAATTTATAGCTTATAATTTGATATAAAATGCGGATTCCAAGCGTAAAAGTAAGTAATAAGTAGAAATCCAGTACTAGAAATTGAAAACCCGAATTGAATGGCAAAACGTCGATAATCAACAGTAAGAAAGCGGTGAAGATTACTGAAAGACCAACAGAACGGGTTATTCGTAAAGCGTTACCAATACCCATTTGTTTAATGGATTCTCGATAAACTCCTGAACCCCAGAATGTGAGTACTTGGGTTGTTAGAACAATGATTAACGTCTGTGTCTGTTCATACCCAAGTTCTGCAATTGATGAAGGATTAATACGATAGGTAAGATTATAGCTTATGATAAATGAAATTGTAATAAAGAAGATATCAATTAAGCTGATGAAAAATCGACGGTTCAGAATCCATTTATTATAAATAGGGAGTACTATGCTCCTATTTATATTAGTAACGAAATCGTATCGCAATCTTTTTATTCCCAGATATAAAATAAAACCAAAGAGTAACGCTAAACTAACTGATTTCTCAAAGGTGCTTACACGAGTGAAAATAAAAGCCCCGACAGCAAAAAGTGCAGAAACAAAATACAGTAGAATTACCGTATTTCGCTCTGTTAAGCCAAGTGATAAAAGTCGATGGTGGATATGAAAATTATCGGCCTTAAATATTCGATGAATTTTTTGAAAAAATGATAGGGATTCTCTTTGGGCAAAGTCCCCGCCCAGTAACCGCCTGATCATCGAAATTAAAGTATCGGTTATTGGAAAACCTAAAATGAGTATTGGGAATAGAACAGCAAAGCCCGTTGATATTTTTGTAGTACTTTGGATAGATAATAGAGCCATAGAAAAACCTATTAACAGGCTCCCTGAATCACCAAGAAAAATTTTCGCAGGACTGAAATTATATTTTAAAAAACCAACCAGCGAACCTGCCATAACTAATGCAATCAATGCTGTCCATAAATCTCCAGCTATTGCAGAAATGATAAATATTGAAATACAGGCAATGACTGCAACCCCGGAAGCCAATCCATCTAATCCGTCAATCAGGTTGAATGCATTAGTGATGCCTACAATCCATAATAATGTTAGAGGAAAGTCTAGTATTTCCAGGTTGAGCAGACCATCACCAAATGGGTTGGTAATGTTTGAGATCTTAAATCCATATAGATAGACAAGACCTGCAATAATAAATTGTACTCCCAATTTTATACCGGGTTTAAGTGGAGTTATATCATCCCAAAAACCCAAGACAAATATACATAAGAAAGATATAGCAAGGAGGGTTATGGTGGAAGTATAATTGTTTAGCCCTTCGAAATGTTTGCTGAAACTGATAAAAATTATAAAGGCGGATATCAGAAAACTTAAAAGAATTGCAAGTCCGCCTATACTTGGAGTAACCTTGGCATGAATTTTCCGTCCACCGGGAGTATCTACCGCCTTAATATATGTGGCAAATTTAATAACCCAAGGCGTTATTAAAAGTGACCCTACAAGTGGAACAATAAATGAAGTCAAAAAGACGGCAATCATAATTTACTATCAGTTAACCGTTATCACCATTTAGTCATTCTTTTTCCGTCAAATTCATAGGGGAGTTGCCAGTTCATAGAAAAGGGCAGGTGCCTCGATTCAATAGTTTGGCCGTAGGAGAGAATAGCACCCTGAAGCAGGGCATTTTTAAGCTGGCGAATATTACCCGGCCAGTTATAATTAAAGCAATCCCCCAGGGCCTGTTTAGAAATTTTAAGGCTTTTACAGTTATTATTTTGTTCTCTTAATTCATTTAAGAAATGTTCTATGAGAATAGGGATATCTTCTTTCCTTTCTCTCAGGGGAGGTAGCATCACTACCATTGGGTCCAGTAAGTCCAAAAGCCTAGACCAAACCGGCGTATTGATTATTTCTTGATAAGATTCTTGGTTAAAAGAAATGATGAGCCTTGGTATACCCGACTTATCATGACGAAACAAATTATTGACGCCCTTTTTAAAAGACTCGATAATTTTCATCATGAATGTAGGAGACAATTGGGAAAAATGATCCAAATAGAGAGTTCCGCCACAAGCCTTTTCAATAGCATCATATTTTAAGGTGAGATGCTCGTCTTCGAACTTGAGGTGTCCCCAAAAAGCTTCCTGGTATTGGTTTTCATCAATGTCTACACAGTAAAAGGAGTAGAACGGTCCTCGACTCCGATTGCTATTTTTATGAATGATATTTGCAAGTCTTTTCTTGCCGGAACCAATTTCGCCTACTATGAAAACGGTTGCTTCAAGTTTTGCCAATTTTAAAATTTTGTGAAAAATATCCTGCATAAGAATACTGCGTGATGACTTTTCCGGATCGGATAAGGACGATTTTTTGAGGTATTTTTGTAATGTAGGTACTGTCATTATATGGGTGTCTTAGTGAAAGTTATCCCCGATTAATCATTGCCCCGGTACACTTATTAATTGGTTATAACAAGCTTTTAACCATTTGTTCTTGTTGCTTCTCCTATCTTTAAATTGATAGTTTACTCGTAAGAAAAGAATTACAACAAATATGCCAATTTGTTATTAATAGTCTCTTTTAGTTAAAAAGCTATTAATTTGTAAAGTTGCGGAAATGTGCTAAAGGTATGTGAATAAATTTCACAGATTTAAGGCCAGTTGATGTGTAAATATGTTTCGCAAATTATGGGTGAGGTTTAAGACCATTTTTTTTGTGCTGTTTTGTCTAATTTTGTCGTCATCATATCGAGTTTCAATACGGTTTAATGGAATTTTTAAACAAAATCATCGGGTTTGGCATAGCTATTGTTCCTCCTTTAGATTGAGTACAAAAGAGAGACGATAAGATTCACCTACAGATATATGCGTTATTAAAATGTGGGGTATTCAAAACATCTACCATTAAAAAAATCTTTTCTTATGGATATGATTAGAGCCAAAAATGGAGTTGGCGCAATAGAGCTTGACAGTAAGCCTTACATAGATTGGCAAAAAGCGACGAATAAAAATGAATTGATGGTGGAAGTATTCAAGGATGAGATTTTTTTCGAAGAGCTTTCTGCCCATTGGAATAATTTGAAGCAGCGAACCGATTCTTTAATGAGTATGCCATATGAGTGGGCTTATAATTGGTGGAAACATTATCGGAAAAATAAAAAAAGAACACTTTTTTTAATTACTGTTTGGGATGGAACAAGATTAGTTGCCATTGCCCCTCTGTATAAAGACTTTTTTAACTTTGGTGAACTAAAACCTGAACCTTGTCTACGTATAATTGGGAGCCGGGGGGGTTATTCAAGTGACGTTGATTATCTCGATGGATATAATATCATTGATTTTTTGGATTTTCTAGTAGATGCATCTTACAAAGAGTTAGTGACCGATAAGTTTTCGGATGTCTTTACACCTGATTTTTTAAAGCTGGCAGTACTTGATTTTAATCAGGTTAACAAAGGTAGTTATCTTAAAAGGCATTTATACCCGATTCTAGAGGAAAATCACTTTTTGATCAAATAGCCCATAATTTATTTGGTGTAATACCTTCCTGATTGGCTTAAACTTTACACAGATAGCATTTAATACGTGAGTATATTTTTTACAGATTTATAATAACGGTGTTTATAAAATTGACATAAAGGTTGGGAAACCTATTTAATACGTCACAGTGGGGATAGCGAAGACAGTTGGCACACTTGTTGCCCCAAACTTTTAAGTAGCAGATAAAATGTAGTAATCAGCTTTTAATTATCGGGGATCTTTTCTACAGGGAGAAAGAATGATTAGAGCAAGCAGCAATTTAAATATCAAAGTATTGATGTATCATCGTATTGTAAGTGATACAACTTTGATAGTCAGCGATTGGCATGCAATCAGCGAGATAAGGTTTAGAAAGCAATTGAAACTATTAGACTTTTTGAATTACACCCCTATAACTTTTCAAGACTATCAACTTTACCTGGACGGAAGACTCTCACTGCCAAAGAAACCGATTATAATAACATTTGATGATGCGCATAAAGAAACTTTTGAAACAGCAATTCCCATCTTAAATGAATTTGGAATGCGTGCGGTTATCTATGCGATAGGAAATAGAAATTTAAGATATGCACTTTGGGATCAAAGACATGAGGTTGAAAAATGTTCTCTTATGAACAATGAACAACTAATAAAAGCTCATGAGATGGGATTTGAAATTGGAGCGCATACTATGACACATCGAACATTAACTCATTTATCCAACGAGGAAATAGTTGAAGAGGTTGGTGGTTCAAAATATGCTTTGGAAAAAGTGTTAGGACACCGGGTTATTAGTTTTGCGTATCCTTATGGCAGTTATAATTCCAATATTCGTTCAAAAGTAGAAGAAGCGGGATTTGCTTTCGCCTGTGGCGGCAATACCGGACCGCCTCAATTTTGCGATGATATATATGATATTCGCAGGACCGTCATTACTAATAGGATGAGTCTCTATAGTTTTCTTTGGAGAGTACTAATCCCTGAAAAATATTTATCATGGATTCCTTCTTATTCAAGCGATAAAAATAAATGTGAATTCGGGTCAGAAAAAAGAACAAAAATTCCGAGTGTAGATTATGAAAGCACTATCAACAATAAATCCGAACCAAATTGATGAACTTTTGAGACGTAGGAATGCAACAATATTAGTGATTTTGAAATGATTATACTCCAAATCTTAGAATATGGATTTGCGATAATAGTAGGCGGACTGTTTGGCTACCAGTTACTACTCAGTATTTTCGCTCTTAAAGGAAAGAAGATCAACGGTTTTGCCACTACGTATAATCGTAGATTTGTTATTGCACTGGTCGCACATAATAAAGAAAAAATAATAGCCAAAACACTGTATAGTCTTTACAATCTCGTTTATCCTAAAAACTTATATGATGTGGTAGTAATTGCTGATAATTGTTCTGATGATACGGCAAAAATATCGAGAAGTTTTGGTTCGGTTGTAATAGAGAGATCAGAGTCTCAGGAGATAGGAACAGGGTATACTTTGCGATGGGCTATCGACAAAATTATGGACTGGGATAAGAACTATGATGCGGTTATTATCGTCAATGCAGAAAGTTTGGTTTCCGGTAATTATTTGGAAGTAATGAATTATTATTTGGATAAAGGGAGCCAGGTTATTCAGAGTAGTAATCTATCTTTTCCTCAAACTGGTGGATGGCATAATCAGATCAATCGGCTGGGATTATTACTTTATAACTTCGTAAGACCAATGGGACGAAAAGTATTAGGATTTAATACAGAATTACGAGGGAATGGGATTTGCTTATCAACCGAATTACTGCGGAAAATCCCCTGGAAAACTTGGTCATTAAAAGAAGAAGTAGAATATGGATTGATGTTGCTTCTGCATGGGGTTTCGATTGATTTCGCTCCGGAGGCCAGAGTGTGGGGCAAATATTCGTCAAACATCCCCAATTTTAGAAGGTATGATTGCCGGCAAATAAGTCGATATCCAATCATAAAAAAATATGCGCCAAAACTTTTGGGTGCTTTTTTTAGTGAAAAGGCACTTCGTCATTTTGATACATTTATTGATCTGATTACTCCATCCCTAAAAAGCACATTCTCTTTCGTATTTCTAATGTGCGGTCTCAATGTTCTACTATGGAAAATAAACTGGATTCCGGTCCAAATTCTATGGATATGGCTGATGGTAGCTATTGTTGGCGTTCTACATTTAATCATAGGATTGTATGCTGCAGGTGAGGATCGAGAATTGTACAAGTCTGCTGTATATATCCCTTTGGTTGCCTATTGTATACTCAGTTTTATGTAGGAAGTGTCTTTTTGATCTTTAAATCTCTTTTAAAACGGAGCTTCCTCGTCGCCTCCCGGATTATGTCCCATCGGTGGAGGAGTATCATTGTCGGAAGGATTATCATTATCCTGCGGAGTACCACTATTGTTATCTCCAAATGGGCCGGAATCAGCCGTAGTAAGATTTTCAAAACGAGCATAATCTTTAACAAAATAAAGTGGCACGCTTCCGGTAGGACCATTACGCTGTTTACCGATAATGACTTCTGCTAAACCGGTGGTTGACTGTCCTTCGGGAGTGGTTTTGATGCCATAATATTCCGGTCGATAAAGAAAACAAACCACATCTGCATCCTGCTCAATGGAACCTGATTCACGCAGGTCACTAAGCTGTGGTCGCTTATCGCCGCCTCGCTGTTCTACAGCACGACTAAGTTGTGAAAGTGCAACTACCGGTACATTCAGTTCTTTGGCCAAAGCTTTGAGGCCGCGTGAGATAGAAGCAATTTCCTGTTCGCGTGTCCCAAAATCCTTTCCTGAGGCAGTCATAAGTTGAAGATAATCAACTACAATCAATCCAATATCATGTTCGCTTTTCAATCGGCGTGCTTTGGTACGAAGTTCCATGATGCTGAGTCCGGGTGTATCATCCACAAATATATTGGCCGTAAACAATCGTCCGGCAGCATCAATAAGTCGTTTAAAATCTTCGTCCTGTAGACGGCCGGAACGTGCCGTTTGGGCGTTGATGCGGGCCTCCATTGTTAGCAGACGCTGTACAAGCGATTGATTAGACATTTCAAGGCTAAAAATGGCAACCTTTGTTTGCAGTTTTTCGCTTTGATGAAGTGCAGCATTACGAGCAGTCGTCAAAACATAAGCCGTTTTACCCATAGACGGCCGTGCCGCAATAATAATCAAGTCGCCATTTTGCCAGCCGGCCGTCATCTTATCAACGTCAGTTCCGGTTGGTACACCGGTAATCCCGGATGACTTTCCACGTATATCCTCCAAATAAGAGAGGGTATCCTTCAAAACATCGCCAATAGGCTGTGCCTGTGATCGCTGTTTAGAGTTTGCCAAGTCAAAAATACGTTGCTCCGCCCGGTCTAAAACATCATAAGGATCCGAAGAGCTGTCATAGGCTTCTTTGATGATATCCGTACAGCCTAGAATCAGATTTCTTTTGGTAGCCTTTTCGGCAATGATTTGTGCATGATAATCGACATTAGCGGCAGAGCTGACAGAGCGCGTTAGTTCGGAGAGATATCCTGCACCACCGCAGGCGTCCAGTAATCCTTTATCTCGTAATTCATTCTCAACAGTCAGTAAATCCAGAGGGTTATCGCGTTCATATAAATCGTGGAGAACCTCAAAAATATGCTGATGGGCCGGTTTGTAAAAATCATTTGGAGAGAGCATCTGAAGGGCTACCGTTGCTGCTTCGTGTTCGATAAGCATTGAACCGAGGACAGCTTCCTCAACCTCAACGGCCTGTGGTGGCACACGTCCTTCCTGTTCCAGAATTTTCGAGTCTGAGTTATTATTATAATTAGAAGCCTGTGATGCCATCCGTGGTAACGAATCTGAAAATTGGTGTGAACTGTGAATGTGAAGGGCAGAGATATCTATTTCTGATGTGCATTAATCCCTTACCGATTTGTAAAGTATAATAAATGGAACAGCCAAAAAGAAAGTAAAAAACGAGCAAAAGCTGGAAAAAAATCAAGGTTTGCACCCAAGTTCATCATAACGCTTTCGCAAGAGCTGAACATCTTCCCAGGTCGGTCGTTTCCATTTGGCATGGCGTAGTAATGCGGCCGGGTGGTAAGTTGCCAATAACTCGTATTTGCCTCTGATTTTGTGAAACTTTCCCCTCATTTTGGTCAGCGACTGATTACTATCCAACAGAGTTTGTGCCGAAACTTTGCCCAGCGCTAATATCAATTTGGGATTTATCAGATCAATTTGGCGGAGCAGAAACGGGAGACTCCTTTTCCTTTCTTCCGGTTTGGGGTTTCGGTTATTGGGCGGGCGATGTTTAAGGATATTGGCGATGAACACATCGTCCCGTTTAAAATTGATAGCTTCCAATATCTGGTTAAGCAGCTGTCCGGCTTTGCCTACGAAAGGCTCGCCCTGTCGGTCTTCTTCCGCACCGGGGGCCTCCCCAATTAGCATTAGATCTGCATTGGGATTTCCTACGCCAAATACAAGTTGGGTGCCATCCAAATCTGTGTGTAAAACCTCGGCTTTTTTGCAAAGCGCTTCCAATTCATCAAGTGTTTTACACTTATCAATTTGGTAATAAACTTTTTTTGATTCATCCTGTTGAAACAGCTTTTCCTGGGAATCGAATTCAGAATCCGGCGAATTTGATACTTGCGAGGAGGAAGTCCCTTTTTCTTGTTGAGTAGGTTCTGAGGCATTATTATTACTTTTTGGGGATGTTTGATACGTAGTCCGGTCTTTATTTGGATGCGATTCTAATTCGCTGATTTCAGAATCATCCTGCAAAGAAAAATCACCATATAGTTCGCGCTCTTTTTCCAGGAACGTAATTACTTGATTGATAAGTTCTTCCGGGGTTTTATTAGGATTCGCCATAATAACTATCCGACAAGTTCGGCAATAACTTTTTGTTCTTCTTTGGCTTCGGGAGTTAATTCACCTATCAGATAGCCATCTTTGGCTCGAGCACCCAGACGAACGGGTAAGATTCTATTTTCGTAGCGTGCATTATATGGAATTCCAACCCGGACGTAGTTATCGGTCCAGCCGAGCATGGTGCCGTTTTGTTCAGCACCTTCAAATAGAACAGGTCGAACCTCCCCGCTAAAAGAAGTGTCAAAATTAAAGCGCTTTTTCTTTGAAAGTCTACGCAATTTATGGGTTCGGTCTTTCCGAATACTATCCTGCACTTTGGGTTCGATATTAAGGGCATGCGTATTGGGACGTTCTGAGTAGGTAAAGACGTGCAGGTAGGAGACCGGTAAGCTATTAATGAAATCGAAAGATTCCTGGAATAACTCATCCGTCTCACCGGGGTGGCCGGTAATTACATCAACGCCGATTGCCGCATCAGGCATCAGTTCTTTTATGAGTTCTACACGCCTCCGGTACAGATCGGATTGATAGCGTCGCCGCATGAGCCCGAGCATTTTGTCGCTCCCACTTTGCAGGGGCATGTGGAAGTGAGGTTGTATCTTATCGGAAGCCGCCGTAAACCGGATGATATCCTCATGCATCAGGTTGGGTTCTACCGAAGAAAAACGGATTCGTTCTAATCCTTCAACCTGGTCAAGTTTTTGGAGAAGCATAAAGAAATTTTCGTCGGTACCTCGTCCGAAGTCCCCGGCATTTACCCCGGTGATTACTATTTCTTTGAATCCCTCTGCAACCAGTGTTTTAGCATTCTCAATAACCGATACGATTTTGGGACTTCGGCTTTCGCCCCTTGCAAAAGGAATCGTGCAGAATGAGCACTTATAGCTGCAACCATCCTGAACCTTAAGAAAAGCGCGGGTTCGGTCATCCGCCGAAAAAGAATTGTGGAAATCTACTGTTTCATTGACATCCGAATTGTAGATAATCGGCTCAGATCGCTTTGTAAAATCATCAAAAAGTTCCAGAAGCTTGAATTTATTTTTGGCTCCCAGCACCGTATCAACTCCATCGATACTGGCAATTTCCTCCGGTTCCAGTTGCGCATAGCAGCCTACCACAGCAACAAAAGCTTCCGGATTTCTCCGCAAGGCCCGACGTACCGTACTCCTGCAGGTACTATTAGCACTTTGCGTGACAGAACAGGTGTTGATGACATAGATGTCAGCCTTGTCTTCGAAGTCCGTAATTTCATAACCCTCGTTCTCAAAATCCCGCTGAATGGTCATGGTTTCGGAATAATTCAGCTTACAGCCGAGGGTTTTAAGGGCAACTTTTTTCATTGACTGAATGAATATTCAATTTGGTAAAAGCGATACAGCATATTGCATTTTATTAGGCACTTAAAATACAAAATGAACATAAAACAATCGATGTATTTAATATATCAATCGGCTAACATGTAGAAACCTAATAGTAAGTCACATTAGTTGGAAGATATAGCCTTCATAAATTCTGCTTGTAAAAATATTGCACATCCGGGGTACTGTCATATAATAATTACTCAGCATTGAATTGTAGTCGCAGATAAAAGAAAGATAGCTGCCATTTTAAATTGGCATAGTTGTTGTTCTTAAAGATTGTATTGAAAGACAGTTTCTACAGATGAGTTAATGAATCGGCGGGTAGTACCAAAATGATTTTTTATACAGCTAATTTATGGATAAGAAATTTGTTCCTCGCTAACATGCAGAAATCATCCATCTGTAGTATAAATTTTTATAAGTATTAGATGAAGGATTCAAAAATCTATATTGCCGGACATGCAGGAATGGTGGGATCCGCCGTTTTAGATGGTTTCAGCAAGAATGGGTATTCCAACATAATTACCAAGACTAGCAGTGATCTGGATCTGCGCAATCAATCTGCGGTTTATGATTTCATAAATTACCATGAGCCGGATATCATAATACTTGCTGCTGCAAGGGTTGGAGGTATTTTAGCCAATAACGAATATCCCTACCAGTTTTTGTTCGATAATCTGGCTATTCAAAGTAATGTTATTGATGCGGCCCATAAAAATAATGTAGAACAGCTGATATTTCTTGGTAGTTCTTGTATTTATCCCAAGCATGCTTCACAGCCTATTCGGGAGGATTATCTTTTGACCGGCAGTTTAGAACCAACGAATCGATGGTATGCGATAGCTAAAATCGCCGGAATTAAGCTTTGTGAGGCACTGAGAAGGCAATATGGACGGAATTATGTGTCATTAATGCCTACCAATCTCTACGGTCCGCGTGATAATTTTGATTTGGAAACATCCCATGTAGTACCGGCAATGATTCGCAAATTTCATGAAGCCAAGGTAAATGGCCATCAACCGGTTACACTTTGGGGTTCCGGATCGCCCATGCGGGAGTTTCTCCACGTTAAAGATTTAGCTGATGCTGTGTTATTTGCAGTCGAAGAAAACCTTGAAAGTGGCTTGTACAATATTGGAACCGGAAAAGATCTTAGGATTAAGGAACTGGCAACATTGATTCGGGATATTGTAGGACATAGGGGAGAGGTTGTTTGGGATAAAACAAAACCGGATGGGACGCCGCGAAAGCTATTGGACGTATCTAAAATACACTCGGCGGGATGGCATCACATTATAGAATTACGTGAAGGTTTGGAAGAAACTTATCAATGGTTCCTTCAGAATAAAAGCAATTTAAAAGAAGTAAAGCTACAAGAACAATAAATCAAAAGGGTCTAAAACAGTGAGGTTATTTTGGGAGAGGTTAGTAATAAAGTAGCACTTATAACAGGAGTAACTGGCCAAGACGGGTCTTACTTGACAGAATTTTTACTAAGGAAGGGCTATGAGGTCCATGGTATTAAAAGACGTTCGAGCTCCTTTAATACCGGTAGAATCGATCATATTTATCATGATCCGCATACAAAGGGGCTTCCCTTTCACTTGCATTATGGTGATCTGACAGACGCAACCAATCTGATTCGTATCATACAGAATGTGCAGCCTGACGAAATTTATAATTTAGGTGCTCAAAGTCATGTGCAGGTTTCTTTTGAAAGTCCGGAATACACGGCCAATTGTGATGCTTTGGGTACGCTTCGGATATTGGAAGCCATAAAAATATTGGGGCTCACGGATAAAACAAGATTTTACCAGGCATCTACCAGTGAACTATTTGGTAAGGTTCAGGAAGTTCCCCAGACCGAGAAAACCCCTTTTTACCCCCGCTCACCTTATGGAGTGGCAAAATTGTATGCCTTGTGGACAACCATTAATTATCGTGAAGCTTATGATATGTTTGCCGTAAATGGGATACTGTTTAATCACGAATCGCCGGTACGCGGCGAAACTTTTGTTACCCGAAAAATTACCCGTGCCGTCGTACGGATCGCTGCAGGATTGCAGGAAAAAATTTATTTGGGAAACCTGGATGCTAAGAGAGATTGGGGACATGCCAAGGATTATATCGAGGGGATGTACCTAATGCTGCAACAGGATGAGCCCGAAGACTTTGTGTTGGCGACGGGCGAAACGCATAGTGTGCGTGAATTTTGTGAACATGCCTTTAAACATGCAGGAATACAGATTGAATGGATCGGGAAAGGAGTCGAAGAACGGGGTATTAATGCCCAAAATGGTAAAACCATTGTTGAAGTTGATCCGAGATACTTTAGGCCTACCGAAGTTGATCTACTTATCGGGGATGCAACCAAAGCTCATGAAAAGCTGGGTTGGTATCCCAAGTATACCTTTGATGGATTAATTGAAGAGATGATTAAAGAAGACCAAGAAAAGATTAACCTAATTATGAATAACAATGAAGACTATTCCAGAAAACTCGCGAACTACCTCCAATAATATAGGCTTAGCTGATCGTAGGAATGTAACATCGATAAAAGACGATTTTATACAACGCATTCGAGAGCGTCGCGCCAATATTGGGATCATCGGTCTTGGATATGTAGGGCTGCCACTTCTATGGACTTTTCATGAAGAGAGTTTTCCCGTTTTCGGGTTTGACGTCGATATGGATAAAATAGAACATTTAGAAAACGGCACGCCCTACATCAAACACCTCGGTTATAACATGATGGAAAAGTTAGCAACCTCTGAGAAGTGCAAGGGCACAGCTGATTTTTCGGAATTGGAAAAGATGGATGCCGTTATTATGTGTGTGCCGACTCCGCTGAATACCTATCGGGAACCGGATATGCAGTATGTCGAAGCCACGACACGGACGATTGCCAAATATTTGCGTAAGGGGCAATTGGTGATACTGGAATCTACATCATATCCCGGAACAACGGAAGAATTGATTATACCGATTTTGGAGAAGGCATCAGGGCTTAAATCCGGGAAGGACTTCTTTGTGGCGTATAGTCCGGAACG
>Ga0102944_1001215_pt1 | contig 17700 bp, 16 predicted proteins | sample SalPonD_shore_MG_FD_78172 | JGI IMG/M metagenome (GOLD analysis project Ga0102944, IMG submission 78172) | Salt pond soil microbial communities from South San Francisco under conditions of wetland restoration - Salt Pond MetaG... | ecosystem: Environmental > Aquatic > Marine > Intertidal zone >...
ATTCTTGAGGATATGGCTCCGGATGTATGAGACCCCGCTTGCCCGTCATGGGCCGTATCTGCCGCGCTATCTGCTGGGGTGAGCCGTGGTGCCGGGGGAAAATACCCAATCTTCGGGCCACTATCCGAAGATTGGGGTGCTGCGGGGGCTACCAGGCGGTGTAGCCCCCGTCAATTACAAGATTGTGGCCCGTGATGAAAGCCGCCTCCCGGGAGGCGAGGTATGAGACCGCATGCGCAAACTCAGAAGGCTCACCGAGGCGGCCAAGGGGCGTTGAAGAGAGCTGCAGGTCACGGAAGCCCGGGATGCTCTGGGAACGCTTTCCCATCTCGGTTGCCATGTAGCCTGGACTTATGCAATTGACGGTGATGCCATGATCCGCCCACTCAACGGCCAGAACGGTTGTAAGCGCTATTACCCCGCCTTTTGACGCGGCGTACGGCCCCAAACCGGGCAATCCCTTGTTGGCAATCATTCCAGACATGGATCCCACATTCACAATGCGCCCGTATCCGGCCGGAATCATTACACTCGCTACGGCCCTGTTCACGAGGAATGTTCCGGTGAGGTTAATCTCAATCACCGCGCGCCAGTCAGCTTCAGAGACCTGCTCCATAGGCAACCAGCTCCCGTCTTCCTTTCGCTGCCCGGCTCCGCGGGCAATACCGGCACAGTGAACCAGTACGTCTATCTGTCCAAAACGCGCAATTACCTCATCTACCATGCCGCCAACAGAGGCGGCGTCAGCAACATCGACCTCAATGGGGTGAGTTTCTGCAAAGGACGATAACGCCTCTGCGCCTTCGCGGGCGCTTTCACCGTTCACATCTGCCATGGCCACTCGGACACCTGCGGTTGCAAAACGTGCCGCCGCGGCGCGGCCGAGACCTCTCCCCGCACCGGTTACCAGGATAACCTGCCCTTCAAAGCCGTTGTCCATCGCTTCTCCTCCATCTGTTGCTGAAAATTCCACCCCTCGCGCCATCGGATGGCCCACGCGCGCAACGGCGCCTTGACGGCCGTCTAAAGACAGGTTAACATATCGTACCACGATACGGGAGAAATTGCCATGGTACGAATTTTTGTAAACCTCAAGCGGTTTGATGTTCCGCGCCGCCTCGGCGGGCTCTGTCCGGTTGACCGGCCTGACAGCTGGATCACGGATGTGATAGGCCGCAGCGCCGAAAGCGGAATTGCGGGCAGAAATGACGTGGATTTGGTCTATCTTCTCCCGGAATCGCTGATTTTGCCCGCTGTAGATGCGGCAGAGCGCCTTCCCGCCTCTTCACGGTCATCCCTCTCTGTCGGCTCTCAGGGGGTGTTCCGTGAAGATGTGCGGCCGGGCGGCAATTTCGGCGCGTTTACGACCAACCTTCCGGCTGCTGCAGCGGCAAATTTGGGTGCGCGCTGGGCGATTATTGGCCATTCGGAGGAGCGCAAAGACAAGCTCGGGGTGATTTCCGCGTATGACAGTGCATCGCAGGACGATACGGATAGACGAACCGCCGCCTTGCGCGCGGTGGACAGACTCGTGAACCAGGAAGCGCATCGCTGCCTGGAAGCCGGTCTCTCACTTCTTTTCTGCATTGGAGAGACCGAAGATGAACGGGGCGGAGGATCCTTTGACGAGCAAAGACCCAGGGTTGAGGCGGCACTTCACGCACAAATTGAAACCGGGCTTTCCGGGCTGAAAGAACTTCTCGCCGACGGCGAGGACTTGCAACTTGTCATCGGGTACGAGCCAATCTGGGCTATTGGACCGGGAAAGACTCCGCCGGGAGACGAATACATTGACTTTGTGGCGTCATTCATTAAAAAGACAAGCCAACATCTCTACGGCATGACACCGCCGGTCGTGTACGGCGGCGGATTGAAGGCCGCAAACGCCGCGGAGATTGGCGGCGTGGCTTCGGTGGATGGTGGACTTGTGGCACTTACACGGTTTACAAAACCACTTGCATTTGAACCGGCAGACCTTGTCGAAATTGTTGAGCTGTACGTGGACGCGCAAGGAGACACAGAATGAACATAGATTTTGAATACGGGCAGGGCGTGATGACCGCCTCACTCCCCGATAATACCGATATTTTTGTTCCGGGAGAGACGGTCCCTGATCCGCTCAACATTCCGGACCAGAGCCTCGTAAGTGAAACGCGCCGGTCAATCCTAAATCCAATTGGCATGCCTCCTATCGCAAAGCTGGTGACTGAAGGCTCTAAGGTTGCCATAGTCTTCCCGGACAGAGTAAAAGGCGGATTCCAGCCAACATCGCACCGCAAAGTATCGATTCCCATTGTGATAGAAGAGTGCCTTTCGGCAGGGGTCAGAAAAGAGGACATTACGCTGATTTGTTCAAACGGGTTGCACCGGAAAAATACCAAAGAAGAAATTCGCGCCATCCTTGGAGACGCCGTGTTTGACGATTACTGGTATAGCGGCCAGATCACCAACCATGATTCAGAGGATCCTGATAATCTGGTAGACCTCGGGAAGGATGAACTCGGGGACCACGTGATCATGAATCGCACGGTGTTTGAAAGCGACCTCACCATTGCCATTGGCCATACACTCGGCAACCCGTACGGCGGCTACTCCGGCGGCTACAAACATGTTGCAACAGGCATCACCCACTGGAAAACTATTGCGGCGCATCACGTACCGTCTGTCATGCACCGCCCGGACTTCACTCCGGTAAGCAGCCACAGCCTGATGAGGCGAAAATTTGACGCAATAGGACAGTACATGGAAGGAAAGATGGGCCGAAAGTTCTTCCTGTGCGATGCGGTCCTGGACACCAAAGGCCGGCAAATTGCCGTCTTCAGTGGATACGGAAAAGAGATGCAGCCGCTCTCCTGGGAAGTGGCGGATCGCCGCACGTATGTGCCGTGGGCGGAGAAAAAGTACGATGTAGTGGTCTTTGGCATGCCGCAGTCCTTTCACTACGGAAACGGTCACGGCACCAACCCTATCCTGATCCTCCAGGCCATCGCCGCAAATGTGATCCGTCACAAACGCGTCCTTTCAGATCAGGCGGTGGTCATTTGTTCTTCACTGTGCAACGGCTATTTCCACGATGAGGAGTTTACAGCCTATCGTGATCTCTACGAGCTATTTCAGAAGGATTATCACCAGCAGTTGCCGGACCTTGAACGTTACGGAGAGTATTTCTCCTCGAATCCGGAGTACATCAGGCAGTACCGCTTCAACTACGGTTTCCACCCCTACCACTGCTTTTCCATGGTGAGCTGCGGTCAAATTGCAGAAGACCATCTTTCCGCAGTCTACCTGGTGGGAGCACAGGAGCCGGGATACGCGCGGGCGATGGGTATGAAAACACGCGCCACCTTTGAAGAGGCATTTGCGGATGCACAGAAGAAGTACGTTGGTGAAAACCCAAACGTGCTTGCCCTCCCCCGCACGTTCAAGACCGCAGCAGTCCACCTCATGATGAAAGACGGGAATGCGTGATGCCGCAAAATCTCCTCGTGGCACACGGAGGCGGCCCCACCGCAGTAATCAACGCCTCACTTGCGGGAGTGGTCCAGCAGGCACAGTGCAGCCCGGAAATAGATAAGGTCTACGCGGCGAGAAACGGCATTGAAGGGGTTCTGCGCGGCGACTTTGTTGAGCTTTCCATGCTGACCGAGGCGGAGATTGTGCGCCTGGCACGCACCCCGGGTTCAGCCATTGGCAGTTGCCGGTACAAGGTAGCAGAAGAAGATTACGGACGTATTGTGGAAAAGCTCGATGAGCTGTCTGCGGGAATGTTCCTCTACAACGGCGGAAATGATTCCATGGACACCTGCCTCACGGTCTCCCGCATTACCGACCGTACGCGGGTCATCGGTATACCAAAAACGATAGATAACGATCTTGCCGGCACTGACCACAGTCCCGGCTTTCCCAGCGCGGCGCGCTACTACGCTGTTGCGGCAGCGGAGCTTCTCACGGATGTGGAAGGCCTGGACATACACGTTTCCATACTGGAGACCATGGGACGCAATGCGGGATGGCTGGCTGCGTCCACCGCGCTCGCCGCGCATGTGTCAGGCGCCGCCCCCGCCCTGGTCTACCTCCCGGAAGTGGCCTTTGACCGGGAACGCTTCCTGGAGCAGGTGGAGTCGGCCTGGAAGGCGCGCGGCGAGCGCGGGTTTGTGGTTGCCGTAAGCGAGGGGCTGGTAGACCAGAACGGAGAAGTGGTGGTAGCCGCCACCCACCGTGCGGCAGTTGACAGCTTCGGCCACGCCATGCCCGGTAACGTGTCCGCTCACCTCGCGTCACTTATTACCGGTGAGCTGGGAATACGCGCCCGGAGTGAGAAGCCGGGCCTTCTTGGCCGCGTGGCCTCCGCCCACGTCTCACCGGTTGACCGCAGGGAAGCGTTTGGCGCCGGCGTGAGGGCGGTCCAGGCCGCCGTGGACGGAATTACGGGAAAAATGATCACTATCACGCGAAGCAGCGCGCTTCCCTATGAGAGCAGCTTTGGGATGGTTGACCTGGCAGACGTGGCCAATACGGAGCGGCTCCTTCCGGAAAGTTACTATGATGCGCCGTCCGCGCAAATGACACCGGCGTTTACCGCCTACGCGCTGCCGTTATTGGGCGACGGCCTCCCTTCCTTCTTTCGACGCCGGTGAACTCCCGCTTACTCGCTTGGAATGTCTACAAAGAAGTCACGTAGCACCAGCAGTGCCGCGCCCAGCGTATAGCCGGCCGGGTCAAATGAGCAGTATCGCAGATCAAACGGCACGTTCGGCAAAATGCGTTCGCGGATGACCTCCCGCATTGGCTCCACTATCGCATCTCCATCCTCACCAAAGTGTCCGCTCATCACGATGTTGGTAATGTCCAGGACTACCATTGCGTTTGCAATGCACTCTCCGAGGTAGCGCGCCGCCGTATCCACAACCGCGCGGGCGTCTTTCTCTCCCGCCTTTGCCCGTGAGAACAGGTCCGAAAGCCCGTCATAAAGACAGTTGGGGTCAGATTGAACGCACCACGTTGGGTCCTTCAGGACGTTAGTACGATACTGCTGCAGCAGGTAGTGCTGGTTGACCACCGTTTCAAGGCAGCCAACGCTGCCGCATCGGCAGGGCGAACCGTTGGCCACAACTTTCATATGCCCAATCTCCCCGGCGAGTCCGTTCATCCCGGTGTAAAGATGGCCGCGCAGGAAGATACCGGTTCCCACCCCGGTACGAATGGAGAGAAATATGAAGTCGCTTGCGGGAAAGGTATCGTTGCTCCACTTCTCAAACACCGCGTAGGAATGCGTATTGGTGCCTATGCGTACCGGCGTATCAAAAATCTGGCCCAGGTAGCGCTCCAGCTCCCGCGCCCGCTCTGCATTGTCTTTGCGGTAGCGTGATGGAAAGCCGATGCCGGGAATTCCAATGCCTATGCCCGCCAGATCAGACGCGGAAATTTCGCCGTCGGCAACAAATTCCTCAATGCAGTCCCGGAAAAATCGCTTCACTTCATCTTTTGGCGCGTGATGCGGCGTACGGTGCGTTCCTTCCTTGAGAATCTCTCCGGCAAGGTTGGTAAGGACTACACGCGTTGTCTTGTATTCCACGTCAATGCCAATGGCAAGCGGCCGGTCCAGGCGTAACGCGTAGAGGCTGGCCGGGTTTCCAACGTGACTTTCATTGGAAGGGGTGGTACCGGCACAGTAAATGACCCCCTCGTCAGTAAGCTGGTTAATAACTTTGACTACGGTAGCCCAGCCGAGCCGGGCGTTCTCCGTCAGGAATGCCTTAGTTTGCGGGCCGCGGTCACGCAGCACTGCTATGACCCGCCGTTTACTTTCAGTAAGGCGATCCGCGGCGATACTCTTTACGGATGCATATTTCTCCACGTTTCTTCTCCACGGCACTTAACGAAGGGAGCTTAAAAGTACATAGCTCCCCATCCCGATCAGGAACACGTCCGTCACGCCTCTGAACACGCGTACCGGCAGGCGTCCGGACAGCGCGGCTCCGGCCCACGTGAATAATAGAATGACCGGAACAAAGGGAAGCGAACGCAAGAGCGCTTCCTGCGTGAACGTTCCCGCAAACGAGTGCGTGATTACCACGCCCGCGGTAATCAACACAAAATAGAACTGAGCGTTTGCCTTGGCTCGCATCCGGGACGGGTCTGTGGTATACAGATACGCAACCATCCCGGGGCCAGGGGTGGTGAACGCCCCGCCGAGTATTCCGGATATGGCGGCAAACAGATACGCAACGCCTCTTTTCCCAAAGGCTTTCCTGCTTCCGGCTTCCAGAATGACGCTAAAAAGTGTCATCACCACTACCACGGCGCCGAGTGTGCCCATAATGACCTGCTGGGGAAGGTTATAGAGGGCAAACACGCCCACGGGCACAAAGATCAGGCTGAATACGCCGAGAAGCGTTATCCGCCTGTACTCAACGTGGCCGCGGTGCAGATAGTAGTTATATACAATAATAAACGGAGCAGTTGCCGCTGTCATCCCCACCGCACCCACCGCGGAAAACATGAGAGAGAGAACGGGCACCAGGATTAGGCCGTAAGCAAATCCGGTCAGTCCCTGAACAAAGCTTGCCACCGCGTAGAGTCCGCCAAGAATCAGCGCGGTAAAAACGCTCATGACACTACGCCTTCCCGTTGCTGCCGGTAAGCCGGATTATCCCCCGTACATCTTCCTTGAGCCGCGCTTCCGCCTTGCGGCACACGCGCCAGATGTGCCCCTTGTGCTCATCCTCTTTCGCAATCTCTTCCGCCATGTATGTCATGAAGTTGACACGCACCAGCGTACCAAAATTGATCTTTGCCATGCCGTGGCTAATGCATTTTTTCACGATCGGCTCAGGAATTCCCGTGGTTCCGTGAAGTACCAGCGGCGTATCACCGCTCACCTTCTGCACCTCTTCAAGCAGGTCGATGCGGATATCCGGCTCCCCTTTGTAGAAACCGTGCGCGTTTCCTATGCCCACCGCCAGCATGTCCACCGGAGCACCGTCAAGAAAGCGCCTGACCTGCCCGGGATCCACCAGGTTCTCTGCCGCTTTCATGGGGGTGCCGTCGTTACGCTGCAGTTCACCCAGCTCTGCTTCCACCGAGATTCCCGCGGGACGTGCCGCTTCTATTACTTCCAGGGTCGCCGCAATATTCTCTTCAATGCTTCGGGTTGAATAGTCAATCATAACGCTGGTGTAGCCAAGTTCGGTCGCACGCTTGACCACCGTAACGTCCTGTCCATGGTCGAGATGCACGGCAACCGGAACGCGCATGCTGCGGCCAAGCTGGCTTACAATGGTTGGCAGCCAATCCAACCCGTAATACTCGGTGTTCTTCTCATACGCCATCAGAATGACGGGAGCGTTTTCCTCCTCCGCCGTTTCCAGCACTGCACGCACAATGTCATAGTTGCCGCCCTGGCAGTTAATGGCAGCAATGGCGTACCCGCGGGCGGACGCATCCCTTACAATTTCACGTGCCGGTACCATACTCATCGGTATTATCCTCCTTCGCTGCGTCCCTAGTGGAACTCCCTACCGCCGGTTACATTCACCGCCTGCCCCGTCATATAGGCCGCATCATCAGAGGCAAGAAATGCCACTACCCCGGCCACGTCTTCCGGGGTTTCCAGGCGGCCAAGCGGTATGTTTTTCTTCCGCGCTTCAAGAGATTCGCCCGGCTTCAGCCCCTGTAGCCTGGCCAGCGTTTCGTCCAGTTCCGTCCACATGTCAGTATGAACTATGCCGGGACAGACCGCGTTCACGTTGATCCCGAATTTCGCGAGTTCCTGCGCCAGTGCCTGCGTGAAACCCACCACGCCAAACTTGGTTGCGCTGTATATGGCAAAGAACGGCTTGCCGGTCTTCCCGGATTCAGAGGCAATATTTATGATCTTTCCGCCTTTCTGACTTATCATCTGGCGTGCGGCAGCGCGGGCACAGCGAAACACGCCTTTCAGATTGATCTCAACCGTCCGGTCCCACTCTTCGTCGTCAAAATCCACAACCGGTTTGGCAATAGTGATACCGGCGTTGTTCACCAAAACATCGAGGCGTCCAAACTCGGACACCACCTTTTGCAGCGCAGCGTCCACCTGCCCGGTATCCCTTACGTCCAGGGATATTGCAATTGCCTTTCTGCCCGTACCGCGGATTTCTTCCGCGGTAGCTTCCGCGAGTTCTGCGTTTACATCGCACACCGCAACGCGTGCGCCTTCCGCGGCAAAGCGCACGGCAATTGCCTTTCCTATTCCGCGGGCCGCGCCGGTAACCATCACAATTCTCTCATCAGACCTCATGTTGTACATCCTCTTTTAGAATCTCATACGTTGATACAAACTCATCCTTTGACCGCGCCAAAGGTCAATCCGCGGACCAGCCAGCGCTGGACGATAAATGCCAGTATAAGCGGCGGAAGCGCAAGGACCGTGGCTGCCGCCATAAGCATGCCCCAGTCGGTGATGCCCTCTCCCACAAATCTGAATGCCGCGACAGTGAGAGGCGTGGTGTTGATTTTTGAAAGCACCAGCGCAAAAAGGAAATAGTTCCAGGAGAGTATGAACGTGAGAATGACGGACACCACCATACCCGGCGCGGCAAGCGGTATGGCAATCCTGCGAATCACTCCCATCAGTGTAGCCCCGTCCACCATCCCGCATTCAAGCACGTCCCGGGGAATGGAATCAAAGAACGATGACATGATCCACAGGGTGATGGGCATGGTGATAATGGTATGCGTGAGAATCAACGATATATAGCTGCCGTTTAACCCCATGGCGGTAAATATTACGTACCACGGCAACAGGTAGAGTCCGCCGGGAGCCATGCGGGCGGTCAGCGCCACAGACGCCGGCCAATTTTTCCGGTACCAGGAGACAGCAAAAGCCGCCGGAACCGCAAGAAGCAATCCCAGGACTGTCGATCCGCCGGCAACAATAATGCTGTTTAACGTGTAGAGCGCATAGGGCAGCGTATCAAAAAGCCGCACGTAATTGCTCATAGTAGGATGAAAGATAAGCGACGGCGGATACGCGGTTACCTCTGATGAGGTCTTAAGACTTGAGCTCACCATCCAGATGATGGGCAGGAGGATCAGAAGCGATACGACCACATACTGCAGGTACTGCGCCGTCTTTCGCCAAAATTTGGAGCCGTTCATCGTGCTGCCCTCCTCAGTCTTGAAAGCAATAAAACCATGACAAGCACAATGACAAAAAGCGTAAGCATAAGCGCGCTTGCGTAGCCCATGTGGAAGTATACAAATCCCGACTTATACGCGTAGATATTGAGGGTAGTAGACGCATTACCCGGCCCACCCTGGGTCGTGATGTAAATGGTATCAAAGAATCGCAGCAGATCGATGCTTCTCAGCACTGCCGCGGTGATGATGGAGGGAGTCAACAGGGGAAGCGTGATGCGCCAGAACATTTGTGTGGCAGATGCGCCGTCAATACGTGCCGCCTCATACGGTTCTGAGGGCAGGGACTGCAGCCCTCCCAGAATAATGAGCACCACAAAAGGCGTGTACTGCCACGTATCAATGCCTGCGAGCGTTGGAATGACGCCCGTGGGTGATGCAAGAAAAAGGTTCCCGGGTAATCCCAGCGCCTGGATAAAGTAGTTTACCGGGCCAAACGACGGGTCCAGCAAAATAAGCCACATCATACCTACTGCCACGGGGGGCATTGCAAGCGGGGTAAGCAAAATGGTGCGTAGCACGCGGGCGCCACGCAGGTTTCGATCCAGAAGTATTGCCACGTAAAGACCAACAGTAAGCTGCGCCGCAAGTGAGATTGCGTAGAGAAAGAACGTTACCTTGAGTCCATTCCAGAAAACAGGATCTTTCGCCATTTCAACGTAGTTCTGAAGCCCGGTGAAAATTGGGTTCATACCCACCAGAAAGTCCTGCATACTGAGATAGATCACGTAACCAAAAGGGATTGCGGTCAGAGTGACCATAAAAATGCCGGCGGGTGCAACTAACCACACAAACGGCGAAGTAAAAAAACGTCCCAGAGCTCCGCGCCGCTTCCCGGCGAGAGCACTCGTTGCCGTACTCATAGGCTCACCTCCATTCACGGCTTATCCGGCAAGAAACTGGGGAGCCGTTGCGACTCCCCAGTATCCATGTGAGTATTACATAATGTACTCAGACAATGCCGCTACCGCTGCGACTTGGCAATCAAGTCGTTGATTTTCTGGTCAGCGGTCTTTGCGGCCTGTTCTGCTGTTGCCTGGCCAAGTACCACGCTGCCTACGGCTTCACCAATTACCTGACGGGCTTCAGGTTGAAGCACAATCTGCGGCGCCAGTATTGAGCTACCGTTTGAGGAGAGCGTAGACAATGCATCCGCCCACTCTCTGCGTACGTCATACTGTGAGAGCCAATCCTGATATTCGCTGGAGTCCCATACCGATGTCCGCGGCGGGGCAAGTCCTTCCAGTCCCAGCTTGATTTGCATTTCCTGAGAAGTCGCCCACTGCAGGAAATACCACGCCAGGTTCTGCTTGTCAGAATATGGCGAGACACAGAGCTCCCACCCAATGACAACCGGCACATTTCCGCCCGGTCCCGGGGGCAGTACCATTACTTTGGTATCCTTGGTGCGTGCTTCGTTCTCCATGACCTTGCTGAATTCATTGCTGGATTCAAAGGTCAGTGCTGCCTGACCGTTTGAGTTCACGGCGGTCAGCTGCGGGTAGGAGTAGTTAATGACGCCGTCCGGACCGTAATCACGAAGCAGCTTGGCGTAAAGCTCTATTGCTTTGACGCCTTCCGGGCTGGAAAGATTTGACTTCCCGTTTGCATCCGTGTACTCGCCGCCGAAATTATGCAGGAAGTTGCTGAATGTATAGGGCAATGCCGGAGCGAGACCTCGGCTGGCATAAGGAATCATGTCAGGCCGTTTCTCCTTAATGGTTTTTGCCAGCGTCTCAAGGTCGGTAATACTCCCAGGCGCCTGCAGACCAAGTTCGTTCAGAATGTCCGCGCGGTAGTAGAGAACCGGGCCTTCAATGTTGACCGGTATTCCGGTCAGTTTCCCGTTCACGGTCTTTGAGGCAATAACACCTTTGCCAAAATCCGAGAAGTTGTAGTCAGGTGAAGTCAGGTTGGAATCGTTCACAAACTTGTTTATGTCTGCATACCATCCCGCCTGCTCGTAGAGCATGCCTTCACGGGAAACGAGAGACATGAACACGTCAACTTCATTGCTCTTTGCCTGGAAAATGGTTTGAAGTCTCTGGCGGAACTGTTGTTCACTAAAGAGACTGATGGTCACATTAATACCGGTCAGCTGGGTGAACTCGTCTGAGTATTTCTTGAGAAGCTGTCCAACCGGATTATTGTTGGCGAGAAACTGTATGCTCTGACCCTCATAGCGTTTCCAGTCAAATCCCTGCATCTGCTGCTCGGACGATGACTGCGGCGCCGGCGCCTGCTGCTGTCCTGATCCCCACACTGCTGCGGCGGCAAACAGAACAACCAGACTCAAAATGGCTATTCTCGTGCGTCTTTTCACGGCAAAACCTCCTTTCGCGTGATTGGCCCTCCGCAGGGCGGAGGGCCGGTATTCCGCGGCAGCCCAGGGCGGCAAGCAGGACGCCCCCGCTGCCGGTCTTCCCGAAGGAAGCAATTCGAGCGTATCATACCACGATACGGGTGTCAAGTTTTGATTTGCCGTTCTTTGCCCTCGTTTTGGCAAAAGGAGCGGGATATGTGCGTGATTTGGAGCAAATACGCCGCAAACAGACCATATTTCGAAACTTGTGAAAAATGATAAACTATCACAGCACGATACGATAGATAGCGGTTGGCGTTCCGCGCTATTTGGCATTATGGTGCGTGGATGACATTACAAACTGTATTGATCCTCGGCGGTGTCTTTGCATTTGCAAGTTTTGTGCAAGGACTGACCGGCTTTGCATTTGCACTCATTTGCGTCCCGGCACTCTCCCTCATGTTCTCTCCCAAAGAGGCGGTGGGAATTGTGGCAGCCCTCGGACCGGGCATTGTCATTTACAATTTTCTGCTTCACCGCAGGGAGGTGGAATATCGGCGCGTCTATGGTGAGCCTTGGGGTTGTGGTGATTCTCCTCACGCTTTCCAGCGCCCTCTTTTCAGAAAAAAGCTCCGCGGTTCTGGGAACACGCAGCGCAGGATACGGATTTGCCGCACTTTCAGGCATCCTGGGCGGCGCGTTCTCCGCTCCCAGCGTGGCAATAGTCACCTATTTCTACACCAGCGATTCATCACGCATGCGAGCCAAGAGCAATGTACAGTTCTTCTTTGCCTCAATCAGCCTGGCGATTCTCTTAACACACTTGATCGGCGGTACGGTGAACAGAACGGCCGTGCTGCGCGCCCTCCCCTTCGTACCGGTAATCTTTCTTTTTACCAGACTCGGTGCGCTGCTTTCCAGGAGACTTCCCGTACGCTTATTCCGTCTGCTGACAGACGCATCCCTGGTTGCCCTTGGCGCCTATCTGGTTGTTGCGCACGTTTAGTACCAGCCAAGGCGCAAAGAGCGGGCAAAGCGCCGCAGCAGCTCCCGCCGGTGACCGGGAACAACACACACGTGATGCGGCATTCCCTCATGAAGCATATCGTCAAACCACTCCGTCACGTGCTCTCCGTCAATTTCTACCAACCCGTTGGTGGCCAGCAGGTGGCGGCGCGGTTTCACCGTATGCCCCTCCAAGGCCGTCATGCGGTATTCATCGTCACAGCGCCAGAGGCGGAATATGGTGACCGGCATGTCGGGCCGTATGGTGGCTTCAACGACGGCAGGTTTCTTGTTGTTAAACTGGACCGTGACAACAGGACCTCTCTTGCCGCCAACCGGTTCACAGAGCTGCAACGGTGCCGCACCCGTGTGCCAGATGGTAATCGTATGAAGATCATGTTCAAGCCAGTCAGTCATATAGACCGGACCGATACCCAGATTTTCAGCAATCACGGAACAGAGCGCGCCGTCCACATCGCCTTCCATCGCAACCGCATGCCCCTCTGACACGTGACGGGCAAGCGCCACGTAAGGCCAGTGCCCAACTATATTCGGTAGGTCCGGCCAGCAGCGGAACGCAAGACCGGCCAGGTGCTCCTCTTCGGTGAGCTCTTTCATGGCAAGGTAGTAGCGCGACTGCACAAGAAGATCTTCCCGCTCCACGCCCCGAAGCGGCAATCCAAGCTTTTCAAACTCCGCTGCGTCCGCGGCTACCGCATCGGCCGCCTGCGCGTTCACACGGTCTACAAAGTCCTGCACGCCCTGGTGATAGAGCTGGAGCCCAAAAGTATCATTAAGCGAAACCGGGTCTGCGTGAAAATCAATAAAACCCGGCGCGTGAGATCCAACCAGTCCAACCTTGGCCTCCGTGACCGCATCGTATGCGCGGCAAAGACGCACCGCAGCATCGATCTCTTCCCGAACCGACCGGTCATCAGGATCTCCCCATACAAAGTGAAACGGGCGATGCAAATGTCTGAGCGTGGCTGCCATGGCGTGCGTGCCAACCAGCGAGTTGGCGCTGATCATTTCTCCCGTTTGCTTTTCCGGGGTGGCCCACAGTATGATCGGCCGTCCCCACACCTGAGAGAGAACCGGCGCAAGCCGACCGTCGCTGATGGTAGGCTGGACAACCAGAAGCGCCCGAACACCCTCTTGTTCGCAGGCGGCCAGCGCCTTGCGCAAATCTGCATCGTCTGCAACGTTCTCTGACGGTACCACGGTGTGGTATCCAGCGTCATCCAGAAAGGCGCCAATCCGCTTTCGGACCAGTGCACCCCATTCCGGATCAAAGCCGGGCCGCTTCCGCCCCAGTATCAAGAGTCCAATTCGTGTTGCTGCTTCGTGTGTATCGCCTGATAGCTTCATGCCACTCCCCGTTATAATTTCTTTCTGTAACTAAGTATCCTATCGTACACTACCCGCTTTCATCTGTAAAGGAAATGTGTTGTGCGCGTGCGGCTATGGGATGGCGTGAAATGTCACCGGCAAGGACCGGTCAGCGGTTGCTACAGAGATGATGTGGTAAGGCGATGTGAGCGCCATGGTGACTATTGCACCGGGAGCAGGTTGTGACAGCCGGTACCAGATATGAAGACCTTCCGTGTTCCTGGTTACCCGCTGCACGGTAACCGCGTACCCGCCGGAGGGTTTACGTCCCGCAAAGACCGCGGCCACCAGATGGGCCGAAAAGTCAATTTTCGGAGCCTCCGGCACGGGTATCCGGTTTGCGTTTACTTCATTCCAGAGCGCGTTCCAGTCAGCGTGGCTGCGGATCACCGCGGTGCGCGGCTTGGTCACCGCCGCCTGGCTTCCCTTCGCCACTGTCTCAAACGCCACCGTAGGCACTGAATCGCCTCCTGCGGCGTTCATCAAATTCCAGGTGCAGGAGTCCGTCTCCGAGCGGGGAAGTCCGGCCCCGTCTGAAAACGGGGATTCTGCCCAAGGCGCATCCGCAAATAGTGCGGTTGCCGCAGTCAGAAAAAGAAGGAGAACGATGAGGATAGCACGATGGTGAACCGGCCCGCATCCGGGCGTCTGCTTTCTAATGCTTGTGCCTGTTATCATGCGGTTGTCCTATTGAATTAAATGATAGACGTAATTTGGCTGCGCGTACTCTACATCCGGATCTGAGGCAACACGGCGTATCACCTCCGTCACGCTCTTTCCGGGCGTAAGCCGGACCGTGCGGAACCGTCCCGCGCTGCGTCCAACGGATGCCACCCCGCTTGTTTGTCCCAGCCTGCCTTCCACCGTGACATTACGGCTTTCTGCGCCCGCTTTGAGCTTCACAATTATGGAGTCAGGAGCGTACTCAGCCGGCCCGCCCTGCGGCAATATGGCACCGCTTCTCTGCACCGGTTTCACACCGGGCAACGCCGTGGCGGCTACAGAAACCGCGGTGCCGGAGGTGGAACTGGCACCTACGCTTCCCGTCCCCAGCGCAGTAAGGGGCGGCATGTCCGCGGCTGAAATGAGATACTCAAGGGCGCGTTTTGCATTTATCAATCCGTGTCCGTAATACTTGTCCCACCCCGGCACCCCCAGATCCTCCGCCGTATTCATCAGGATGGTAAACACCTGGCTCTGGTTAAGATTCGGCGCGTAGGAATAGAGCAGCGCTGCCACGCCGGCTACATGCGGTGTGGCCATGGAGGTGCCGTCGTAGAAGGCGTAGCCATCCGAAATTTCAATTTGTATGCCGACGTTCGTCTGATACAGAACCCCGTCTACTTTAATCGTGCTGAGGACTCCGTCCGGCTCTCCGTCACCGTTTTCGTCCAAATCGATATCGCCGCCCGGAGCGACCAGGCTCAGTTGTTGACCGTAGTTCGAATATGAAGCTCTCAATTTCGCATAGTTCGTCGATCCGACCGCTATTGTATTGTCAAAGGCTGCAGGATAGCGGACGGAGGAGGAGTCATTTCCGGCAGCCACCACGACAGTGATACCTTTATCCACGCACGCTTGAATTGCGTCATACATCACGGAACTGAGAGCGCCCGGGCTTCCGAAGCTCATGTTAATAACTTTGACATCGGCGGAGGGAACGGCACCAGAGCTGTTCGGAAGCCCGGCCGCATAGAAGACAGCCTGTATCAGGTCGCTTTCCAGCGCGGATGTGTCGTCCACAGTCACTCCGAGCGCTCGCACCGGCAGTATCCGGATACGGTCCCATCCAATACCGGCAATTCCTTCTCCACCATTGTTCGTTAGTGCCGCAATAGTACCAGCCACATGGGAGCCGTGCCAGGTGGGCGCCGTATTGCCATCGCCGGGATCAAGAGGATCCGGATCCCGTCCATCATCGTCATTGGCTCTATTGTAGGTGTTAGAACCTGGAGAGTCTTCTGAAATAAAATCATATCCCTGCGCCGGATCTGTTGCACTGTAAATGATGTTGGAGCCCAAATCCGGATGCCCTGGCAGTATTCCCGTGTCAATAACCGCCACCACCACGGGACTGAACTTTCCAACCATTGCCGAGCTACGAATAATCCCCCACGCCTCAGGCATATCGATCTGCCGAAGATCCCATTGATAGTCTTGAGAACCTGTTTTTGCGTAGTATTGATCATCAGGAAGCGGACTCACCGCTCCCGGACTCACATACGGCTCATACCTGACCGTAGTTGGATTGGGACACGCTGTGAGAAGCAGGACGGCAATTGTCACGACAATTGCAGCGGATAGCAAAATCCCCCGTGCGTGGAAAAGAGAGGCAAAACGGCGCGTGGACATGGTCTCTGAACGTTCTCCTTTGGCCGGTACTGCAGGGCCGGCGGGACCCAACGCACCGCCGGCCGGAGGCCACTTCACGGCCGGCCGGGTTTGCCAGGCCGTGACTGTTAGTTCTCCATTATGGTAATCTCCACGCGCCGGTTCTTGCGCATTCCGGCTTCCGTGGAGTTATCCGCCACCGGCTCGCGGGCGCCCATTCCCTTGTAGAGCAGGCGGTCCGGGTCCCGCACGCCCTGATCCAGCAGAAAGCGGCCAACGGAAGCCGCGCGCTCCTCTGAAAGACGCTGACGGCCTTCCGCCGTTCCGGCCAGTGCGGTGTGCCCGGTTATCAGAATATCCCTGTCAGGGTACTTCTTCAATATTTCCGCGATTCGGCGCAATTTATCCTGCTCGGACGGAATAAGCACGGCGGAATCCGGCGGAAACTGGATATTATCAAGGGTAATGGTCACCCCGCGCTCATCTGTTGAAACGCCGGCGTCCTTTACGCCAAGATCCTTCAGGTCCTTTTCAATAGCATCCTTGACTGCAGAACGGTCCAATCGCTTGGATAGAATCAATTCTGAGCTTGCGGTTCCCTCAAAGACAATGGTGCTGCCGCCCGCCACCACAAACACAAAGGTGTACTCCTCCTCGTATCCTTTTGGCTGTCCAATGTCCGGATTCCAGTACATGGTCTGGTGGGAATAGCCGGAAATGAGCACGGGATACATGGGATTTCCATTCCCACCCGTGGGCCGGTAGAAAACGTTGTATCGGATGGAAATGGTGGGATAGGAAGAGCCTTTCCACTCCCGCATTCCGAGGTACTCGTACTGGACGGGAACGTCAACACGAAGCACTCCTGGAACGTTGAGAATAGCGGGAAGATCATAGACCTCCGTTCCAGTGGCGGCCCAGGAACCGCCCTCTTCCACCGCACGTTCCGGAAAAAGCGGAATGTTCTGCGTAGGCGGCACAAGATATTTGGGATCTATTCGATACGTTCCGCGCGGATCGCGCCAGAACTCTGAGTGAAATACTTCCCCGGACTCGTAGACGCCCTGACGGCTGGTAGCACGGTTTGAATGCTGATAGTCAAACTGAATAAGACCGGCCCCGTCTTGTACCTCAGTGACCTCTACGGCTATCCGGTTCAATGTGTGATTTTGTTGCAGAAACTGCCCGTCAATAGTGACCGACTGATCAACCTGAGAGAGAATTCGATACTTATCTCCAACCTGATACTGAAACCGGAATGTCTCCTGGGCAGCTATACCGTGCACAAGAAGCACGGCACAGCACAGGGTGAGCAACACTTTTCGGGCCACGCTGCCTCCTAGGGTGTGAGTATATCACGCCAGTCCGGCGTCGTCTTGCGGCAATGGCTACGCGGCGCTTATGGTATGGATGGCTCCCCGCACAAAGTAGAAGCCGATGATGCCGGCAACAAGAAGCTTTAAAAGCGTGGCAAAGAGTGTGCCCTTGAATAC
>Ga0102944_1001216_pt1 | contig 17696 bp, 17 predicted proteins | sample SalPonD_shore_MG_FD_78172 | JGI IMG/M metagenome (GOLD analysis project Ga0102944, IMG submission 78172) | Salt pond soil microbial communities from South San Francisco under conditions of wetland restoration - Salt Pond MetaG... | ecosystem: Environmental > Aquatic > Marine > Intertidal zone >...
CGGCTCCGCGTTGTATTCGGGAAGCTGGAGCGGAGGAACCGCAATCTCACGTTCACCCTTTACGCCCAGACGCTGCCTGCTTGTGACCAGAACTTTGAGGCCGAGCGCCGCGCCGGAAAGCATGAGAACCAGGCGCACGGCGGACATAAGGTGCTCAAAATTGTCAAGGACAAGAAGAAGTCTCCGTGAACGAAGATAATCTGCAAGTACGGAGTCCACCGGCCTGGATGACCCTGCAGCCTCCCGTAGTTCCAGCGTCGCGGCAATGAGCCTTCCTACCTCACGGGGATTTCGTATCGCTGAAAGATCGACCAGAAAAACGCCATCATCAAACAGGTCAACGGCAGCGGCCGCTGCGTGGAGCGCAAGACGGGTCTTTCCCGTGCCTGCCGGCCCGGTAAGCGTGACTATTCTGCTGCCGGGATTCGCAAGCGCGGAAATCACCCCCGGCAATTCACTCCTGCGCCCGACAAAGCGCTCGGGTTGACTCGGCAGGTTGTTACGCACGGTGTCAAGGGTGTGAAGCGTTGGAATCTCGCGGGGGTATCGGGGATGAAGTGCCTGGTAGAGCGTCTCGTGGGAACTCAGGTCCGACAGACGATGATAGCCAAGCGGCCGGAGCGATACACCGGCAGGTAACGGGACGCGAAGACGGTCTCGCGCGGCGGACGTTGTAAGGATAGTCTCTCCGGACGGGATGCAGGCAAGCAGGGCAGCAGTATGTTCAGGAAAAGCGCGGCCTTCCTCCCTGCCGTCAACTTCCACTGCATGTATTGCCATCCGTATCGGCCCAATCGACAAATCTCGCGCAGCAAATGCAGCGTCAAGTGCGGCGGAGGTACTCGAAAACTCGATGCAAAGCGCGGGGGTGGGGCAGTTCCAATCGTTCAGGACCCGTCCACCGGCTTTTTCGAAGAGCTTTATAACTGCCGGTTGCTGTGATGGCTTGGGAAGCGTAGCTGTCAGGCAAAAGCGGCTGTCTGGCTGGAAGTTTTCGTTGATGGTAGGCCGTTCGGATTCCAACAATTTTGGTTCAGGTAATGCACGTTGACCGGGTTTGGGCTTTAGTCTGCCGTTTTTGATGTCATTGTAGAGTTCTTCTGTCGCCTCTTCCGGCTCGTCGCCGAGCTCTTCTCTCAACAGGCGACGGCAGCGCTGAAATTGTTTGAGTGCCGCCGCTCTTCGGCCGCAAAGCGCGTGAAGGCACATCACGAGCCGTTGGGACGACTCTTCAAGAGGATCAAGCGACAGTAGGCGTTCCGCATGGATGAGCGCCTCCGGGTACCTTTGCCGTTCGGTATACGCGTGGATCAGCCAGTCGAGGAGCGCCGTTAGCTCTATACGCAGCGTCTCAGTCTGAACGCGCTGCCACTGGTCAAACTCATTGCAGTCGGGAAGTGAAAAGCCAAAGAGGAAATCGTTCCGGTAAACGGAAGCCGCTTCCTCGAGGAAGGGGATGCAGTCGTTGCACACAACGTGCGGTTGGTGGCCCCGGCAACCGCCAGACAGACGCCGAAACCGGTTGACGTCTGTGGAGAGTTCGGTGTCTGCAAGTCGCAGGGTGTCCTGCCGGGAAGCCAAAAGATTGGCCGAGCAGGACTTATTCAATGAAAAGAGGCAGCGACGAAGGTTTGCCCGCGCGCGAGCCTGCCCGTGTTCCGGCCAGAGCAGCGTGGCCAACGCATCGCGGCTTTGTGCCCCGCCCTCGATGGAGAGATAGGCAAGAAGGGCCATTGCCTTTTTGCGCAGCTGTGTTACCGGCTGGTCGCCGCGCTCGAGAAGAGGTGGACCGAGTAGGTGGAAGGTGAATTCCGCCATGACTTCCCACCTTCAATTATAGGAAAAGTCAGGTGATTGTGGGCAATTCCCCGCTATTCTCTGCGCAAAAAGTAATGATTCTGCAGCGCGAAACGCGCGCTCACGCCGGAAGCTCAGCCCATCTCTTTGCGGATGGTCTTTTCATACTCCGGAAAGTAACGCTGTATTACGCTGAGCTCAAAACTCGAAAGGATGGATTCTTTGCTCTCCCGCCCCAGAAGGAATGCAAAGGAGAGGCGGATAAGCTCTTCCGGTGAGGTCCTGCCGGAAGTGAGTTTCTGGTAGTAGCTGTGCGGCAGGGTGACCCGGTGCGTGCTTGCCGAATCTCCTTCTGTCACGGTGACATCAAAGATTTCCTCATCTCTCTTTTTCACTTCAACCATGGGCGCCCCCTTTTGTTCATAGGTGATTTGATCCTTGACACATCCCACGGAATAACCTACAGGTGGAGAAACGTAGCGTCAATAAATCAAAAAAAAGGAAAAATACGTCAATGGAAGACACGCAACGCATCATTCACTACTTTTCGTCCGGCACCCATGAGCTCACCGGAACGTTACCTCGCATTATTCTGGTGCGGGCGGCGTTCGCTATGGTACGCGTGGATCTTCGAAATGCCGTCTTTACGTCAGAACAGCACACTATTCATGTCTATTCTTCATTCGCATCGGTACGGGTGGAGTTCCCGCAAGGAGTGAATATCTATGTGAATGCGACCGGGCTCTTTGGCGCGTTTGGCGGAAATGCGCGCTATGCGTTTGGAAGTCCGGACGACGCCCCGCGCATAGCGTTCCGTGGGTTCGCGCTTTTTGCCGGCGTGGGCGGTTTTGTGGATCCCGAGCGCGAAGTGCTTACGTGAAGAGGGCTTAACTCTCCTGAACTTCCTCCCAGTAGGGATGGGTTGTGAAATGCTGAAAAAGGGCTTCCTCCAGCTCGCGGGTCACGGGAACAGATGCATCATAGGTTGGAGCGCTTTGCAGGCTTGGAAGTGATACGTTGACATTCACCGTTGCCTGAGACCATATCATTTGATCGATCCACTTTGGAGAAATGAGGTAGCGCCCGGACTGCAGCTCTCCGCTTCCCTTTAGCACAACGTAACGTAAGGCCCAGTCAGTTTCATCAAAGATGAAGTCTGTTACGGAACCGGCGTAATTGTCCACCGCCCGAACCCGATAGCCGGATATTTCTGCGATGCTGCGCAGGTGCACATCTTCATCATCGGCTTTGCGCTTCTGGGTTTCGTCGTTCTGAGCATCTGTAATTGTTTCCGTTCCACGCGGATACATGTCCTGGCCCCACAGGCCAACGCCGCCCCAGTACGCGGGAAAATTGTAATAGATATGAAACTCGCTCTCTTTTCTCCGTGAAATTGGTCTATGCGTGTCTATGTCGGGACTGCCTTTTACCTGTTCCTGGGTATGTGCAACACAGAGACATTTAGCGTCAAAATCTATGCGCTCCACTGAGTGGGGAGAGATAAGTACTTCGCGTCCAAAGAGCCAGAAACCGGTTTTTACCACAATGTAGCGGATCGTCCACTTCTCGTCGTCAAAGTAGCAGTCTTGCACGTGCCCGAGTTCTCCGTCCTGTGCCTGAATTGAATAGCCGTTTATAGTTGAGAGTTTTCTTAGCATGGCCGCCTCCTTCCGGTTCAACCGGTGTTCCTGCCTATAGTATACCATCGACCTGCCCTATGCGGCGATTGGGCGTGCAAGCCGCCGGCACTCTGTCAATGACGGTTTTGGAAGTATTTCCTGTTCTTGTAATACCGGACGGGCTAGACTATACTGTTGTGCAACGAAAACACAGGATATGCCCTTCCATGACTCTCAGAAATGTGCCGGATCGTGCTGATCTGCCGAAAACGATACGAGAAGAAATAGACGGTTTGATTAGCCGGGATGACATTCCCGAAGACGTGAAGCAAAGCTACATGAAAGTGAGAGAGCAGCTTGCTTCCATAGAGAAAGCTCTGTCCACTACCATGGACGAGCTTCAGCGACTGAACGAGACGGTCAAACAGAATGAGAAGCGGGAGAAAAGGCTCGAGCACCAACTGATTTACAATAAAAAGACCGGGCTGGCAAATCATCACGTGATGGACAACGATATTCACTCCATCCTGGATGAGGCCAACGGCTCGCGTATTCAGCGCAATATCGTCCTGTTTATTATTTCCCTGGATGACAGCTACGACACGGTTAAAAAGACGCTTGAGCCAACGGTGAGCGAGTGGATTATCTATCAGGTGGCGGAACGGCTTAAGACAATAATGCCGGCAAACGGGAGGCTGTATCACACGCGGCAAGCCGAGTTTGTCCTTCTCCTGGTAAATGTGTCCGAGCCTGAGTATTCGCCCACTTTTGCGCGCCGGATCTCCCAGGAAGTGCAGAAGCAATTCCAGTTTCCGGAGCACTCGGTGACCCTCGGCTGCAACATCGGCATTGCTCGCTATCCTGCCCACGCACGCTCCAAGCGAATGCTCTTGCGGAACGCGGATATTGCGCTCTCGGTAGCCCGGAAACGGGCAACCACCTTTGTGGAGTATCTTCCGCAAATGGGAGAGGATGTCATCGAAAAGATGGAACTGCAAAACAGCATCATTCGTGCACTGGAAGAGCAGGCTATCACTGAAATAAACAAGCAGTTTTCTCTCTACTTTCAGCCGGTGGTGGAAATGATTGACGCGGTCGACGGTGAGATCAATTACCGTACCGTTGGCGCGGAGTGTTTGATCAGGTGGCGTCATCCAAAACGCGGGATGATTCCTCCGGCGCGGTTCATACCGGTAGCTGAAGAAACCGGTCTGATTATCCCCATTGGGAACTGGACCCTGTTTACGGTGAGTGATCAGCTCAAAGCGTGGAGTGAAACGGGGCTCAAAGATCTGTACGTTTCAGTGAACCTTTCACCGCGGCAGTTTAAGGATGAATATCTCATAGAACATGTCGAACGGATGATGGTAAGAAATGAAATCAATCCGGAACGGATAAGACTGGAAATTACCGAGGGCAGCGTGATGGATGATCCTGAAGGCGCCATAGCAAAAATTGCGGCAATTCATGACATGGGCATACACATTTCGGTAGATGATTTTGGAACTGGCTACTCATCGCTGAACTATCTGAAAAGATTCCCCATTGATACGCTGAAGCTGGACCGCAGCTTCATGGAAGACATTCTGGTCAACCGCAACACGCAGGGCATTGTGCGCGCCATCATTTCAATGGCAAGGAGTATGGGCATTGACGTGGTGGCAGAGGGAATTGAGACCGCTGACCAGGCGCTCTTTCTCATGCATGAAGGCTGCAGGCTTATTCAAGGCCACTATTTCGGGCAGCCGGTTTCCTCGTATGAGTTTCAAAAGACGCTGCAGGAAAGTAGAGAGGGCGTCATATAGCAATGCACCTTGACATATACGCCGCGAGTGATGTTGGCCTGGTGCGCCGAGTAAATCAGGACATGGCAGCGGTGGGAAAACGGCTGCTGCGTGATGACCAACTGCATACCAGTGCCCGCGTTGATGAGAAATCGATCCCGTTTGTCCTTGCCGTTGCGGACGGTGTTGGCGGAGGCCGGGCGGGTCACGTGGCCAGCCGCCACGTGCTCTCATCTCTGGTGTCTCAAGTTCCCGGGCTCGGCCGGCAGCACTCAGCAGAAAGACTTGGCTATCTTGTGAGAGAGCTTGCCCGTTTGATTCATGACGACCTGGTTACCAGGGGGGAAGGAAACCCGCGTCACGCCGGTATGGCCACCACGCTCTCCGCGCTCCTTTTCTATGAAAAACAGTGCTACCTGTTGCATGCAGGGGACAGTCGCCTGTATCATTTTCGAAACGGTGGGCTGACCCAGATTTCCCGGGATCACTCGTTGCGGGATTTTTCAGGGGATGTCCGGGTTCCAGGAAATATTCTTGCAAATTGTTTCGGCGCCAGGGAGGGATTCTTTGTGGATTTCCTCCACCTTGGATCCTGCAGTGAGCCGGGAGACACCATGCTGTTATGCAGTGACGGACTTTCAGATATGGTTTCCGATAAAGAAATCACCGCCATCCTGTCGGACCACCAAAGCGTGAAGGAGCAGGGGATTGCGCTGGCGGATGCCGCGCGGCTCCACGGGGCCAGCGATAATGTCACGTTTGTAGCTGTGCAGTTCTCCGACGACGTTTGAGGAGTAGCGTTGGATCAGGCACGCACGGAAGAAAAGCTGGATCTTGTTGCCTTCATGGGCGCGCTTTGTCTTTTCTTCTCCACCATAGAATACCTCTTTCCAAAGCCGTTTCCATTCTTCCGCCTGGGGTTGGCCAACCTTCCCATCCTGGTAATGCTCCCGGTGGTGAGACCCGGCTACATTCTATTGCTTGTTCTCTTGAAGGTGCTTGGCCAGGGACTCATTAACGGTACGCTTGCCTCCTATGTTTTTCTCTTTTCGGCAGCCGGCTCTTTTTCCAGTGCGGCGGTGATGCTCGCAAGCCAGCGGATCTTTGGGCGCCATATTTCGCTCATTGGCGTGAGTATTTTCGGTGCCATTGCGAGCAACGCCGTGCAGCTATTTCTTTCGGTTACGTTTATCTTTGGCAAGACCGCGTGGGTGATTGCGCCGCTGTTCTTCACGCTTGGCGTCGTCAGCGGGGTGGCCGTAGGCGTGTTTGCCCAGCGTTTCTATGACAGATCACGCTGGATGTCGGGAATCCGGGAGTATTATGGTTAAAGAGACTCCATTTTCCCGGAATTTCAACGCACTGCACCTTTTTCTGACAGGCGGCATAATCATACCTGCCTATCTCTTTCAGACAAACCTTTCCGTGCGCGTTGCCCAGGTACTCCTGTTTGCGGCGCTTAGCGTTGTGGCGGGGAAGCGCATCAAATGGACCTACTTCATCATCATGGTGCTCTCGATCACCTTTTTCAATCTGGTGACGCCGCTTGGCCAAGTGCTCGTCACCGTCGGCCCCTTTACCATCACCTCGGGTGCCCTGGGAAACGGTCTCATGAAAGGTTTTACCATTGTGGGGCTTGTCTTTATTTCTCTTTTTTCCATTCGACCGGACTTGAAATTGCCGGGGCGTCTTGGTGGAATGATTGGCCGGGTGTTCTATTACTTTGAACGTGTCATTGAAGGGAAAAAGAAAGTACAGGCGCGCCGGCTCATCGCCAGTATGGATGAAATACTGATGGAGCTGTACGCGCCGGGGACAACACAGGAAGCGGTGGCCAGTGAAAGCCGTCGGACTACGGCGGCGGGTTATGTTGCAGGCGCGCTTTTGGTTCTCGGAAACTGGGCGCTGCTTCTGGTATAGCGCAACACCAATAGATGTGTGAGGAAGGAGGAGAACGATGTTTGATTCTGCACGGCAAGAGATCTCAAATACGCTTCTGGAGATCCGGGAAGCTGGATTGGAAAAGTCCGAACGCATCCTCCAAACGGCGCAGTCCGCCCACATAGGCGTGAAAGGCGGGGCAGAAGTACTCAACCTGTGCGCCAACAACTACCTTGGGCTTGCGTCTCATCCCGATGTGGTGCGTGCAGCGCATGAGGGGCTGGACAGGTGGGGTTTCGGTCTCTCTTCGGTGCGTTTTATCTGCGGCACCCAGGCCATTCATACAGAGCTTGAGGCGGGAATTGCTTCTTTCTTGGGCACCGATGACGCCATTCTCTACTCATCGTGCTTTGATGCAAATGGCGGGCTCTTTGAGACGCTCTTGGGACCGGAGGACGCAATCATCAGCGATGAGCTTAATCACGCGAGCATCATAGACGGCGTGCGGTTGTGCAAGGCGGCACGCTACCGCTACCGGAACGGCGACATGGATAGCCTGGAGGAGCAGCTTAAGGCAGCGCGCGATAGCCGGCTTCGGCTCGTTGCAACCGACGGTGTTTTTTCCATGGATGGCACGGTGGCGCCGCTGCCGCAGATCTGTGACCTTGCAGAACGCTATGACGCCATGGTGATGGTTGATGACAGTCATGCGGTAGGCGTTCTGGGGAAGCACGGAAAGGGAAGCCATGAATATCACGGGGTGATGGGGCGGATCGATATTATCACGGGAACACTTGGAAAGGCGCTTGGCGGGGCGAGCGGAGGCTACACCGCTGCGCGGCGCGAAATTGTGGCGCTGCTCAGACAGCGTTCGAGGCCCTACCTTTTTTCCAACACGCTTGCCCCTCCCATTGTAGCCGCCTCAATAGCAACACTTGCTCTCTTAGAGAATGACACTACGCTGCGGGACCGCTTAGCGGAAAACACGGCGTATTTCAGGCGGAAGCTTGCCTCCGCCGGCTTTGACGTTCCCGACGGTGATCATCCCATAGTGCCGGTAATGCTGGGGGACGCGCGCCTTGCCACGGAAATGGCGGACCAACTGTTGGAACGGGGTATTTACGTGATTGGCTTTTCCTATCCGGTTGTCCCCAAAGAAACTGCACGTATCCGTACGCAGGTGTCTGCGGCACACTCGCATGAAGATTTGGATAATGCCGTGAAGCAGTTCCGGGAGGTGAGGGACAAACTGGGAATATGAAATGGTAAGGAGGAAGGATGAGCAGCAGCAACAACTATATCATTAGCGGCATTCAACAGGTGGGCGTAGGGATACCGGATCTTGAGAACGCGTGGGCGTGGTACCGGAAACAGTTCGGTATGGATGTGCCGGTTTTTCAGGATGCGGCAGAAGCACCGCTGATGACGCAGTACACGGGTAACGCAGTTCAGCGCCGAACTGCGGCGCTGGCGCTTAATATGGCCGGTGGTGCCGGATTTGAAATCTGGCAGTATACGAGCCGGAAGACCGTACCCCCGGCCTTTACTCCGGCGCTCGGAGATCTGGGTATCTTTGCGGTTAAAATGAAAAGCCCGGACGTTGCTCATGCAGCACGGCGCCACAAAGACGCAGGTGTGACACTTCTTGGTGAGGTAGGCAAGGATCCCGCCGGAAGGCTTCACTACTTTGTGGCCGACCAGCTCGGCAACGTGTTTGAAGTGACGGAAGGGGACACGTGGTTTGGGAAGAGCAGCGCGCCAACAGGCGGAGTTGCCGGGGTTATCGTGGGCACCTCGGATGTTGAGAAAGCGCGCCGGCTTTACAGTGACGTGCTCGGGTATGACGAGGTGGTATATGACACCTCCGGAGCCTTTGATGACCTTTCCGCTCTTCCCGGCGGAGAACGCAACCTCAGGCGGGTGCTCCTTCGCCACTCGCAGCCGCGCAAAGGTGCGTTCTCCCGGCTTCTTGGACCAAGTACCATTGAGCTCGTCCAGTCTACCGGGGGGAGGGGGCGGAAGATCTTTGCGGATCGCTACTGGGGTGACGGCGGGTTTATTCACCTCTGTTTTGACATCCGCGGCATGGAGGCGCTGGAAGGCGCGTGCAAGGAAGCAGGATTTCCCTTCACCATAGACAGCGGGAGGACCTTTGATATGGGAGAAGCGGGCGGCCGCTTCAGCTACATAGAGGACCCTGACGGAACACTGGTAGAGTTTGTTGAGACACATCGTATTCCGATTGTGAAGAAACTGGGATGGCATCTCAATGTAGGCAAGAGGCCCCCGGAGAAGCCGCTTCCTGATTGGATGCTGAGGTTGCTTGCCCTTGGGCGCATACGTTCTTAGTCTGCGTTAAAAAAAAACGCCCGGATAGCATCCGGGCGTTTTTTTTCACTTTGCCGGCGGGAAAGGATGCCGGATTTGTAGCTGTTCCTACATATTGCCTTTTCCGTATACCTTCTGAACCTTCATGAGGTCTTCATCTTCCATGGCAAGTTTCAGGCCGAACTCATCCCTCATTGCTTTGTATGCGGCGAGTGTTTGAGAAATGTCCTCTGCCGTATGGGCGGCTGTTGGAATGATCCGGAACATGCAAAGTCCCAGAGGGATGACTGGATAGGTGATGGCAGTGACAAAGACGCCTTCGTCACGGAGAAACCGCATCATCCGCTTACCAATAGCCTCTACGTCTTCACTCCCGGTTGGTACAAAGACGGAGCAAATGGGCGAGTTGCCGCGGCCAACAAAGTAGCCCAGCTCTTTCAGTCCCTCTTTCATGGCGCCGGAATTTTCCCACATGCGCTTCCTGTTTTCATCTCCACCGGTAACCAGCTCAAAGGTCTTCTGGAGTGATTTCACATATACCATGGGGAGGCTCTTGGCAAAGACCTGAGTACGCGCGTTGTAGCTGATCCAATCGCGCGCCTCTTTGGTGGTGGCGGTGAACCCGCCAATGGAAGCGAATGATTTGGCAAACGTTCCAAAGTAAAGGTCTACCTTATCCTGAACGCCAAAATAGTCTGCGGTCCCGCGTCCCTGGTCTCCCATGACACCCCAGCCGTGCGCATCGTCCACAAAGAGCCGAGCGCCGTAGCGTTCCTTGATTTCCGCAATCTCGTCCAGGCGTGCCAGGTCACCGGTCATTCCGTAGACGCCTTCGACCAGGATCAGTACGCCGCCTTTTCGTTCTTTGTTTATCCGGGAAAGCACGGATTCCAGATCAGCCGGGTTGTTGTGCTTGAACACCCGTACTTGCCCCGGTGCAAGGAAGGCTGCATCCACTATGGAAGCGTGCGCGAGCTTGTCCATTACTATAATGTCATCCGGTCCCACCAGGGATGAAATGGTTCCGATGACGCCCATGTATCCGTAATTAAACAGTATGGCTGCTTCTTTTTCCGTAAACTCCGCGAGCTGGCGTTCAAAGTCCAGGTGGTGCAGGGTGTTTCCGGTCATCATCCGCGAACCCATGGGAGAGCTGACACCATACTCCTGGATGGCCTGGATGGCTACCCGGTTCACTTCATCGTTGCCTGCCAGTCCAAGGTAATTATTGACGCTCCACATGATGCGGGGCTTTCCCTCAAACTCCATAATGCGGTCTGCTTTTGCTTGCAGAATGGGACGGGTAAAGTAGTGGTCATCCTCGACCCTTTGCCGTCCGTAGTATCCCTGATTGGTTCTGCACTTCTCAAACAGGTCAATGTAATCCAGCGTTGTTGCCATACGCAGTTAACTCCTCTTGAAGCAATAATTCTATTCAGCCGGGAAAGAGTTCCCGGACAATCCGGTCAACTTTTTCATCTGTATAGTCGTCGGCGCCTACTATCCGTGCGGGTGCTACCGGAAATACTTCCCGTTCTCTAAAGAGACGATTCATTCCGCCGCCGGTAATATTGAGCATAATGGTTGCATCGCGCGGGACGTCTCCGCGTTCTACCGCGCTTGCCAGACTGGCAGTTGCCACCCCGGCTGCAGGGCTTATGTCAATGGACTCGGTTTCCTCAAAAAGGCGGCACGCCGCAGCGGCCTCTTCATTGGTAACTGCGTACATCTCACCGTCTGTTGCGGCGAGCGCGTCATACAGTCCGCCTTTCAGCGAGTAGGGCGGCATACGGTTTGAAAGCACCTTTGCGTACATCTGGTCAATCAGCTCATGTGCCCGTGCGGCTTCCATTGGTTCTACCTCAGGCAAACGTTTCTTCCAGGCATCATGGATTACCAGGAACGGAGCGTTCTGGGAGAGCATGAGCCGCATGCGGGTAGAGCCAAAGCGGCCGTCATTGAGAAAACGCTGATTTGCTTCCCATGCGGCTATGGCGCCGGTGCCGCTTCCCACCGCCTGGAAGTAGTAGTCCGGGATCCTTCCAATGGTGGTAACCGCGGAAAGGACCGTGGTTCCCATTCCGTCACGCCGGGCAACGTTCTTGGCCCCGCCTTCCGGTATAAAGCCGTCTTTGCGCGCAATGAAGGAGGAAAAGCGAATGGCATCCGAATAGTCAGCTCCGTCCCCTGCCGCAATCACTCTTACACAGGGATTCACCGGAGCAGGGCTCCAGATGGCATCCAGATTTTTTTCCGGCACAACCACTACAAGCGGGATATTGTTTTCCGAACAAACGCGTATAAAGGCCCGGGCGGTATTCCCGGCACTTGCCACCACCAGCGCCCTGTCACGCACGGGTGACATTCTTGCACACACGCTGTAAGATTCACACTCTTTGAACGTTCCTGTGAGCATATGTACATCACGTTCCGGCCAGTAACCGCTGAAGGTGATGTAGAGATTTGCAAGTCCGAGTGCGGAGGCAAGCCCGTGGCTTCGGTAGGTAACCGGAGCTGAGGAGCCTTTCAGGGTGCGGCTTAACGGCAGCCAGTCTCCGTAGCGGTATATTCCTTCTTCCGTGCCAAGCGGAAGCAGCCGTTTCTTCTTGTAAACTGTCCTAAGCAACGCCGGTTCTGATGCGCCTGCGTAGGACAGCAACATGGCCGGTTCGTTTTCATCTGGAAGCAGTGTACCGGTGGAAAGACATTCCAGTTCGTATGTTGTCTTCATGGTCCTTCTCCCAATTTCATGTGTGCTGAATGAAATGTCACAGGTGATAATGCGGCTTAGTATATTTTGGACGATTTTTTTGTCAAAGCATTGGCGTATCTTCCGCACTTCTACGCTGGATTTCTATGGAAAAGTACGGTACAAAGGGAGAAGAGACCGCGTTCTGGGGAAACGGGGTGGTGAATATTTGAAGGAAATATTCATTTTGTGTACTCTGTTGACGCAGTTGTTTGAGGGGTAAAGAAATGGAACGCGACCGTCGGAAATTGCTGGTACACACCGGAATGGATTTGTTTGCGCGTTACGGATATCGTGACGTGTCTATCTCAGACATTTCCAGGGCCAGCGGACTGAGCGTCGGCAGTTTTTACAACTATTTTGCCAGCAAGGAAGAGTTCTACGGAAAGGTGCTTGATCTCATAGAAGGGGAGGGAATCAAGAAAGCTGATTCAGTGGTCTCCCGGTTGCGCTCACCTATGAACAAGTTGAAGGCAGTGTACCGTTTTGTGGTGCTTGGCCTGAAACAGAATAAAATCCTGCGAGGTGTGTTAATCAGGGAAGAGCGCTTTCTCTATCCGGGGCTGGATGCGCGGCAGAAAGACGGGAAAGGATTGCGCTCCCATATAGAAAAGCTTCTTGCTTCCATAATGCGGGAGGGGATGCAAAAAGGGGCCTTCAGGTCCAGCCTGTACCAGGATCCGACCGCGGTGGTGATTAGCATTTTTGACACGTTGTTATACCGAACGGAAGACGTTCAATTTGAACGCCTGGTGGATGATCTGCTGGTGTTTCTGCAGCGTGGATTGCGGCGCCCCCTCAGGCTCCGCCGCCGTGACGAACGGCTTGACCGCAGGAGACTCTCAAAGCACTTTCAGGATGAATGGCTCTAATCATTTTCCTGTGCCGAGTGAGCGCTCTTTTTTATGTCGTCGTACATCTCTTTTATGATCTCTTCATACTCCGGCGGGGCTTCCACGTAGCCCCATCCAAACTGTGCCTGAAAAATCCCGGTATATGCCGAGTCGTGAAAGCTTACCATGACATGGGGAATGTCGTGGTCAGACAGGTAGGCGTCAAGAAGCTGCGCCTCAACGTCATTTGCTACTTCAAGAATTTGCATAAAGTTGCGCACATTAACCTCTCTGCCACCAGTGTACGAAGGAACTCCTTCTTGCGGCAACCGTTTTTATCGCCGGGAAACGGGGTGTGGCATGCTGAAAGTCCATTCTGCGCCGTTTGAGAGCCGATCACCCGCCGGCCCGTCCTGCACACCTGTGCGCTTCTGAACACGGCATGTATGAAATAATATACAATTAACCTGTTGACAAATCGCCCCATGTACGCTACGTTTGTAGCACTATACAGCAAAGTGGAGGGTGCCGATGCAAATGGTACTTTGGATCGCCCTTCCTCTTATCGGTTTAATTCTAGGTTGGACAATTAGATGGCTGTACGCCAGATTTCAACTTTCTTCGTCGGAGCAGAAAGCAGAGAGAATCAAGCGTGATGCCTTGAAAGAGGCCGAAGCACAGAAGAAAGAACTGTTACTGGAAACAAAAGATGAACTACTCCGGGAACGGAATGAACAGGAGAGGGAATTGCGCGAACGCCGCAACGAGTTGCAGCGGTTCGAGAAGCGACTACTTCAAAAAGAAGAAAACCTAGAAAAGAAGACTGCCGGTGTTGAACGCCAGCAGGCGGCCTTTACTGACCGTGAGAGGAAAATAGCAGATAAAGAGTTAGAGCTTGATGAGCAAGAACAACGGTGGAGGGAAGAGCTCGAAAGAATATCCGGTCTGACAGCCGAAGACGCCAAGAAGATGATTATCCAGTCGCTGGAAGATGATGCCCGCCATGATGCTCAGGGTCTGATTAACAAGATAGAGCAGGAAGCAAACACGACCGCGGACAAGCAGGCACGTGAGATACTCGTCTCAACCATTCAACGAATGGCGTCTGAAGTAAACGCGGAAGTAACCGTAGCTTCTGTGAGTCTTCCAAATGATGAAATGAAGGGACGGATCATTGGGCGTGAAGGGAGGAACATAAGGACCCTGGAAACGCTTACCGGTGTTGACATAATAATAGATGACACGCCTGAAGCGGTTGTTGTCTCCTGTTTTGATCCGGTCCGCAAAGAGATTGCCAAACGTTCACTGGAGCGGCTGGTGTCTGACGGCCGGATTCATCCCACCCGGATTGAGGAAGTGGTACAAAAGGTTACCGGTGAAATCAGCCAGGCCATTTATGAAGAGGGCGAAAAGGCGCTCTTTGACCTGGGGATCCACCACATGAAGCCGGAAGGTATTCGCGGGATCGGAAGGTTGCAGTTTAGAACCAGCTACGGCCAGAACGTGCTTGCGCACAGCAAGGAAGTATCCGTCTTTGCCGGCATGATTGCAGCAGAGCTGGGGGCGGACCGTGAAATTGCAAAGCGCGGCGGGCTCCTGCATGACGTGGGGAAAGGAATTGAGAGCGATGGTGACTCAAACCACGTGGAGCTTGGCGTGGAACTGGTCAGACGCATGGGTGAAGATGAACGCGTCATAAACTGTGTTGCTGCGCACCACGGGGATGTTCCGCACAGCTGCGTGGAATCGGTCATCGTCCAAATTGCAGACGCCCTTTCTGCCTCACGCCCCGGGGCACGCCGGGAAACGCTGGACAACTACATCAAACGGCTCGAAAACCTTGAAAAGATTGCCGAAGAGTTTGACGGCGTTGACAAGGCGTACGCCATTCAGGCGGGCCGTGAGTTGCGCATTATGGTTGACCATGAGAAAGTCACTGACGATGAAGCAAAAGAGATAGCCAAGAATATTGCACGCAAGATTGAAGCCCAGCTTCGCTATCCCGGACGGATCAAGGTGACGATGATCCGGGAGACCCGGATAATAGAGTATGCCCGCTAAGGAATGTCGGCTTCTGGTTCTCGGTGACGTCATTGGGCAATCCGGATGTCGCGCCGTGGTTACTGCGCTCTCCGGGCTCATTCGGAGTCATAACGCGGATATTGTGATTGTAAACGGGGAAAATGCGGCCGACGGTTTCGGGATTACTCCTGAAATCGCGGCCGGTTTCTTTTCCGCCGGCGCATCTGTTATTACCACCGGTAATCATGTCTGGCAGAAGTCAGAAGTATTCCCCTACCTGGACAGTGAAGAACACATTCTCAGGCCGGCAAACTACCCGTCAGGCAATCCAGGGCATGGAAGCTGCGTGGTTGAAGCACGCGGATTTAAACTGGGCGTGATAAATCTGCAGGGCAGGGAACGCATGTGGAGCATTGAATGCCCGTTTCGCAAGGCCAAAGAGCTGGTGCGGAAAATGCGGCAGCAGGTGCAATTCATTGTCATTGATTTTCATGCAGAGGCCACGGATGAGAAGGAAGCGCTTGGTTGTCATCTTGACGGAGATGTAGCGCTGGTTTACGGAACGCACACCCACGTGCAGACCGCTGATGAACGAATTCTCTCCGGTGGAACGGCCTACATCACCGATATTGGCGCCAGTGGTCCGCGGGACAGCATCATCGGCTTTGTCCCGGAGATTAGTGTGGAGCGTATGCGCACGCAAATGCCGCTTCGAAACGAGGTTTCAAACAACCCTGCTATTATTCACGGAATCCTGGTTACGCTTGATCCTGAAACAGGAAAAGCCACGGGCATCTCGCGGATCGCGGAAGAATCGTTAGTCTGAAACAGGTGAAACAAGCACCGCTGCTGGATATCCTGACATCCCGATTTCCTAAAAGCTCCCGGAAAGAGCTTTTTGCACGTGTGCTGTGCGGAGAGGTTGTGGTGGACGGAGAGCGTGTCCGTGATCCGCGCGAGCGTTTCGCGGCTGACTGTGATATCACGATGGTTTCAAAGCGCTTCGTGTCCCGGGGCGGCGAGAAGCTTGAAGGTGTGCTGGCGGCGTGGGACATGCGCGTGGAGGGGAAGGTAGTCCTGGATGCCGGGGCAAGTACCGGCGGCTTCACCGATTGCGTGCTTCAGCGCGGTGCTGCCCTGGTTCACGCAGCGGACGTTGGCCATAACCAGCTTGATTACAGCTTGCGCACCAACCCGCGCGTACACGTGATGGAACGCACCAATGTTATGGACATAACCGACCTTGACCCGCCGCCCCATCTTGCTACCGCGGACCTTTCATTCCGCTCAATTGCGGGCGCCGCGCGTCACATCCTCTCTCTGACAACGGAAAACCTTCTGGTGGCGCTCATCAAGCCGCAGTTTGAGTGGCGTGATCCGGATGAAGCGTTTTCCGGGGTGGTAAGAAGTGAAGAATCTGTCAAACGCATTCTGTCTGATGTGCGAGCCCGGTTACGGGCCGAGGGGTGTGAAGTTGCGCAAGAGGCTCCATCACCGGTTACCGGCCGGCGCGGCAATCAGGAGTATTTCTTTCTTCTTCGGGCGGTAATCTAGAAACCGCTATCCAAATGAATCACGGCTGAGCGGCCCGCCAATGTAGACGCCTTCTCCGCCGAGGTAGTCAACTTTTTTCCCTTCAATGAGAATCTGGACGCGCTGGATAGTGGAGAACTCCGTTGCGGAGTAGACAATCTGCTGCAATTGGGCCGCAAAACCTTCCACTCCCATGGGGTTGAACTGAAACTCTTCACTGAAACTGAGGTATGCCACCCCGTTTTTAATGGCAGCAGAAAGGAGCCGAGTTTTATCGGGGATGAGGTTTAAGAGCCCCAGGTTGAGTTCTTCAATGGTTGGCCCCTTCAGGAGCGCATTGATGGTTTGCGTCATGGGACTATCGCGGTAGGTGACGGTACGCTCAACCTGCTGCGGGTAGATGGTCCCGTCATCAGTAACCCTGATGAAGTAGATTTTGCTCACGCGGCTATGCTGCTGCGGTTGCGGCCGTTCCACGGGAGCAGGGGAGGCAGCCGGGCTTGCACTCTCTGCGGGAGACGCGGGGGCGTTGTGTTGCGGGGCGGCTTGCGGGGACACCGTGCTGCCGTCCTCTCCGGCCGGGGGCGCCTGTGGACTTTCGGTCTCATCGTGTACCGGTTGCAGCTCCACTGCAACGTCATTATTCCCGTGGCCCGTGGTTCCGCCGTCGGACGGTGCGGCTGTGTCTCCTTCAGGCTTTTGGCGTCCCACAACCTGAGGTGAGCCGTTTGTTTCAACTCCAAGCTTATCTTTGAGCACGGAGACAAGTCCAGTCGTTTCGAGTACCTGCTGGATATGTGTCTTGTTTGAAAGAAAAACCACTGCAATAAGAAGGATGAACGCGAGCCAGAAGAGTATTCCCAGTGATGCGCGTTTGTTTTTTTGTGACCCTGCCATACCAGTCTCATTATCGGCGTCCCGGCGCCGGTATATTACCTTTGCGCCAACGTTTCGGTAGTGGCCCGAAGATTGGGTATTTTCCGCCGGCACCACGGCTCACCCCAGCAGATAGCGCGGCAGATACGGTCCATGACGGGCAAGCGGGGTCTCATACATCCGGAGCCATATCCTCAAGAATGGCTCGGTGATCACCTGGTGAGAGAACATCACCCGACGAGTGAAAAACCAGCGCGATATGCCGCCTATTTGC
>Ga0102944_1001218_pt1 | contig 17690 bp, 18 predicted proteins | sample SalPonD_shore_MG_FD_78172 | JGI IMG/M metagenome (GOLD analysis project Ga0102944, IMG submission 78172) | Salt pond soil microbial communities from South San Francisco under conditions of wetland restoration - Salt Pond MetaG... | ecosystem: Environmental > Aquatic > Marine > Intertidal zone >...
ACGTCCAGAAGATGCGGGTCGGCGGCACCTCGGCGCTGGCCATCCGCGAGCTCGCCCGTGAGGATGCCACCCGGGCCGGGCTCTTCGGATCTGGCTGGCAGGCCCAAGCGCACATCGAACACCTGCTCGAGGTGCGACCCGGCATCGAGGAGGTGAGCGTGTACAGCCCGACGAAGGAGCACCGCGAGGCGTTCGCCGAGGAGTGGAGCGACCGCACCGGTATCGACGTCGTCGCCGTGGAGGCCGCAAAGGACGCCGTGGCCGGCCAGGATATCGTAATAACCGCAACAGCCGCCATGGAACCCGTCTTCGACGGTGATTGGCTGGACCCGGGCACGCACGTCACCTGCATCACCAGCCCCGACGGGACAGCCACCCGGCGCGAACTCGACGACACGACATTCGACCGCGCCGACGTCCTCCACGTGACGTCGCGCGAACAGGTCACCCACGACGATCAGTTCGACATCATGGGACCGGTCGATCGCGGTCTTCGGGAGTGGGAGTCCATCCGGGAGCTGGGCGAGCTCCTCGAAGGGGACGCGGAGACGCGGACCTCTGACGACCAGATCACGGTGTTCGCGAACAACACGGGGATGGGCCTCCAGTTCGCGGCGGTCTGCGGCCGGGTGTACGAGCTGGCGGAAGAACGGGACCTGGGGCACGAGGTGCCGACCGATTGGTTCCTCGAGGATACCACCCCATGAGCGGGAGCGCGAAGAACGATTCTCGGGTTGGCGGCCCGTGCATCACTGTCGGGGACGACGTGAACACGGACGTCGTCATCCCGGGCCGCTACCTGATCACCATCGATCCCGACGAACTCGCCGAGCACGCCTTCGAACCGATGGGCCCCGAGTTCCAAACCCGGCTCTATGCGTCGAAGGTCGTCGTCGCCGGCGAGAACTTCGGCTGCGGCAGCGCCAGGGAGCAAGCGGCGACCTGCCTCCTCGGTGCCGGTGTCGAAGCGGTCGTCGCCAAGACGTTCGCCCGCGAGTTCTTCAGGAACGCGATCAATAACGGGTTGCTCGCCGTCGAATCCCCGCAGGCGGTCGAGGTCGTCTCCGACGACGACGAGGTGTGGATCGACTACGAGGCCGGTACGGTCGAGGCCGCCGGCGAGTCGTTCCCGTTCGAACCCTATCCCACCGTCATGCGGAACATCCTCGAGGCGGGCGGCATCATCCCGTATCTCGCCGCGTCGCTCGAGGAGGTGTCCGGGTGATGGGCGCCACCCTCGCCGAGAAGGTCCTCGCCGAAAAGAGCGGGACTGACGAGGTCGCTCCCGGAGACATTGTCGAGGCGGTACCGGACATCTACATGAGCCACGTCGCCAGCTGGCGCTGCATCGACACGCTGGCACGTCTCGGGACGGACCACATCGAGCATCCCGAACGCATCGCGATGGTCATGGACCACATCTCGCCAGCCGGCACGGACAAGATCGCTGACGACCACCGGCGATGTCGGACGTTCGCGCAGCAGCATGGGATCGATACGTTCTACGACGTCGAGGCGGGGATCTCCCACACCGTGCTGATGGGTGAGGGGCTCATCCAGCCCGGGATGCTCGGGATCGGGACCGACTCGCACACCACCATCTACGGCGCTCTCGGCGCCTGCGGAACCGGAGTCGGGTACAGCGAGATTACGGCGGCATGGGTCACCGGTGAGCTCTGGTTCAAGGTGCCGGAGACGCTCCGCGTGGAGATCGATGGCTCGCTCCAAACAGGGGTGACCGCCAAGGACCTGATGCTCAAGCTCATCGGCGATCTCGGCGTCGACGGCGCGAATTACATGGCCGTCGAGTTCGGCGGCTCGTACGTCCCGGAGGCGACCATCGAGGACCGGATGACGATGTGTAACCTCGGGAAAGAGATGGGGGCGATGTTCCCGGTGGTGCCCGCCGATGCTCGAACGGTAGCCTACTTGGAAGCACGAGGCGTCGGACCCGACGAGTATTGGTCAGTAGCTCCGGACGAGGACGTCGACTACGCGGACACGTACACGATGGCGGCTGACACGTTCGAGCCCCAGATCGCCAAGCCGCACACGGTCGACAACGTCAGCCCCGTAAGCGAGGTCGCGGGGACTCACGTCGACCAGGTGTTCATCGGCTCGTGTGCGAACGGCAACTACAGCGATCTCGCCGAAGCCGCAACGATCCTGGAGGGACGAAACATCCACCGGGACGTCCGCGTGATCGTCACTCCCGCGTCGAAGGAGGTGATGGAACGGGCCACCGACGACGGCCTCGTCTCGACGTTCGTCAAAGCCGGAGCCATGATCACCAACCCCGGGTGTTCCGCGTGCGCGGGGGACGGCGGAGCCATGGCTGACGGGGAGGTCACCCTCTCGACGGCCAATCGTAACTACCGGGGTCGGATGGGGAGCTACGACGCGGAGATCTACCTCTCCAGCCCGGCGACGGCCGCGGCGTCGGCCATCGCGGGTGAAATCGCCGACCCGCGAACCATCGACACCATCGCCGAGGCCCGTTGAACGATGAACGTCGTCGAGAAGATACTCGCCCGGGCGAGTGGCCGAGAGACCGTCGAGCCCGGCGAGATCGTCATCGCCGATGTCGACCGTGACATCTTCCACGACCTGTCTGCGCACATCACCTCCACGGTCTACGAGGAGCAGGTCGACGCGCCGATCATCGACCCGGACCGGCTGGCCTTCGTGTTCGATCACACGTTCTCGCCGCCGACCGAGCACGCGGCGGACATCCTGGAGCACAACCGCGACTTCGCGACCAAACACGACATCAAGGTGTTCGACTCCGGGAACGGCAACATCCACCACACGGTGGTTCGTAATGGACTCGTAGAGCCGGGCATGGTCGTCGTCGGATCCGACAGCCATACCCCCGTCCACGGCGTCCTCGGAACCTTCGCGACGGGCATCGGGAACGACTCGCATGCCGGGCTCGTTTGGCCATACGGCAAGACTTGGTTCCCCGTCCCGAAGACGGTGAAGGTGGAGCTCACCGGGACGCCTCCGCTCGGGACCACGGCCCGTGACGTCGCCCTCATGCTCACGGCCGACATCGGGGAGGGTGGGGCGAACTCCCTCGCCCTGGAGTTCGCCGGCGAGTTCGTCGACGGCTTGTCCTTCTGGGACCGCTGGCTCCTCACGCTCATCGCCGTCGACGTCGGGGCCCAATCGACCTACGTCGAACCGGATGATACGACGACGACGTTTTGTGAATCGGCGGGCATCGACACGAGCCGACTCGTCACCAACGACGAGGACGTCGTCTACGACGACGTCTGGCGGTACGACGTCAGCGACCTCGAACCGCAGGTCGCCTGTCCCCCGACCGTGGGGAACGTCAAACCCGTCAGCGAGGTTGCCGGTACCGAAGTGGACTTCGCCGAGATTGGCGGCCACGGCGGTGGCCGGTTCGAGGACGTCGAAGCGTTGGCTGAGATCATCCCGGACCGAGGTCTCGACGAGTCGCTCCTCCTGAACCTCGTTCCCTCGAGCCGGGCCGTGTTCGAGGAGGCTCTGGAGGCGGGATACGTCGAGGCTCTCTTCGCGGCCGGTGGCACCTGGTATCCGCCGAGTACCGGCTCCAATCAGGCGGTCAACATGGGTGCCATGACGGCGAACCAGACGATGATCTCCAACCACGCCCGGAACTTCCCCGGTCGGAACGGAAGTCCCGAGGCGTCCATGTACCTCGCGTCGGCGCTGACCATCGCGGCGACGGCGACGACGGGGAGGATAACCGACCCACGGGAGGTGATCGACGGATGAGCGAGGACGTCACGCGCCACCACGGTCGTGCCTGGACGTTCGGCGACAACGTCCCGACGGATTCGATCACGCCGACGGAATACGTGATGGAGCCAATGGAGACGCGACTCCAGCACGTCCTGGAGGACCGGAACCCCGACTTCCCGTCGAAGGTGGAGCCGGGCGACATCGTCGTCGCCGGGCAACACTTCGGTCAGTCATCCGGACGGGCCGTCGCCCCAAAGACACTGAAGGCCACGGGGATCGGTTGCGTCGTCGCCGAGAGCTTCGCGAGGACGTTTTACCGTAACGGCTTCGAGATCGGCCTGCCGGTGCTATCTTGCCCGGGTGTCCTCGACCTCGTCTCGGACGGAGACATCGTTTCGGTCGGCTTGGCGTCCGGCGTCGTTTCGAACGAGACGACTGGTGAGTCGCTGGAGGGTGACCCCGTAGACCCGTTCCTCCTGAAGATGATCGAAGCCGGCGGCCTCATTGCATTCGCCAAACGAGGCATCCCCGGGCTGGAGAACTAGGCGTGGTTACGGTCAGCAGGTCGTCCACAGACCATCGGATGATGTTCCGTTAGAACGAACAGCTCGGCACGATAGCACCGATCACTTCCACCCCATAATCGGCCGACCTCAACGACGCCACCTACTCACTCAGCCAGCCGCACGCCCTCGGCCTCCGGTCGCCAGTGCGTGAGGCGGCGGTGGAGTGGCACGAGCACGCCGTACTCGACGACGACGAGGAGCGCGACGAAGACGATGAGCCAGGCCATCATCGACGTGAGATCGTAGTTGTCGAAGCCCCGCTTGAACATGTAGCCAACCCCACGAGTGAGCAGGAGCGCCTCGACTAGCAGCGTGATCTTCCAGCCGATGGAGAGCGCCGACCGCAGGCTCGAGAACAGGAATGGGACGAGCTGCGGGACGATGACCTCGGTGAAGGTCTGGTAACGGTCGGCCCCGAAGAAGGCCGCCATCTCGGCCAGCTGCGGGTCGAGGTTCCTGGCGCCTTCCCACATGTTCAGCACGACGAACGGCGTGATCACGACGGGCACGGCGACGTAGCCGGCCGTCGCGTCGAACCCGAACCAGATCCCGAACACGAACACGATGACGAGCGAGGGCGCGGCGAGCCAGCCGTAGACCCAGGACGAGGTGGCCGACTCGAGTCGTGACGAGGTGCCGAGCGCGACACCGACGATGGAACCGACCACCATCGCGATGGCCACCGAGACCGCGATCATCTCGGCCGTCTTCCAGACGTGGAAGTACCAGGGGTGGCCGTAGGGCCCCGGCGAGGTCAGGACGACGGCGAGCTGGGCGAGGGTGTCGCCGATGCCCGGGACGACGAGGGGGAACGCGACGCTCCCGAGCCACCAGAGGCCGACGAGGACAACCGCCGAGGCGAGCGTCCAGCCGAATCGGGCGAGGCGGCGCATATCACGACGTCACGTGGGCGTGGAACTCGCCGTAGAGCTCGGCCTCACGCTGGGCGACCGACGGGTCCTCGTAGTGCCGGGGTCGCTCGATGTCGACGTCACGGCGAGCGAACACCTGGCCACGGCGGTCCATCATGTAGATGGTGTCCGACAGGAACACGGCCTCGTTGATATCGTGGGTCACGAAGAGGACGGTCATCCCCTCGGTCCGCCAGATGTCGAGGAGTTCCTCGCGGAGGTCGCCCGCGGTGATCTCGTCGAGGCTCGAGAACGGCTCGTCCATGAGCAGCATCTCGGGCTCGACGGCCAGCGCCCGTGCGATGGCCACCCGCTGGCGCATCCCACCGGACAGCCGGCTGGGGTAGTTATCCGCCTCGGGGGCCAGCCCGACCATATCGAGGTAGTGCTCGATGCGCCCTTCACGCTCCTCGGTCGGGACGTCTCGAGCCTTCAGGGCGAACCTGACGTTCTGCGCGACGGTTCGCCACTCCAGCAGGCGGTCGTCCTGAAAGACGTATCCAAGCGAGAGGTTATCGGGGGAGACCGTCCGTCCGTCCCGGCGCATCGTGCCCTCGTTCGGATCGACGAGGCCGGCGACGACGTTCATCAGCGTGGTCTTGCCGCAGCCCGACGGCCCGATGAGCGAGACGAACGCGCCGGCGTCGACGTCGATGTCGACCTCGTCGAGAACGAGGACCGACCCACGGCCGGGCTTCTCGTAGTACTTGACGATGCCGCGCAGCTCGAGCGCCCCTGAACCGGTCGCGTCGGGCTCGTCTGAACTCGCTGCACGTGTCGTCATCGTGTTGGGGTGAATCGGCCCGCAGCCACCGACCGACGACGGTTCCGGTCGGCGGGAAGCGAACGCATGAGCGAAGGTAGCGGAAGCCGGCGTCATAAGCGTATGCCCGCGCCGGTCGGCGGCGGACGCCCATCCCGGTCGACGTGCGCTCGCCGGGCGCCGGAGCCTCTCACGCCAGCCGGGCAGCTCTATCGTGGACTGCTGGCCGCGCCGCTTGCCCGTCGCGGAACCTTCCAGAACGACATGATTTAAGAGTCGATGGGCGAATAGCGTTGGCATGGCCCATGATACCAGGCGACAGTTCCTTCGGACGATCGGCGTTGCGGCCGGGGCCGGCCTCGCCGGCTGCACCGGCGGGGGCGGCGGCGGTGGCGGGACCCAGACCACGACGGCCGGCGGCACCACGATGGGGGAGGCGACGACGTCGACGTCGCTGACGCCCATCACCGTCGTCGCCCCGGAGGGGACCATCAACTACCCCCTCTGGGAGGCTGGCGTGGCCCAGGGCTTCTTCGAGGACGAGGGCCTCGACGTGAACTCGACCTACAAGCCGTTCGACGCGCAGGCCCAGTCCGTGACCACGCACGCCGTCGACACCTCGCTGGTCTCGACGCTCCCGTACATCCAGAACGTGGTCAAAGGCGAGAAGCTCGTGAGCTTCGGGTTCAACGCGGGCCTGCTGAGCGTCAACGCCCTCTACGTCCTCGCGTCGAGCGACTACCAGACCATCGAGGACCTCAAGGGCAAGCGGATCGGCGTCTGGTCGTTCGGCTCGTCGACGGTACAGGCCTTCGAGGCGCTCGTCGCGGAGAAGACCGGGCTCCAACTCCGAAAGGACTTCCAGACGACGACGGCCGCGCCGCCGGCCCTGGTCGGGCTCCTCAAGGACGGGAAGGTCGACGCGGTCATCGACGTCAGCGGGCTCACCATCGCGATGGAGGCGGCGCCCGATACCTTCCGGAACATCGCCCAGCTCAATAACCTCTGGATCGAGCAGTCGGGGAACCCGCTGCCGCTGACCTCCTGGTGGTGCTACGCCGACTGGTACGACAGCAACAAGGACGTCGCGGCAGCCCTCCTCAGGGGGGCGGAGAAGTCGGTCGGCTACTGGCGCGACAACACCGACGCCATCCTCAAGCAGTACGGCGGGCCGGCGAACGTCGACAACCAGGCCAAGATCGACGTCGTCTCGAACTGGGCCCAGCAGGGACAGGTCTTCCAGCAGTCGACGACCCAGGACTTCCTGGACTCGACCTGGAAGTTCCTGACCCTGATGCAAAAGCACGGGTTCCTCGACCAGGTGCCCGACCAAGGCTCGGTGATGCGAAACCCGCTCTGAGCCGAGCGCCTCGCCACGAAACGGGTCCCGCCATCGACCAAGATATGAGCCTCGTCGCCACCGTGAACGAATGAACGCCCCGTCGACCCGAACCGCCTGATCGCATGAGCCTCGCGTCGTACCGGCGACGCCGGTGGGTCGACAAGCTGGTCGTGGCGGCCGCCGTCATCGTCACCTGGCAGGTCGCCTCGTCGTTCTTCTCGTACTGGATGTTTCCGAGCCCGATCGTCACCGTCCAGGCGACGCTCCAGGCCATCAACCATCCCCAGTTCCAGTCGTACACCGCCAACCTCGCGGCGACCTTCCGTCGACTCCTCGTTGGCTTCGTCCTCTCGGTGTCGATCGGCGGGGTCCTCGGGACGCTCATGGGCCTGCGCGATGACGCCGAGGCCTTCCTTCGCGCGTGGGTGGTACTCGGCCTCTCCATCCCGGCCATCGCCGTGGCGTTCGCCCTCGTGATCGTCCTGGGCATCACCGACTGGGTCCCCATCCTGACGGTCACGATCGTCGGCATCCCGTTCGTGATGGTGAACATGTGGGAGGGCACCCAGCACCTCGATCGGGACGTCGGCGAGATGGCGACCTTCTACGGGGCGAGCCGGACGCTCCGATTCCGTCACGTCCTCTTCCCGCAGCTGCTCCAGTACCTCTTCCCGTCCATGTACTGGGGGTTAGTCACCTCGTGGAAGGTCCTCTTCATCGCGGAGGTCTTCGGCGCGGGCTCCGGCGTGGGCTACATGGTCAACTACTGGTTCACCCAGCAGCGCGTCGACATGCTCCTCGGCTGGGTGCTCGTTCCGGTCATCATCGTCATCCTGGCCCAGGAGGGCCTCCGGCTCGCCGAACGCCGGGTCATGCCCTGGCGCTGAGCCGAGGTCGGTTGGTGCTCGTCACGGACCGAGTCTGGGGACGAGCCTCACCTACAGGTCGAGCAGCCGCTTGACGTTGCCCGAGAAGATGCGCTCTTTGTCCGCCTCGGGGAGGTCCATGGACTCGATGGCCGGGATGATGATCTCGGCCCAGTACTCGCCACGGTCGGGGCCGAACGGGTAGTCCGCGCTGTAGACCACGTTGTCGGCACCGAAGAACTCGTAGCCACACTGGAGCGGATACGTCTCGCCATCGCCGCTGACGGCCGTGTCGCCGTAGATGCGCTCGAAGTAGGTGTCGAGTGGCTCGGAGAGGTCGGCCATCCGTGGGTTGTCGTAGAGCTCGGGCTCCTCCTGGCGGGTTCGGTACCACGACTTGAAGCGGCCTACGATGAACGGCAGGTTGCCACCCAGGTGGTGCGTCACGAGGCGGACGTTCCGATGGCGTTCGAGGGTGCCGAAGAAGAGCAGTCTCGCGACGGCGATGGTCGTGTCGAACGGCCAGCCGGCCATCTTGTAGATCCAGGTCTCGCCCTCGCCCCAGTCGTGCCACGAATGAAGTTGTGGGTGGATCCAGACCGGCACGCCGAGGTCGTCGACCGTCTCCCAGAACGGCTCGAAGTCGGCGTGGTCGAGCAGCGTTCCGTCGACGTTCGACCAGATCTGGAGGCCGCGAAAGCCGAGTTCCTCCACGCACCGCCGGGCCTCGTCGACGTACTCGCCGGTGAGGAACGGTAGCGTCCCGGTGGGGATGAATCGGTCCGGGTGGGCGTCGGCGACGCGCCGGACCTCGTCGTTGGCCAGCCGGGCGATATCGACGACGGCCTCCGGATCAGCCCCCGACCAGACCATCGGCGCGGCCAGGTTGATGACCTGGCGGTCGATGCCGTGGCGGTCGAGGTAGTCGACTCGTTCGTCGATGGCCGACATTCGCGGGGCGGTCCGGAGGCTCGAGGCCTCGTCCGAGGGGTGCGCCTCGTCGATGGCGTCGAGGACCGGGGTGGTGATGATGTGCGAGTTGGCGTCGATGATCTCGGTCATCGGTCAGATAGGCGGGTGCGTGGTACAAATAATAGCTGGCTGGACGGATCGATTCGGTCACATCTCTGACGTGGCCGGCGGCCACGGCTGTCTGGGGCACTCCGATACCGGCGCCGCGTTCATCATCGTCGGCCCCTTCTGGATCAACTTCTACGCCGACCACGGTGGTGTCGTGGCCGTCCGCATGGGGGCTCATCGACGCCGCTCGAACCCTGGGCCTCACGTCGGACCTCGTGCCCCTCAGGACGGTGGTGATCCAGCGCGACGCGCGTTCGATTTCGAGGATGTGGCAAGTGGTGCAACGGGCCGAAGCACACCAATCAGCGGCAGTGGGTTTCTAGTCCGTGCTCTCCCCCGCCGCCTCGGAACCCCCTTCCATCTCGCGCTCGCCCCCACCCCGCCCGCGGTGCACCATCTCCTGTCGGATGTCGACCCCGAGCCAGACGAGGACCGCCGCGACGATGATGATGACGCCGAGGACCGACGTCGCCGGCTCGGGGAAGAACAGCAGGATGAGGCCGAGGATGATGGCGCCGCCGACGCCGATGGCGTCCCACCAGGGATCCTGCGTTCGCGACCAGATACCTCTGGACCTTTGTGACATGGCCGGATAACCTATCGCGGCACGCGAGGATTGTTCGTGACCGGTTACGCCGAGAAAGCGTACCGTGTCGAACAGGATGCGAGACCCGGGCACAGCGCCTTCGAACGGGCCCGTGACCGACGATGGCTCGTCGTCAGCGGAGGAGTCGCGACGGCAAGCGCTGCATAACGGCGGCGCCGTCTACCGGCCGCCCCATATCTCCGACGAACCACACCCAGTCCCAGCCCTCACCGCCCCTCGTCCACGTCCTCGTGGGGCGACCGCACCGCGTCGGGCTCGTGGCCGGGCAGGCTGATGATGTTCTCGCGGCCCACCCGGAGCTTCCTGACCGCGTCGGCCTCGGCCATCTCGCTGAGCACCATGCTCACCTTCGACTTCGACCAGCCCGTCGCCTCGACGATGGCCGACTGGCGCATCCGGCCGCCGTGCTCGGTCAGGAGCCGCGAGATGCGCTCCTCGTCGTCGAGGAGCGCCGTCTCGTCGATGGCCGGCGCGGCGGGGCCACCGTCACCGCCACCGCCGGTCGTCGCGGCGGCGCCGCCCGACGAGGGCGACCGCCGCTGGTAGATGAAGGCCCCCACGGCCACCACGATGACGGCCAGGACGAGCCCCAGCGGCCACAGCGGCGGCCCGCCGGACCGGCTCGGCCCGACCGGGGTGCCCGTCCGCGGCGACGGCGTCTCGCCGCCGTTGGGCGGCGCGGTCGCGGTGGCCGTCGACACGCTCCCGGCCGGGACGAGCACCACCCGCGGGTGGTTGTCGGCGAACGTGCGCTCGCCCGACCAGGTCACGCTGTCGCTGGTGGCGAGCGAGCCGCCCGAGAGCGTCCCCGACGGCTCGACCGACTGGAAGGCGAGCCCGGGGCCGGCGTGGACGACGAGCTCCTGGTGCGGGCCGATGTAGAGCCCGCCCTCGAAGACGTCGCCGACCACGACCCGGTCGCCGGTCGCCGGCGCGAACCCCGTCCAGGTGAACGACAGCTCGACGACGCCGACCTCGTTGAGCTGGGTCGTCACGAACGCGCGCTTGGCGAACGACGTCGCGGCCATCGGCCGGTTCGTCGCGTTCGCGCCGCGGCGGGCGAGCGTCACCGACTGGTTCCGGAAGTCGCGGTAGAGCCGCGTGTCGTTGTGGTTGAACGTGTCGGCGTAGGCCGTGAACTCCTGCACCTGGCTCTGGTTGTCGAGCGTCCGCTCGTAGTGGAACGTCCAGCGCGCCGAGCCGTTGCCGAAGACCGTGAGGTCGAACTGGGTCCGGTCGAACCCCTGGCCCAGCGCGAACGACGTCCCCGCGCCGCCCTTCGCGACCCCGATACCGGCCGTCCCGATGGCCACGACGGCCAACAGGCAGAGGGCGAGGGCGACCGCCGACGGCCGGGGCATATGCCCTGCACGGATGGAGGTGGCAAAATGTGTTGCGACCTCGGTCGGCGCGGCCGCGCGTCACGTTTTCGCCGTGGGAAACCGGCCAGCCCTCACCCGCGGCGCTCGTAGACGGCGAACGCGAAGCCCTCGTGGGGCTCGCGGTCGACCTCGACCCAGGCCTCGCGGTCCCAGTCGGGGAAGGAAACGTCACCCGCGGGCGCCGCGTCGACCTCCGTGAGCACGAGCCGGTCGGCCAGCGGGAGGCTCGCCTCGTAGACGGCGGCGCCGCCGATGACGTAGGCCACGTCGGTGCCCGTCGCCCGCGCGGCGTCGAGCGCCGATTCGAGGCTCTCTGCGAGCACGACGCCCTCGGGGAGGTCGGGCTGGCCGCGGCTAAGGACGACGTTCGTCCGGCCCGGCAGCGGCCCGCCGAGCCGGGCGACGATGCTCTCGAACGTCCGCCGGCCCATGACCACGGGGTGCCCCATCGTCGTGGCCTTGAAGTGGGCGAGGTCCTTGGGCAGGTGCCAGGGCAGCGCGCCGTCGACGCCGATGACGCCGTTCTCCGCCACCGCCGCGACGATGGCGACCTCCACGGTCACTCCGCGACCGCGAAGTCGAGGCCGTCGGCCGAGCGGTAGTCGAGCAGCCGGATATCGTCGTAGGTCAGCTCGTCGAGGGGCTTGTCGGCGATCTCGACGCGCGGTCGGGCGAGGGGCTCGCGCGAGAGCTGCTCGAGCAGGCCGGGCACGTGGTCGTAGCCCGGCTCGTCCTCCGCGGGCGCCGTCGCCTCGAGCCAGTCGCGCACCGCCCGGTGGTCGGTCCGGGCCTCGACGTCGACCAGGCGGTCGCGCAGGTCCGAGAGGTGGTCGGCGTACCAGGCGCCGCGCTCGCCGCGGCCGCAGTAGATGTGGGCGTCGACGATGGCGTGGCCGAACGTCCCGAGCTCGAAGCCCGCCCGCCCCGCGATGGCCTGGGCGAGCAGCGCGTAGGCCGCGATGTTGAACGGGATGCCGAGCGCCACGTCGCCCGAGCGCTGCGTGAGGTGGAGGTTGAGCTCGCCGCCCTGGACGTTGAGCACGAAGGTGTAGTGACACGGCGGGAGCCCGCTCACGGCCGCGTTCGCCGGGTGCCAGGCGTTGACGACGAGCCGGCGGGAGTTCGGCTGCTCGCGGAGCGTGTCGAGGACGTACCGGAGCTGGTCGAAGGTCTCGCCGTCGTCGTTGACCCAGCGGTGCGCGTCGTCGGGCCAGGCCTCGCCCTCGAGCCGGGCTGCGGGCAGCGGGTACCGCCGCCAGAACCGGCCGTAGGCCGTGTCGAGGTGGCCCGCGTCGTCGGCCCAGGCGTCCCAGATGCCGGTGTGCTCGCGCAGCGTGCGGATGTGCGCCTCGCCGGAGAGGTACCAGAGCAGCTCGTGGATGAGCGAGTCCCAGCGGAAGCCGTCCATCCGCTTCGTCGTCAGGAGCGGGAACCCCCGCGAGAGGTCGACCGTGTAGTGCTCACTGAAGGTCGCGAGCGTGTCGACGCCCGTGCGGTTCGGCTTGTAGGTCCCGCGGTCGAGCACCCGCCGGACGAGGTCGAGGTACTGCTTCATTGGCGGTGGAGGTCGATCGACGGCGCGTCTCCGTCGGTGGCGGGTCAGACCGCGGCCACCATAACGCTAGGCAACCCGGGGCGGGAGTGAACGGCCGACCGGCCGGCGCCCTGGTCGGCCGACGGCGCCGTGGCTGTCACCCGTGGAGAACGGGAGAACCCGTCACGATCGATCGCCGGTCGATTCGCGATTGACCGTCTACCGGTCGGCGCGTGGCGTCGGTCGCCGGCCTACTCGAAGTGCGCGACGGACGTCTCGTACTCCTCGGCGACGGTGTCCCAGTCGACGACCTCGAAGAAGGCGTCGACGAAGCCGCCGCGGTCGGGGCCGTAGTCGTAGTAGTACGAGTGCTCCCAGGTGTCGAGCGCGAGGAGCGGGTGGGCGCCCCAGAGCGCGCCGTCGTTGTGCTTCTGGACCGCGAGGTTCCGGAGCTGCTTGGCTACGGGGTCGTAGACGAGGAGCGCCCAGCCGCCCGCCGGCCAGCTGGCCGCCGCGCGGAACTCGGCCTCCCAGCCCTCGTAGGAGCCGAAGTCCTCCTCGATGCGCTCCCTGAGCGCGCCCTCGGGCTCGCCGCCGCCGTTGGGCGACATGTTGCGCCAGAACAGGTGGTGCAGGTAGTGGCCACAGCCGTTGTGGCTCACCGACCGCATCGCGGCGGCGTCGCCCTCGCCGTTCGACCGAGCGTCGGCGAGCGACTGCTCGGCGGCGTTCAGGCCGTTGACGTAGCCCTGGTGGTGGGTGTCGTGGTGCCAGGTGAGGACCTGTTCCGAGATGTGCGGTTCGAGCGCGTCGTAGTCGTACGGGAGCGGCGGGAGCTCCGCCTCCGAGAACTGGGACATGTCTGTCGTCCTCCGTATGAACTGGACAGTACGAATCCTCTTAACGGTTGGTTTTCCGGACGTTGTGGTAGCCTCGAGAGTCGGACGGCGTGCCGGCACCCCCCGCGTTCAGTCAGTGGTAGCGGGCCCGGTCGAACGCCGCGATGGCCGCCTCGCGGCGCTCGGCGTGGTCGCAGATGGGGCCGGGGTAGTCCGGCGCCAGCGCGCGGCGCTGCTCGGCCGGGAGGAGCGGCCAGTCGTGCACGTCGTCGGCCGACACGTCGGCGAGCTCGGGGACGTACCGGTGGACGTACGCGGCCTCGGGGTCGAACCGCTCGCCCTGCGTCGTCGGGTTGAACACCCGAAAGTACGGCTGGGGGTCCCAGCCCGTCGAGGCGGCCCACTGCCAGCCGCCCGCGTCGTTCGCGGGGTCGTGGTCGACCAGGTGCTCGCGGAACCAGGCGTAGCCGTGGCGCCAGTCGACCAGGAGGTCCTTCGTGAGGAACGAGGCGACCACGACCCGGGCGCGGTTGTGGAGCCAGCCCTCGGCGAGCAGCTGGCGCATCCCGGCGTCGACGAACGGGTAGCCCGTCTCGCCGGCCTGCCAGGCCGCGAGCTCGTCGGGGTCGTTCCGCCAGGCGAGCGGCGACGCGAACGACTGGTGGTTCGCGGCGACCATCGACGGCTCGACGGCCAGCTTGTCGACGAAGAACTCGCGCCAGGCGAGCTGGCGCTGGAAGGCCTCCACGCCGTCCATGGCGGCCTCGTCCGGCGCGGCGTCGAGGGCGGCCTCGGTGGCCGCCCAGACGGTCCGGATCCCGACCGCGCCGAAGCGCAGCGCCGCCGAGAGCCGGGAGGTGTTGTCTCGGTCCGGCCGGTCGCGGTCCTCGGCGTAGTCGTAGATGGGCCCATCGCAGAAGGCCTCGAGGCGGGCCGAGGCGGCCTGGTGGCCGCCGGGCTGGACGTCGGCCTCGGGCGGGTCGAACCCGAGGTCGGCGAGTGAGGGGAGCCCCTCATCGTCGGCGCTATCTGTGGCGGCGGTGACGCCAGCGATGGCCGTAGGCTCCCCGACGGGCGAGGGACCCCGTCCAGCCTCCACGTGCACTCGCCACGTGCGGTAGAACGGCGTAAAGACCTGGTAGGGCGTCCCGCCCTTCGTCAGCACCGACCCCGGCGGCTGGAGCAGGAGGTCGTCGTGGACCGCCACGTCGAGGCCCACATCGCGAAGCGCCGACGCCACCCGGGCGTCGCGAGCCTGCGCTAGGCCCGAGTGGTCGTCGTTCCAGTGGACGGCCGCCACCTCGTGTGCCTCGGCGAGGGCGGGGAGCACGCCCTCGTGGGGCCCACGACGAACGAGGAGGTCCCCGCCGCGCTCGCGATAGGCGTCCCTGAGGTCGGCCAGCGAGTCGAGCAGGAAGGCGACCCGGTTCGGGCTCGCGTGTGCCAGCACGGCGTCGTCGAGGACGAAGACGGGGACGGCGGGCGTCTCGGTCGCGGCGGCGGCGAGGCCGACGTTGTCGACGGGGCGGAGGTCACGGCGGTGCCAGAAGAGGGCCATGGTGGCGGGGTCAGTTGGGACGACGGGAGTGGGACGACGGGGGTGGGACGACGGGAGCGTGGACGACGGGGGTGGGACGACGCGCGAGCGCTCAGTCCTGGAAGATGCGGTACGAGCCGCGGCCGACGGCGACCTCGGCCTGCTCGTGGCCGTGGGCCTGGCTCTCGACGGTCATCTCGGCGACGCCGATGGTCCGCCCGGAGCGCACGACGTCGGCCGTCGCCACGAGGTCGCCCGTCGCCGGGCGGAGGTAGGAGACGTTGAGGTCGATGGTCGCCACGCCGGTCGACAGCGGGCCCGACAGCGTCGAGCGCACGGCGAGCCCGCCGGCGGTGTCCATGAGCGCGGCCGCGACGCCGCCGTGGACCGTCCGGCCCTCGTCCTCGCGGCCGGGGATGGCGGGGTTGGTGAGCTTGTCGTCGTAGGGGACGCGCATCACGAGGTGGCCCGGGTCGAGCGACTCGACCTGGACGCCGAGCCAGGCCAGGAAGCCGTGCTCGTCGATGTGGGACTGCATCAACGCGTGCGACTCGGGGCCGAACTCGGTCATCCACGAACGCACGGTCGCCGGCGGATTAAGCGCTCCGCCGGCCCGAGGACCCTCCGACGGCGCCGTCGACGCCTTCGGGGCTCCCCTCAGCCGTCGACCGGCTCGATGCGCTCGCGGCGGCCGTCGAGGACGGCGAAGCGCTCGCCGCGGCGGCGCTCGAGCCAGGCCAGCAGCCGCTCGGCCCAGGCCAGCTTCCGGGCCTTGACCGAATCGACCGTCGGGTCCTCGAAGTCCCAGCCCGGGAACGTCAGCGACGCCGCGCCGAAGCCGTCGGCGAGGAAGGCCGCGCGGTCGCCGTCGGTGAAGCCGCCGACGTTCCGGACGGGGCCGACGGGGGCGGCCTGCGTCGTCGGGAGGACGTTCGCCAGGTGGTGCCGGGGAACCCAGCGCTCGACGGCCGGGAGGTTGTCGCCGTGGGCGTGGACGGCGACGGGGACGCCCGACCGCGAGAGCTCCACGCCCGTCTCGGGGTTCTTGTCGAGGTCCGTCACGAGGCAGTCGACGGCGGAGCCGGCCGCGAGCAGAACGTCCGCGGCCGTCGAGGCGGCCACGACGACGTCGGCCGCGTCGACGAGCGAGAGCTCGTCGGCCAGCGACGGCGCCCCACCAGCGACGGCGACGTGGCGGCCCTCGAACAGGGACGTCAGCCGTCCCTCGTCGAACGGCTCGGCCAGCTCGGCGAGCCGGTCGCGGCTGCGTTCGTCGGCCGCGCGGTCGTAGCCGAAGTCCTCGAGGATGGCCGCGTAGACCGGTTCCCAGGTCGCGAACTTCATCCGCGGGTGGCGTCGGGCGCGTCGCTCATGGCTCCGGCCTCGTCCCCGGCGGCCATCCCCTCGCGCCGACGGCCCAGCTCGTACCCCACGAGCGCGGCGTCGCGGGTCGCGGCGACGTCGTGCGTCCGGACGACGTGGACGCCGCGCTCGACGGCGAGCGCCGTCGCGGCGAGGCTCGCGGGGAGCGCCCCCTCGGTGTCGCGGCCCACCAGGTCCTTCAGGAAGTTCTTGCGGTTGATGGACACGAGGACGGGCTGGCCGAACTCGCGGAACGCGGCGAGCCGGCGGAAGGTCTCGCGGTCGTCGGCCAGGGTCTTCGCCTCGGTCCAGCCGCCGAACGCGGGGTCGACGATGGTCTTCTCGGTGAGGCCGTCGGCCAGCGCGTCGTAGATGGCGTCGACGGACGCGAGGGCGCCCGGCCGCCCGAGGTCACCCGCGCCGGCCATCTTGACCACGGCGGCGTCGTGCGCCTCGCAGACGGCCGGCATCTCGGGGTCGGCGAAGCCGCCGATGTCGTTGACCATGTCGAAGCCGCGGTCGAGGGCGGCGTCGGCGACGGCCGCGTAGCGCGTCTCGAGGGACCAGACGGCGTCGCGGTCGACCCGCTCGAGGGTCTCGACGGCGAGGTCGAGGCGGTCGAGCTCCCAGTCGGCCGTCTCGACGGCGAAGCGCTTGTTGGCCGACTCGAGGCCGACGTCGACGATGTCGGCGCCCTCGTCGACGAGTCCCTCGGCGTAGGTGGCCGCGGCGGCCGGGTCCTCGAAGACGCTGGGGTCGTACGGCGACTCCGGCGAGAGGTTGACGACGCCCATGATGCGCGGGGGGTGGCCGTCGCCGATGGGCAGGCCCGCCGCGTCAACCGTTCGCATGGGGGTCGGTCCGATGGGGACGGCCAAAACGGGTCCGGTTGCGGTGGTCCGTGGTCGCGCCCTGGTCAGCGGCCGGTGAACGCGGGGTCGCGCTTGTCGCGGAAGGCGGCGAGCCCCTCGGCGTGGTCGTCGGTCTCGATGAGCGTGCTCTGGGCCAGCGACTCGAGCAGGCCGGCGGTCCGGAGGTCGGTCTCCCGGGCGGCGTTGACGACGCGCTTCGCGAGCCCGAGAGCCTGCGGCGGCCGGTCGAGGAGCGCCGCGGCGTAGTCCTCAGCCGCGGCCAGGGGGTCGGCCTCGACGCGCTCGACGAGCCCCAGC
>Ga0102944_1001220_pt1 | contig 17680 bp, 12 predicted proteins | sample SalPonD_shore_MG_FD_78172 | JGI IMG/M metagenome (GOLD analysis project Ga0102944, IMG submission 78172) | Salt pond soil microbial communities from South San Francisco under conditions of wetland restoration - Salt Pond MetaG... | ecosystem: Environmental > Aquatic > Marine > Intertidal zone >...
ATGTCGCCCTGGAGCGAGGTGGTCGTCCCCTGCAGGGTGCCGGCGGAGACGGTGGTGCCGCCGCTGTAGGTGTTGGCACCAGTGAGGATCGTTGTGCCTGAACCGGCCTGGGTTACCGCACCGGCACCATCAATCACTCCGCTGTAGGCGTAGGTATCGGAGCGGTTGAAAATGAGTTTATTACTGCCTGTTTGAACAGAAATATCGCCGCTGACAGAGCCCGTGGTACCGTTGTTGCCTATCTGTAAGGCACTATTATAAAGCGCAATGTTCGTGCCACCCGTGGCAGTGTCATTCCCCGTCAAGATCAACGTGCCGTAGCCGAGTGCGTACAAGGCTCCGGTACCACTGATATTGCCGGCAAAGGTTTGCGGACTGAGTGTGAAAAAGGTCAATTGCCCGTTGTTCACGACATCGCCCGTGATGGAGCCCGATACAATCGAATCACCAATCTGCAGCTGAGCGCCGGAAGATATCGTGGTACCGCCGCTATAGGTATTGGTGCCGGTCAGGACCAGGTTCCCGGGGCCGGCCTGGGTAAGACCTCCCGGGCCGGTGATCGCGCCACTGATAGTGGATCCGGTGAGAGAGTTGTAGTATTTGAAGGTGCCGCCCCCCGCCTTCAGCGTGATCGCCCTGCCGATGGTTACACCATTCGTGAACTGCAATGTGCCGCCGTCCAGGCTGAGGCCGCCCGTGGCATCACCCAGGTTGCTGTCGGCGCTGATGCTCAGGGTACCGCCATTGATCGCCGTGCCGCCGCTGTAGGTGTTGGTGCCGCTCAGCGTCAGGGTGCCGCCGCCCTGCTTGGTCAGGCCTCCCGTGCCGCTGATCACGCCGTTGTAGGTAAGCGAGGTACCGGTATCGGTATTGAAGGTGCCGCCGCCCGCATTCAGGGTGGCCGGCCGCCCGGTGGCGAAACTGGCCGTGGTCTGCAGGGTGCCGCCATTGAAGATGAGGCCGCCCGCGGCATCGCCCAGGTTGCCGTCCGCGCTGACACTGAGGGTGCCGGCATTGAAGGAAGTCCCGCCGCCATAGTTATTCGCACCGGCTAGAATCGTTGTACCGGATCCTGCCTGGGTTACCGCAGCACCACTATGAATTCCACCGCTGTAAGTATAGGTGTCGGAACGGCTAAAAATGACATCAGTACCGAGGTCACCGTAAATATCGCCGTTGAAAGAACCCGTTGTCCCGTTATTGCCGATCTGCAATACGCTGTTTAAATGGAGTAGTGCGGCAAAGGCGGTGTCATTACCCGTAAGGATCAGCGTGCCTCCACTTTCATGAGACAGGGTTCCGGTACCAGTGATATTGCCGGCAAAAACCGTGGTATCTGTGCGGCTAAGAGTTGCTACACCGCCAAAAGATAATGTGCCGTTATTTACGATGTCACCCGTGATCGAGCCCGAGGTGCCGACACCAATCTGCAGTGAGCCCGCAGAGATCATTGTACCGCCCGTATAGGTATTCGTATTTGTCAGCACCAATCCTCCGCTGCCGATCTTGGTCAGCCCCCCCGTGCCGCTGATCACGCCATTGTAGGTAAGCAGCTTGGCGGCGCTGGAATCGAAAGTGCCGCCGCCCGCGTTCAGGGTGGCCGCCCGGCCGGTGGAAAAACTGGCCGTGGCCTGCAGGGTACCGCCATTAAAGGTGAGGCTGCCCGCGGCATCACCCAGGTCACTGTCCTGACTGACGCTCAGGGTGCCGTTGTCAAGGGTAGTGCCGCCGGTATAGTTACTGGTGTTGTTGGCGAAGATCAGTATACCGGCACCGGTCTTGGTCACGCTTCCGGTGCCGGTGATATGGCCAAGATAAGTGAGAGTAGTTCCGGTGCCGGTGTCGAAAGTGCCGCCGCCGGCGTTCAGCGTGGCTGTCCGGCCGGTGGCGAAACTGGCCGTGGTCTGCAGGGTACCGCCGTCGAAGCTGAGGCCGCCCGCGGCATTGCCCAGGTTGTTGTCCGCACTGATACTGAGTGTGCCGGCATTGATTTGCGTGCCGCCGGTATAGCTATTGGCGCCGTTCAGGATGGTGGTGCCGGTGCCGATCTGCCGGACCACGGTGGAACCGGTGATCTGGACCGGGGTGCCGCCGCTGGTACCGTCGCTGGTGAAGTAATAGGCGCTGTCGTTGTGGTTGAAGTTCAGCGTCCCCGAGCCCGAACCGGTAGTGACCGAGGGGGCATTAAGAATACCGGCCGAACCACCCGCGCCGATATTCAGCGTGCCGGCCACACCTGACAAGTATCCCAACGTTACCGGAGCAGCGGTATTATTGACGACGGCACCGCCACTGATGGTGAGGGTACCTGTATTCTGGCCACCAATATACATCTGACCCGTATTGGTCCAAGCGGTGCCTGTCCCATCGACCGTGGCGCTGCCGCTGCCATTCAAACCTATTATACCCCTTCGAGTAGTCACCTGGGAGGCATTGCTGATATCCAGGGTATTGACGGCAGGGGTGGAACCATCACCTACGACGAGAAGGGTATTGGCGTCCCAGGTATCCAGGGCACCATTGATTATGATATGGCCGACATCCGTATTTCCTATAAAAACTCCAGAGGCCCTGGCCCCGGAAGCACCGATGATCGCCGTTCCGCCATTAAAGATTAGGGCATCGTCCCCGGCCGTCGGGACGGCTCCGCTACTCCAGTTCGAACCGGTAAACCAGTCACCACTGTTGGCGATCCAGCTACCACCGCCTGCCGAGGCGGGTTCTGCCGCCATGCCGCCCAATAGAAGTGCCAGGATAAAATTAAGAAGAAATCCTGAATCTTTATTCTTTTTGTTCATTAACCGAGCCCGCCCTGTCGGATTGCCAGTTTACACGGGCGTGCACACCGGCTCAAATTACTTGTGGAAATGATAAATGCCGGGATATGAATACGGCTTCATTATCCCGGTACAAACTCAGGCTGCCAGGGTATGGTGCTGATAGTTATATATAAATATTCCGGGACCGGATCGATGGCTACCCGAAAGCCTGCAGGGGAAAGAAGAGCGGCGCCGGTTATGTCAAACGCGCACAATGATCCATTAATTCGCGCATGAACATCTCCGCTGAGAAATATTCTCCCCGCATTTCCGCATGCTCCCGCAGATCCGCACACAGGGCGGGGTCATCAATGCATGCGCTGATCCGGGCCGCCGCCTCCGCCGCGTCATTCCAGGTCAGCCGCTCCTCCGCGACGATCTCCCTGGGGCCGCCGGAGCAGTGCACGAACGGCAGGCATCCCAGTTGCAGCATTTCCGCGACGACAATGCCGAAATGCTCGTCAATCATTGCATGCAGCCCGTAGCGGCAGCGGCCGGCGATCTCGAACAGTTGTTGACGCGGCAGTTCGACATGCAGGTTTACCCAGGTACCTGCCCTTTCGGCGGCGACACGCACCTGCCTGAGGTAGTCGTCATCACCCGGCAGGCCGCAGAGCTGCAGGCTCAAATCATATCCGGCCGCGCGCAGCTTCTGCACAATGGCAATAGCCTCCAGCAGCCGCTTTTCCGGCGAAAAGCGTCCAATACAGACTACGGCGTTATCTCGATCCGTCCAGGGCAGTTTTGCGGTTTGCTCCACGATGACCGGTGGATAGAGAACTGTAGCCGGGACTTCATACCATTTCTCGAACAGCCCGCACGTCCATTCGGAATTCACCAGGCTGACATTGCGCCTGACACGTTCCTTGCTGTAACCACCGATCACGGCGGCAAGCCATCGATAAAACAGGACAGCGGGGATCCAGTGATACCAGCGTAAATCCACTTCCGGCCGCGGCCAGGCCATCCAGGGGTAATGGATATACTGGACCAGCGGCTGCCCGAGATCGGTCTCACCCGCGGTAGAAACCACCAGGGCAGGCTTGAGCCGTGCAACGAGACCGCGGCCGAAGCGCATCAGGACCATGGAACGCAGCAGGGAGAGATGTCCGCGGGCCGGTGCCAGTACCCGGGTCAGCCATCCGGGTGCACAGACGATATCGATATTGGGGGAATCGGCAAGACGGGTACCGTACAGGGCATCCAGCCGCGACAGCTCTTCCGGTTGCCAGGACAGGATGGTGACTTTGTAATCCCTGGCCAGAGCCTGCGCGGCCCAGATACCCACCATCAAACCACCGCCGACCTGCCGCAGGTTATGAATAAACAAAAAGGCATGCTTCAAGACATCAGCTCCATCAGCGCAGGCAGCGCCACCCGCGACCAGCAAGCCGGCCAGTCTTCACCACGCGGCCGGGATCGCGGCCGGGGTCCCGCAACAAGCCGCTGCTCCAGACGGGCGGCAAGCCCGGCGGCATCGGTGAAGGTTCCGGCCTCCGGCAGGCCGATCAGCCCGGCATGCAAGGCCGGCCCGTAATCGAGCGCCAGCACCGGCAGACCCGCCGCCTCCATGTCAATAATCTTCATCGGGAAGTCCAGCCCGGAGGCGGAGCGATGCAGGCTGACACCGCAGTGCGCATGGTTCAACAAGCCGCAATAATCGGCAAACGAATACCAGGCGGTCTCGATACGCAGGCCGGGCCGCTGCAGGACCGCGGCACGGTTTTCGAAAGCATGGCGCGCGGGCCCTTTGCCGGTCACGACCAGACGCAGCCCTTTCCCGGGGGGGATAGTGATCCCGGCGACGGCATCCAGCAGCAAATCCATATCTTCATCGGGGCTCCAGCTGGTGGGACTGACCACCGTGTACCAGGTTCGTTCTGCTTCCAGTGGCCGCAATGGCGAGACAGCCGTATTATGCATGATCGGCAACGGCCGGTCAGGAAGCTCATGCACCCGCCGCGCGAAACGCCGGGAAAGATATCCGGCAAGCGCTCCGGTAACGGCAAAATGCCCCTGTGCACGACGGCCGATGACTGTTTCAACGTAATTCAGAAAATGCATTGCCGGGTGCCGCTGACCGAGCTTCAATGCAGCCAGGGGAGCGGAGAGATTGTGCCAGTCAAGCACCAGCGGGATATCCCGGCGCACCGACGGCCAGAGCCCGGGCAACACCGGTGGCACCTGTGCCAGCAGCAGGTCTGCATCCTTGCATGCTGCGCACAGTGTTTGCCCCAACTGCCGCGTCATAGCTGTGGTTCGAATGATTGCACGTAGAAACGGCCAGGCCGTTTGTACCGCCGTGTCGCGGCCGGCGCCTTTTATCACGTGTAAATGGATACGCGGATGGGTAACGGGAAAGTCTTCTGCATTGCCATAGGCAACAAAATGGACTTGCGCCCCCGCCTGCGCCAGCATCCACGCCTGGGCCACCATGCGAGGAGACTGGTCAACAGGCGCCTGGGCCAGGACAGCCACCTGCTTGCATTCAAGCGGTAATTCTGCAAACTTGGCAAAAGGCGGCACTTGCATCTGTTCCCCGGTGGAAAAATATATAACGTGACGTAATGAATAAATTCACCCTGGGCCTGTCCGGTGGCTACAGTGCCGGCCACATAATACCCATGGTCGCCCTGGCCGAGACATGGCGCCGGATTTACCCGGACGATGCGGTGGTGTGCTATGGGTCGGCCGATGGTATAGAAGCGAAACTCATACCGCAATTCAGGCTGCCTTTCCAGCCTTTACCCGCCAGACCCCTGTCCGGTGCCGGCGTATGCGGCTACCTTCGTTCGGGCGGCACCGCCTTGCGCGGAATGCTGGCGGGACGCCGGCATATGCGGCAGCGCGGGCTGGACGCATTGATATGCTGGGGCGGCTATGCATCCGTGGGTGCAGGCCTGGCAGCAGCCAGCCTGGGCTGTCCGCTGATCGTATTCGAGGCCAATGCCGTGCCCGGCCGGGCCAATACCCTGTTGACCCGTTTCGCCCGCCTCAAGCTTATCACCATGCCGGAACTGCTGGATATCAGTGCATGGCATGATGCCCGGGTGACGGAACTGCCATTGCGCATACATCCTGATCCGCCACAACCTTTGCCCAGGACAGGACCGGCCAGGCTGATGATTACCGGCGGTACGTTCGGCAGTCCGCTGCTCAACAGGCACGCCCCCGCATTGGCGGCAGAACTGTTGCGACTGAATCAGAACTTCGAAATTTATCATCAGGCCGGCGAAGGCATGGAGGAGTCCGTACGCAATGCCTACAACAGTGCCGGCATTGCCGCCACCGTGGTCGGATTCGATCTGGAACTGAAAGAACGCTGGACCTGGGCCGATGCTGTTCTATGCGCCGGCGGGGCAGGAACACTTGCCGAAGCAGTGGTCTCAGGGACACCTGCCCTGGCTGTCCCCCTGTCGACCGCAACCGACGATCACCAGGAAGCGAATGTAAAATCCATGGCAGCACGACATGGCATCACCTGGATGCCGGAGCGGGATTGGGAGACAAGTTCCATCGCGAAAAGAATTCTGGCTCTGTTACGCCGGCCCAAACGGTCTGCCATCCGGATGGACGATGCCGAAACGGTAATACATGCCATACGTACATTGGCTGTTCGTTCATGAGAAGCCTGGCACGAATCCGCTCCAGACTGGCATTTCAATATGCTCGTAAACTGGGGCGATCCAGCGTCACCGTCAGCGGGAGCTGGGGCCGCTTCCGGGGCCATGCTGATGACGCAGCCATGTTGAGCCATTACGGTTCCCACGGGACCTGGTCTGACGGCACGGTACAGCTATTGGCCAGGACCGCCCGTGAAATCGTCGCCCGTGGTGAACCGGCACCGCTTTTGCTGGATATTGGAGCAGCCATAGGGTTGATTTCAATTGGCGTGCTGCGCCAGGCGCCGGGCTGCTCCCTGGCCGTTGAGAGCTATCCCGACACCATTCCCCACCTGGAATACAACGTCAGCAGGAATAAAATGGATACTCGTGTCGAGATAAAACACCTGGCGATCGGCGCACCCGGATCTGACAATTGCGGCGTAACCATGAGGAGGACACCGGGCAATGGCGGTGATTGCTGGGTAGTGGGCGAGACCGATGACGGCAGCGGCACACCACTGGTATCTATCGACGAACTCGCTGCACAACATCCCAACGTCCCTCTGCTGCTCAAGGTCGATGTCCAGGGCTATGAACCCCGGGTATTGGCGGGAGGCGGCAATACATTCCAGCGTGCCCGACTGGCGGTGATTGAATTCTGGCCCTGCGGTATCCGGCGAATGGGGCATGACCCGGAGGCTTTTGTTTCAGAACTGCTGAAGAAGAGGCGCCGTGTAGCTCTCATGCATGATGAGCATCGCGCCCAACCTGTCAACTGGATATCCGTAGAAGCGGCGAGGGCGGAACTGACCGGGATCATTGCCGACGGCAGGCCGGAGCGGCAGGTGGAAATAATCCTCTGATGTCATGGCGGTTACGAATTAAACACCATCCGGGACTCCGTCTGTCCGGTGAATTACTGCTGATAACGGCACTCATCGGCAGCCTGCTCTGGATGGTACAGGCTGAACATACCGCATTACACGTAGCCGCACGCTGGGCCGATGCCCGTATTGCCGCCGGCAAGGCGGCCGCCAAAGACCGGGAACAACTGATCGCCTCCTACCAAGCCGCTTACACCTGGCAGGATGCCGCGGGGAAACGTACCACTTACCCGGTGTCACGGGACAGCTATTACTTCCTGCGCCTGGCCCGCAATATCATCGAAACCGGCACCCCCTGCCCCGCAAGCCCGTCAACCGGGCCCTGCCGCGACATGCAGGTCAATCCGCCGGACGGGCGGCCGATGATCGGCGCCCGGTCACCGCAGCCCTGGGCCATCGCCCTGGTCTATAAGTTTCTCGAGGCAGTCGGGGCGGAGACGTCGGTGCTTCATGCAGGGATGCTGCATAACCGCCTGATGCTGATTGTCTGCGGAGTGCTGGCTTATCTGTTCGTTCGCCGTCTGTCTCCGGACGTGTCGCACAGCAGCGGTCTGGCTGCCGGCGTGACTCTGATACTTTTGCCCGTGGTGATACAGCGATGTTTCGGCGTCGACGATGATGTCTGGATACTGGCGCTCATGCTGGGCGGCACACTGGCAACTGCACGCTTCCTGAGTACGGCGGCGGCGGGATCCCTGCCCCGTTATTCCCTGATGATCTCTATCCTGGCTACCGCATTGCTGTATGCAACATGGTGAGGCTGGCTATTCCTGCTCCTCCTGCAGTGTTCCACCGCCGTCATTGCCCTTGCCGTACTATTACTTCGCGGTGGAAAGTGGAAATCCCGAAACGTGGATGGTGTGTATCGAATTATTCTCGGTGCCGGCGCAGTATGCTTCATCATACTGTTGATATTCATACCTCTCTGGCTAAGCAAAGGAAATGCCGCAAGAGAGGCAATGACCGGCAAACTGCCGCCGCCCGATGCGTTCGCCGCGGTTGCCGAACTGGCGCCCGTCAGTTTTAACCAGATCGTGACCGGATTTACCTGGCCCGTCCTGATTGCGGCAATAACAGGCCTGGCGGCTGCATTACGTCGCTTGTGGTTATGGGACAGCAAGGATTTTCCGGCGGCATTGCTGCTGGTTCTGGCCTGGTTTAGCGGTGCCGCTATCCTGCTGTTTACATTTCGCTATCAACGATTCCTCATCCTTTTGGGGCCGCCCGTCGCGTTGCTCGCCGGTCTGGGTATTAGTGCGTTGTCCGCCATGACACCACGTCCCGCTCTTCGGCCTGTGGTCACGGCGGGCTTAAGCCTGTTACTGATCGCCGGTATCACGCTCAATGCTGTCACGATGGTGCGCAACAACCGACCGCAGTTGAACACCGCATGGGTTACCGTTCTTGATCATCTTTCACAAATAACGCCCGAAAACGCTATCTTGATAGGGTGGTGGAATACAGGGCACTGGATCACTTACTGGGCGCGGCGTACGACAGTTGTTGACGGCGCCAGTCTGCGTAATCCCCGGATCCATGACATCGGCCGTTTGCTGGCGACTGCGAAAACAGGATCTCTGGACAAGCTTGTGAACCAGGCGGCCTGCGGCGGACAATCTGATTGCCATCGTCCCGTCTACCTTCTAACCTCTGATGACTTATTATATGAGTTCGGCTGGATGATATCGGGATTCTGGCAGGCAAAAAGGGCAGCAATTGTTGATAAGCTCACGGCCAAAACAGTACCGGCCGGTGCGCCCGCAGAACTGCTTGCCGCGGCCCGCAAAATACACACCCCGCTGGAACGCAGCCTTTTTGCCGCCCCGAGTGCAAAAATCTGGTCGACGCACTGGTCACCATGCCGGGTAACCAACGATAACAGTTATAACTGTCCGCTGAATGTCGTCAGTAAAAACGGCTGGTTGATCGAGCGACTGATTGTTCCGGCCGGGCGCGTCGGAGAAGCCCGTCTTGTGCTACGAGGGCACGCTGACTCAACGCCCAGGCAATTGAAGCCGTCGATGATGCGTCTGGCAACACAAGACCGGCTGATTGATGTAAAGCTTGACGATTCAACGAACAATCCCGGCGTCCTGCTCGATATCGTACATAAAAGGGTATTCCTTGGCACACCGGCCATGCTGCGTTCCCTGGCAGCCCGACTCGTCCTTCTGGACGGGCTCTACGATCATGATCGCTTCGAACGGGTGATATCGGCGGTGACGGTGGATGGCCGCCGGGTCAGTGCGTGGCGTGTAATTCGGAAACAATCTCGCGGTCCTCGATCAGGCGTCCAGCCTCAAGACGAATGAATCGATCACACATGGCAATGGCCGTGGGGCGATGAGCAGTCATCAGTATTGTCCTGCCGGCTTCGGGAGCTGTCACACCCCTGAGGATATCTGCCTCGGCGTCAATATCGAGAGCGCTGGTTGGTTCGTCCAGTACCAATACCTCAGGATCATGGTACAGGGCACGGGCAATACCAATGCGTTGGCGCTGGCCGCCGGATAGACGTGAGCCATCCTCACCAACAGGGCTATCCAACCCTGCCGGGAGGGAACCGACAAAATCCGTCAAGCCGGACTGTTGTAACGCCCGTTGAATCGCCCTTTCATCTATCTCCTCATCCGGCACACCCAACGCGATATTGTGGCGCAGTGTATCGTCAACAAGCCCAATCGACTGTGGCACATAACCGACACATCGCTGCCAACCAGGTTTTAATCCGGCAATATCCACATTGTCGACGCATACTCGCCCGGCGGATGGGGATAATAAACCCATCACGATATCAAGCAGTGTACTCTTACCACTGCCATTGGGTCCGGTAATACACACCCGCTCACCCTTGTTGATTCTGATATTTATATCTCGCAGCGACGGCACGGCATTGCCGGTATGTCTGAAACTGATGTTCTCCAGCGACAGATGCTTTTTGAGATGTGCACATGGCTGACCGGATAAGGCAGGTTCAGCGTGGTTGTCAAGCTCGGTCAATTCCTCGTATAAAAGCCTGATAACCGGCCTCGTGCCGCCAAGCGCATGAACAGAGGACAGGATCCTGCTCACTGATGGAATAAAACGGAAGGCAGCCGTAGCGAAGACACCGAGAACCGCAACAAGCGCATCCTGCGACACGCCTCTTGCCATCAGTACAAAAATCACCCCTACAACACTGACAACAAACATTACCTCGAACCAGAGACGCGGCATACGCAACATGGTCTCGAAACGTTCCACCGCCCTGGTCAATCCTCCACTGTGATGATGGTACCAGGCAGACAAGGCCTCTTCCTTACCAAGCAATTTTATCTCCTTGATCATCCGTAATCCGTTCTGGAAGTGGAGCAATCGCTGTCCTTCATGATATTGCCTGCTCTCCCCCCAGTCTTGCAGTGGCCTCCGCGACAATGTGTACAGAACCAGGGCTGAAGTGCCCACCACTATGGTCGCAACCACTACAGCTACCGGCTCGATCGCCAGCAGGATGGCGCAAATAGCCAGACTTATCATTCCTTCAACGATTAATGTTGTCAGCGGAATGAGTGCATTACCGCAAAACTCATCCACCTCAATCACTGCATTACGTAATAAATTTGCTGAATTACGGCGCAAGTGAAACGTATAAGGTTGCCGCATGTAGAGACTGAACAGCCGGTGAGACAGGGACTCCTGCACATTTCCGACAAATCGCATCTGCCATACAGTCAATACTGCCAGGTAAATATTTTTTACCACAAACACACCCAATAACACCGCCAATCCAATCAAGGCGGCAAGACGACTGTTAGCCGCCGGCATTATGCCAATAAACCAGTCAACAAAACCTGACAGGTAACCGGATGTTCCCTGGCCGAGGAGAAGTACTATGACGGGCAGAACGAGCCCGATGCCAATCACCTCCAGAACTGCGCCGATGAAGGTCATACCCACGAGAATGAAAAGGCGCTGACGAAGTTTCGTTTCAATAATATCAAGGATTAGCCGAATTGATTCTAGCATGGTTTAAAATGGACTATTCCTGTTACATACTCTTTTTGCATACGGCCACCATGGCCTTATCAATATGGAAGTGAAAAAGTTTTGCCGCAGCAAAATTAATATAATAGAACGGCAGATAAAATGACCGATAATATACATGTACATCATCAGCCAGCAATGCGACCACTTCAAACCCAAATACATCATTCAGCGCCTTGCTCAGTGACGCAGGTGTAAAATGTGTCAGATGTATTTCTTTATCATATTTATGTTCAGGAAAAGCCGGCAATATTCCTGCTGCCGCGAATGGAGAATGTATCCTCAAAAACTCGTTTGGGACTGCAATAAACAGTACACCGTTGTCTTTCAATAATTCCCTGACCCTTTTCAGGGCTTTCCCGGGTTCGGACAAATGTTCCAGTACATGCCACATCGTAATAATGTCATATGAAGACTTATCAAATTCCCTGTCAAATATCGTACCATGATGGACGGAATCCCCTCTTGATTGTGCATAAGCTATACCTGCGCGAGAAATCTCTGTAGCTGTCACTTCATACTTTCTTTTCGCAAGCTGGATAAAGAATCCATCGCCTGTACCAACGTCAAGGAGAGTGCCTTCACGCTTATATTTCCCTATCAAATTTGTTCTTTTTCCCCATAACACGCGTCTGATTTTAGACTGCACCTGCCACTTATCGAATGTTTCTCCCCTGTCATAGCATTTTATAATTTCTTCCTCTTTCGGACGTGGATTTCTGAAATATACACTGCATTTTCCACACCTGGACACATCCGGCCTGGATACTCCGTAGAAATTATTGCAGCCGCAAACAGGACAGGATGATATGTTTTCATCAAGCCCAAGTACGTTATTCATGATCAGACGAGTGGAATTTTATGCGTTACAGTCATCCAGGCCGCGCCGGGGACGGCATCTGGTGGCAAATCACGATCCTGCGGATCTCGTCGAAATCCCGCCCTGCCGTACCCGGCCCGGGGAACTGCAACCTGGCGGCAGCTGTTTTCGTCATTAGAGAAGGCATTCGTCCAGGTAAACCCGTTCGGTTATTATGATCGTGGCGGGACCCGACATTTGGAACCCGGGCGGCAGCCTTTGAATCAATATCATTATAAATCAATAAAATAAAACGTTACGGGCTCATGACGCAGACCACCGCAACCGGATTGCTGCCCAAAGACTATATCATGGCCGCGGAAGAACTGTATTTTGCAGTGCTTCTGCCGGCGGTCGACGCGGAATCCTACCTGCACTGTTCCCTCCGCTATGTTTGCGATGCCCTTGGCCGGCCGCGCAAACTCGATACCACCCGGGCGCTGGCGCTGCTGCAAAACCGGTATCCCGCCTATCTGGGTTACAGTCAGACCCTGGACACCGAGGCGATACTGGTGCCCTTCACAGCCGTATCTCGGATATACCGGGCCAGAGACGGCGTTGCGCGCCTGCGGCGCCTGCGCAATCCCGAAGGCCTGAAGCGTACCGCCCTGCACGCCGTGGAATTCCTCGAACAAAAAGGTATCGACGCACGGGACATGGGCATCACCGGATCGCTGCTGCTCGGCTTCGAGAACGTCGGTTCCGATATTGATCTGGTTATTTACGATGCAGGCGCATTTCACAGGGCCAGGAATACCGTCAAGGAATCCCTCGACGCCGCCGAACTCCAATCCATGGATATTGATACGTGGCGGCACATTCATGCCCGCCGCAACTGCGCACTGGATTTCGGCGATTACCTGATGCATGAACGAAGAAAATACAACAAGTTCATGATGGACGGCGTGAGAATCGACCTGAGTTACGTGCCCGCCGGCGGCCGCGCCAATCTCTATAAACCGCCGATCCGCAAGCTCGGTCCGGCGACGCTCCAGGCCGTGGTGGTGGATGACGAGGGAGTATTTGATTATCCGGCGCGCTATATCATCGATGATGACAGGACGGATACCGTATTGTGTTATACCGCCACCTACATCGGACAGGCCTTCAAGGGGGAACGCATCGAGGCCGCCGGCATAATGGAGAAGGACGCCGATGGAAATACCTGCCTGGTCATCGGCACCAGCCGCGAGGCGCCGGGCGAGTACCTGAAAGTTATCGATCCCGGCCCGCTCTCCGCACCGGCCTGAAAGCCACACGGCGGTATGGGAGCTCCGTCAATTCCGATATAATCGGCATATTTACGACCGGCTGCCGGTTGCATTCGGGGGTGTCATGTTGCGGGATCGCGTCGAGGAACGCTGGATAAAGTGCTTTGCAGAGACTTTCCGCCTGTGCGGCATCGCCCGGGGCGATGCGGTTGCCATCCTGTCCGAAACCCAGTCGCGCCCGATCAACGTACACCTGGCGGAGCTGGCCCTCGCCCGCCTCGACGCCGTGCCGTTTCACATCACCATCCCCACGCCCCGCCAGACCGCGCCGGTACCGGTACGATCCACCGGCGCCTCCGCGGTCATCCAGCACATCAAGCCGGTAATGAGCGCCCTGGCCGGCAGCAGCGTCATCATCGACTGCACCGTCGAGGGTATTCTGCATTCGCCGGAACTGCCGGCCATCCTGGAATCCGGCGCCCGCGTCCTCATGGTCAGCAACGAGCACCCGGACGCTCTGGAGCGGCTGGTGCCCACACCCGATATGAAGGACGCCGTGCGGGCGGCGGTGCAGAAACTGAAAAACGCCGCGCGCATGACCGTCACCTCCGAGGCGGGGACGAATCTGGCTATCGACCTGGCCGATACCCCGGCCAGCGGCGTCTGGGGCTATACCGACAGGCCCGGCACCGTCTCCCACTGGCCCGGCGGCGTGGTGGTGACCTTTCCCCGGGCCGGCACGGTCAACGGCACGCTGGTTTTGGACCGCGGCGATATCAACCTGACTTTCAAGCGTTATCTCGAATCCGCGGTAACGCTGACCATAGAAAACGATTACGTCGTCAATATCGAAGGCACCGGTACCGATGCCGAACTGACCCGGCGCTACTTCGCCGCCTGGGGCGACCGCGAGGCCTATGCCACCAGCCACGTGGGCTGGGGCCTGAACCGCCGGGCTCGCTACGAGGCCCTGACCCTGTACGACAGGCGCGACACCAACGGCACTGAATTACGCTGCTTCGCCGGCAATTTTCTTTACTCCACCGGCGCCAATGAATTCGCCGGCCGGTATACCGAGGGGCATTTCGATCTGCCGGTATGCAACTGCAGCATCGCCCTGGACGGTGAATACGTGGTCATAGACGGGAAACTGCAGGACGATAAGGCCTGAGTACCGGATCATGATTGACTACCTTGCCATGGGCGCCCGTGACCGCCCCCTGCTGCTGATGCTGCACGGCATAGGCGGCAGCGCCGAGTGCTTCACGCCGCAGCTGCAGGCCTTCTCCGGTGACTTTCACGCGGTGGCCTGGAACATGCCGGGTTACGGGGCTTCGCCGCCGCTGCCGTCACCGAGCTTCACCTCTCTCGCCGCCGCCGTTAACAGTCTGCTGGAGGAGCTGGATGCCTCCGCGGCCCACATTGTCGGGCACTCTATTGGCGGCATGATTGCGCAGCAGTTTGTCGCCGACTATCCCGGCAAAACCGCATCGCTTACACTTGTCGCCACCAGCGCCGCCTTCGGCGGCCGTGACGGCAACTTCCAGAAACAATTTATCGCCGATCGCCTGGGCCCGCTGGACCGGGGCGCGACCATGCAGGATCTGGCGGCCTCCATCATCGACAGCCTCACGGGCGAGGATCCGGATCCGGAAACGATAAAACTGGCCTACCGCTCCATGGCCGGGGTGGCCGAAGCCACCTACCGTGCCAACATGGAACTGCTGGTGAGGTTTGATTTGAGGAAAAAGCTCGGGGATATCCGGGTCCCGACGCTGTTGATCGCCGGTGGCAGGGATACCAATGCACCACCGGCCGTCATGGAAAAAATGGGATCATTTATCCCGGGAGCACGCTACGAATGTATCAGGAGCGCCGGACATTTAATTAATCTCGAACAGCCGGCCGCATTCAATACTCTATTACGAAATTTCCTGCAATCCGTTACAGGTCACATTACAGGTTAACAATGAATACGAAAACTTCCGCACCCGATACGGCCACCGCCGACGAACCGATCTTCGATCCGGATTCTTTCGGATTAAGCGATCAGCAGAGAGAACTGACCGCCCTCGCGCGGCAACTGGGCATGAACAAATTCGCGCCGCGCGCCGCTGGATACGACCGGGAGGCGAAGTTCCCTACGGAGAACTACCAAGATCTGCGCAACAACGGCCTGCTGGGCCTGTGCATTCCGGCGGAACACGGCGGTCTCGGCGCCGACTTCAAGACCTACATGCTGGTGGCGGCGGAAATCGGGCGTTATTGCGGTTCCACGGCGTTGACCTTCAACATGCACACCTGCGCCTGCCTGTGGAGCGGCGACTTTTCCGACGCGGTAGAGATGGATAACACGACCCGGGAACGCCACCGCACCCGGCGCGACATGCATTACCGGCGCATCCTGGATCATGGCGCGGTGTATTCACAGCCGTTTTCCGAGGGCGGCTCGGCCGCCGCGGGCACCGTCGCCTTTTCCACCACCGCCAGAAAAACCGACGGCGGCTGGCATATCAATGGCCGCAAGATCTTCGCCTCCCTGTCCGGTCACTGCGACTACTACGGCGTACTCTGCTGCGAGGAAAAGGAAAATCCGACGCAGAAGGACACCATGTATATCGCCGTCCCGGCGGACGCGGAAGGGGTGAGCGTCTTCGGCGACTGGGATCCGCTGGGCATGCGCGGGACCGTCTCCCGCAACCTCCTGTTCGAAGACGTGTTCGTCAGGGAGGACGAGGAACTGATGCCGCCCGGCCTGTATTACTCTGCGGTCAAGACCTGGCCGCACATGTTCATGACCCTGACGGCCACCTACATGGGCCTGGCCCAGGCGGCCTATGACTTTACCGTCAGCTACCTGCGCGGGGAGATCCCGGGCATGCCGCCGGTCAAGCGCCGCATGTACCCCACCAAGCAGATCGCCGTCGCGCAGATGCGGGTCATGCTGGAACAGACCAGGGCGCTGTGGTTCCAGGCTGTTTCCGAGGCGCGTCCAAATCCCTCGAAGCAGGAACTCCTGCGCGCCTGGACCGCCCATTACACCACCATGGAAAACGCCAACGAGCTGGCCCAGCTGGCAATCCGCACCTGCGGCGGCCACGCCATGCTGAAATCACTGCCCCTGGAACGCATCTACCGCGACAGCCGCTGCGGTTCCCTGATGCTGCCGTGGACGGCGGAGATCTGCCTGGACCGGCTGGGCCGCGAATCCCTGTACGAGCCGGGAGAATCCGACTGACATTCATGAATATCGCGCAGTGGATCAGCAACTGGGCGGAGAAGACCCCGGACAGGACGGCCATCTATTTCCGGGGCGGCGCGATCAGCTACCGGGAATTCGATCTGCAGATCAGGGCCGCCGCCGCGGCCCTGGCGGAACTGGGCGTCGGGAAATCCGACCGGGTCGCCCTGCTTGAATACAACAGTCCCCGGTATCTGGCCGTCATCTTCGCCTGCGCACACCTGGGGGCCGCCGCCGTACCCCTGAACTGGCGCCTGACCGTGCGCGAGCACCAGGTACAGCTCAGGGACTGCCTGCCCGAGGTACTGCTGGCCGGCCCCGATTTTCTGGAACGCGCCGAACACCTGGCCGCCTCCTGCGATATCGGGAACCGGCTGAGCCTGGGTGACGATGCCCCCGGATGGCCCGCACCCGGCGATATACCTGACTCCGCCGTCGCGGTGAGCGAAGATGCCGGCGCCATGGAGGATGCCCTGCTGCTGGTCTATACCTCCGGCACCACCGGCAAACCCAAGGGCGCCGTGCTGACCCAGAACGCCGTGTACTGGAACGCCCGCAACGCCGTGGCCGCCCATGACTTCACCGATGCCGATCGCATTCTCACCGATCTGCCCCTGTTCCATGTCGGCGGCCTGAACATCCAGACCCTGCCTGCCTTTTACGCCGGCGCCAGTGTCATCCTCCATTCCCGTTTCCATGCCGGCAGTGTTCTGCGTGACATGGAAACCCTGCGCCCTACTGTCAACCTCATGGTGCCGGCGACCATGCAGGCCCTGATCAATCACCCCGACTGGGCACGGACCGATCTTTCCTCCCTGCGCCTGGCCATGACCGGTTCTTCCATCATCCCCTTGCACCTGCTGCAGGCATTCATGGATCGCGGCATCCCCGCCGGCCAGGTGTACGGCTCCACCGAGACCTGCCCCGTCGCCATCTGCCTAGGGCGGGAACAGGCCCGGGCCAAGATCGGTTCCTGTGGCCGGCCGGCGCGGCATTGCGAGGCGAAGGTGGTTACCGCCGAAGGCGCGGAAGCGACGC
>Ga0102944_1001221_pt1 | contig 17661 bp, 14 predicted proteins | sample SalPonD_shore_MG_FD_78172 | JGI IMG/M metagenome (GOLD analysis project Ga0102944, IMG submission 78172) | Salt pond soil microbial communities from South San Francisco under conditions of wetland restoration - Salt Pond MetaG... | ecosystem: Environmental > Aquatic > Marine > Intertidal zone >...
CTGGCCGATTTGCCGGCTGCCCGCCAATTCCGGCCCGGCGAACCGGACCTTACGCCGGTGCTGCTCCTGGATGCCATCAGCGATCCGGGGAACCTGGGGACCCTTATCCGCTCCGCCGACTGGTTCGGCGTGCCCGATATCGTCCTGGGCCCCGGCACTGTGGAATGGTCCAATCCCAAGGTCATGCGGTCCACCATGGGATCTGTTTTTCGGGTCCGGCTTTTCGACACCGGGGACTGGAACGTAACGCTCCGGTCCCTTCGCGATGCCGGCTACCGGATCCTGGCCGCGGATTTACACGGCCGGCCCCTCCGGGAATATGCATCGGACCCCGGGGACAGCCCCTGGGCGTTACTATTGGGCAACGAAGCGCAAGGCATTTCCCCGTCCCTGTCCTCGTCCGCCGATACCGTCTACACCATCACCGGGACCGGGGAAACCGACTCCCTGAATGTGGCCATGGCCGGGACCGTATTCCTGTACGAATTCAACCGAAATTAACCTCTCTTTCCGAGAGCGACCTCCAATCCTTTACGAAACGGCTGCGAGAGCCTATCGCCCGGAAAGCCTTGAATATCTTGACATTTGAGTGGGGTAACTCTATTTTTCACCAGCCTTATCGAGGATAACCACATGACCACACAGCACCAATTTCCGAAACACTGGCCAGCCCTCGGCGTCATTTTTCTCAGCATTCTGGTTCCGTATATTTTCGCTTCCTTTTTCGTCACCCCGGAAGATGTCACTCACCCGGAAAATATCCGCATGTATATCTTCCTGGGGGAATTTTTTATCATTATACCCAGCCTGATCTATCTTTTATTGAAAAAATATCCGGTTCGCACGGTATACCGGTTCTGGCCGGCCCCGGCAGCAGCGCTACTATGGGCTGCCGTGTTCGGGCTCAGCATCTCGGTACTGGGGGACGAACTGGACCGGTTAATCGCGCTGTTTATCAAACCGCCTGACTGGCTGGCGGATTCGTCCAGGCTCTTTCTGATTCATTCGGTTTCCGACGCCGTTTTAATCATCGGATCGATTGTCATCGTGGCCGGCTTGTCCGAGGAATTGCTGTTTCGCGGCTTTTTGCAGACCACTTTGGAATTTCGAACCCAGGACGTGACAAAAGCCGTGCTGCTGACGGCCCTGGCCTTTGCCATGCTCCACATGAATACCTGGTGGATCCTTCAAATTTACCTGTTCGGCGTGGCCCTCTCTTACCTCTCCTGGAGAACCCAGAGTATCTTTCCCGGGGTGGTAACCCACATGGGCATCAACGGCATGGCCATCCTGTTTACCAACCTGGACGCCGCCGGAGAACTCGGCTGGTATGAAATGGGGGACCATGTCTCGGTGGTCTGGCTGCTGCTGGCGGGAGGCGGATTTTATTTCAGTATTCTGGGAATAAATAAAATATATCCATTAGCCGCGCGGGTCTCCCGTACCATTCAGGCTGCACCTCCCGGCGATAACGGGAGCGAGGAATGACCGGGGACTCCTTTCACAGGACCGGATTGTCAAACAGAATGCACGTCCAATGCTGACCCAGGAAATTCACATCTTGCTGGATACTCTCCGCCGGTTAAACCGGCGGGGGGCCAGCGCGAATCTGCGGAAAATTCTCCATAAGACCCATCCCGCGGATCTGGCCACGCTCTTCCGGTACTTTACCGAGCAGGAACGGCGTGAGATCTTTCCCCTGATTACCGACAAACATCACGCTTCCGAGGTCCTGAGCGAAATGGATGACTCCCTGCGGGCCGAGCTCATCAATCAGCTCACCCGGGAACAGGTCATCGAACTTTTTTCGGAGATGGCCACAGATGATCTGGCCGATATCCTGGGCTTGTTACCGGATGATCTCTCCGCCGAAATCGTCTCACTTATGGAACCGGAAAACTCCGACGAACTGGAAGTGATCCTCGGCTATCCGGAAGATACCGCCGGCGGCATCATGATTCCGGAAACCTTCTCCCTCAACGAGGAAATCTCCGCCTCCCGGGCCATCGAAATCCTGCAGCAATCCGAACAGAGCGAGATGGCCTTTTATGTCTATGTCGTCGATGAGGATCGCCACCTGAAAGGAGTGTGCTCCCTGCGCCAGCTGCTGCTGGTGAACCCGCAAACCAAACTCAAAGAGTTTATGACTACCCAGGTGGTCAGCGTGCTCCCGGACACGGATCAGGAAGAAGTGGCCCGTTTGGTCGGGCGCTATAATATCCTGGCCATCCCGGTGGTGGATGCGGACAATCACCTGCTGGGCATCGTCACGGTGGATGATATTATCGATGTGATCCGGGAGGAAGCCACCGAAGATTTTCTGCAGATGGCGGGCGCCGGCCGGGACCGGGAGATCCTGCTGAAATCCACCTTCGAAGAATCCAAACTCCGGTTTCCCTGGCTCTTCGCCACCTGGATCGGGGGGATCGTCGCGTCGCTCATTGTCAGTTCCTTCAGCGATCTGCTGCGGGAGGTGGTGGCGCTGGCCGCCTTCATGCCCATCATCGCCGGGATGGGCGGAAACATCGGAACCCAGTCGGCCACCATCGTCATCCGGGGACTGGCCACCGGCCGGGTCAACATCCGGGAAGCTTGGAAGGTCATTCTGAAAGAATTTCGGGTCGGATTAATCCTGGGGGTCTCGTACGGCATCGCCCTGAGCATCATCGTGAATCTGATCTATCACACCTCGGCTATCACCGTTGGGCTGGTCGTCGGCCTGGGGATCTGTTTCGTGATGATCATCTCTACGCTGGTGGGTTCCTTTGCTCCCTTGCTCCTGGACCGCCTGAATGTGGACCCAGCCATTGCAACCGGCCCCTTCGTGACGACCTCTATCGATATTCTGGGCCTGCTCATCTACTTCAGTATCGCTCTGTTACTCTTATAACCGCGGGTACTCTGCCACTCCTGAAAACCGATTCTCACCCCACGAATCAGGTTCGGCGAACCACGGTACCTTCCTGCAATCGCCAGCGGCATGAACCGGTTTGTGCCGAAAAATGTACCGGAACATCCGTTCTCTCAGTCGTGTTCTGCGCCGAACGTTTCCAGCACCTCCTGGGCGTGGATGTCCGTTTTGACCTTGTTAAAAATCTTGACGATCGTTCCGGATTCGTCCAGCAAAAACGTCTTCCGCAGGATGCCCTGATATTCTCTGCCGTACGTTTTCTTCGTGCCGTACGCATCGTAGCGCGGACAGACTTCGTTCTCCGTATCCGCCAGCAGGGTATGCTTCAATCCGTACTTTTCTTTGAATGTCCGATGCGAGGCCGTGTCATCGTTGCTGACCCCTAACACCTGAATATTTTCCTCGTTATAGGTTTCATCCGCGTCCCGAAAGCTGCAAGCTTCTTTGGTACATCCCGGGGTATCATCCTTGGGATAAAAATACAATACCACCCGTTGTCCCTGGTAATCCGAGAGGGACCGGGCGGTTCCGGTTTCGTCCGGCAGCGTAAAATCCGGGGCTGAATCTCCGACTTGTAGCATAGGCCGTCTCCTTTCGAAATGGTTGCATTGAAGGTAGATTTTGCCCGGGACTAGATCAAAGGATTTCCGGAGAATACTCCGCGAAACAGGCGGAGAGTTCCAATTGACAAGCGGCGAACGGCCCGGTCGAACGGCCGGATGATTATGGTGTGGGCGAAGGGGGCGTGCGTCAGGAGGGGAGGGAGGTGGAGACGGGGACCGGAAAATGAATCACAAAGGTGGTGCCTTCGCCTAATTTACTATCCACCTCGATATTCGCGTTGTGCTGGTTCACAATCCCATATACCTCGGAGAGCCCCAATCCGCTGCCTTTTTGGCTCTTTGTCGAGAAGAAGGGATCGAAGATTTTCTCCACCACCTCTTTGCTCATCCCCACGCCGGTATCCGTCACCCCCAGATTCACCAGACTGCCGTCGCACCCGGTCCACACGGTGATCAACCCGCCTACATCCAGCGAGTCGACTGCGTTGAAGATGAGGTTTAACAGGACATTCCGGAGGCCGGTCTTGTTCCCTTCCACGTGCGGGATTTTCCCCAGCCGGGTTTCAATTTCGATGTGAATCCCGCGCTGCCGCATTGCCCGGTCGATTCGGGTGCGGACATACTCCACCACGTCCTCCGCGAGATCGTTCAGCAGCACCGGGCCGTATTCCTGTTCAGCCATCTGCTCGCGCTTGCGGGTGAAATCCTGCAGCCGCTGGATCATATCGGTACTATCCATGGCCGCCTTTTCAATGGTTTTCAGGCTGGCAAGCACCCCCGGCTCGGAGACCTTCTGCCGCAGGAGCTGTACCCGCCCCAGGATGATGGTGAGCATGTTGTTGAAATCGTGCGAAATCCCGGACGCCATCTGGCTTAAAGCCTGCAGTTTCTTATTCTGGGTGGCCTCCACTTCCTGCTTGTGCCGCATGGAAACGATCCGGTTGATCATGGTAAACCCCCGGAACCGCTCCTGCTTATCCACCTGGGGATAGGTCCTGGTTTCCAAAAATTCCCCGAAATTTCGTTCGTAATATTCGTAGGGAATCACTTTGTGGGAAGACAGGGTCTGTGGCAGGGGGCACTCCTCACAGGGGCTGGTTTTGCCGTGGAGCACCTCGTAGCATTTTCTGCCCTCGATTTCTTCCTGGCCCCCATACACGGTATGCGCCGAAAAATTCGCCCGCAGGATGGTGTAATCCGGGGAGCACACGAAAATAAAATCGTTGATCGAATCAAATAATTCGTTGGGGAGTTCCGTCTCCGTCTGAATCCAGCTGAACGGTTCCCCCAGGGGATACAGCCGGAGGGTCAGTTTATTCCCGAACAGGTCCTTCCCCGGATCCAGAAAGACCATCACCTTGTCCACCCCTTCCACCTCCCGGAGCGGCCGGAGCCGGATGTACCGGAGTGTTCCGCTCGAAATCGCCTGGTGAATTATCTCCTCCACGGATTCGTCACCGATGGGTTCGAAATAGTCCGTGAAATTATCGGAGTCATCCGACGTGGTTCCGACCCAGTCGCGAAAGGTATCGTCCGCTTCCAGAATTGCCTCTGAATGATAATCGATGGTGATCTGTGAAGTAATCATATGCTCATCATCTATTTACGAGGTATCGGCAGGCGATAGGTCGCCCCACACCTCAATTAAGTTAGTGTGTCTATCTCTTTCTGCAAGCGGTTTATCCGCGGAACGGCCCGCATCGCTTCCGCATAGGATAAACTCCGTTGCAAATATTGTTTTCTGGTAATCAGGTCGTCTTTGATATCCGCTAACACGCTGTATTCGTAGTATGTTTCGCACAGATTCAGGAGATTGCCCGCCTCTGCGTTGATTTCGATACTGACTTCGAAGTTGGCCGCCGCCAGATCCAGGAGTCCCATCTCCCGATGCAGCAAACCGAACACGCGATACGCCTCGGCCAATCGGTACCTGTCGCCCAATTTCGTAATGATCTTAAAAGCGGTGACCAACAGGGTATGCCCCTCGTCAAATTCTCCCAGGAGGACGAGTACTTCCGAGAGGCACATGGCGCCCAATCCGAACAGGTTGGCTTCCGGCAGGCTCCCGGCCAGGTCCACGGCCTCCCGGAAGGAATCCCGGGCGACCAGCAGCTCCCCGGTGCCCAGCTTTGCCAATCCCCGGTTAATCAGCAGGTGGATCCGCTTCACCGGATCCTGCGCTGCCGGATGGCTCATCAGGTCTTCAAACAGGCGGGCCGCATCTTCAAACTCACCCCGCATCCCCTGTATAATCGCCTGGTTCGTTAATAATTTCAATCCCAATGTCCCCGAAATGTCCCCGTTCAACATCTCTTCCGCATCCTTAAAGTACCGGAATCCGGAAGCGGTGTCCCAACGCATGGAGGAGAGGACCCCCAGATTCAGACTGGCCGCCACCATTCCGGCGGAATCTCCCCGCCGGGCATAATACTCATGCGCCCGGTTCAGATACTGCCGGCTGGCCTGATACCGGTTTCGCAGCGATTCAATCCGCCCCAACAGCAGATAGACCTTCCCCAGAGGTTGATTTCCCAGGTCTTCCAGTACCGGCATCAGCTGGATGAGCAGATCATACGCCCGTTCGATCTCTCCGAATTGGATGCAGAGCTCCGCGATCTGCAGCTGGAGTTCCAGCACATCCCGGGACTGGGTGATGACAAACCGCCGGAGCGTCGTGATTAAATATTCGTAATCCACCTCCCGGAACACCGCGTCATCCTCCGATGCTTCGTACAGCACCCATTGTTCCTGCAGAAATTGCTCGCGGCGATTCTTTAATTTCGTATAGCCGATAAGAAAATCCTCCCCCAGTTCTCCCGAAATCAGTTCCAGCAACTTCTGGAAGAATTGATCCGAAAATTCCGTCCTGGTGGTGAGTAGGGTGCTTACCATACGTATCTGCCACCGGTTTTTCCGTCTTTCTCCGGATATTCAATCGCCGGAACCGGATCCCTGCCTGTATCCGGGGGGATGGATACCACCAGCCGGTCTAAACGGGGCCTGATCTCCCGCCGCTCGCGCGTGTTGACAATTTTTTTCCATCCTTCCATCCGTTCAGACCCCTCTGTAGTGCTGCCAGTATTCCGCCGCACCGGCAGGTCCCCCGGTTGCCTCCGCCTCGCCCCCGGGCCGCGGCCGGAGCAGGAAACCGTCTCCATTTCGCCGGGTGCTCCTTATCCGATATATTTTTCCAGCCGATACCGAAACGCACCCCGGCTCATTCCCAGGAGCCGGGCCGCCCGGGAGATGTTCCCCTCGGCTTTTTTCAGCGCCGCTTCGACATATTTCTTTTCGATATCTTCAAAATCAATTCCCTGATCCGGGATAAAAACCGTTCGCACCAAGTCCTCTCCCATGTCGGACAGTTGCTGGGAATTCGGTACCAGAAACAGGTGATGGGCATCGATCTCACCGGTTTTCTTCAATAACACCGCCCGTTCGATCACATTCCGCAATTCCCGGACGTTTCCCGGCCAGGTATGAGCCATCAGGAGCTCGGAGGCATCCACTGTCAGCCCCGACACATCGAAATTAAATTCTACATTGAATTTTTCAATAAACTCCCGTGCGAGCAGCAGGATATCTTCCCCCCGCGTCCGGAGGGGCGGCAGTTCAATGGTGAGCACATTCAGCCGGTAATAGAGATCCTCCCGGAATTGTCCTTCCTCGATCAATTGTTCCAGCGGCACGCTGGTCGACGCAATAATCCGAATATCGATAGGGATGTCCCGGATGCCGCCGACCCGGCGGATCTTCTTTTCCTCGATGGCCTTGAGCAACTTCACCTGCAGGGCGAGAGCCATGCTGGCAATTTCATCCAGGAAAAACGCGCCTCCGGTCGCCACCTCCATCAAACCCCGCTTGGTTTTCCGGGCATCAGTGAAGGCCCCTTCCTCGTATCCGAAGAGTTCCGATTCCAGGAGGGTCTCCTGGATCGCCGCACAGTTCACTTCCACAAACGGCTCCTGGTGCCTGGCGCTGTTCGCATGAATGGAACGGGCCACCATCTCTTTCCCGGTGCCGGTTTCGCCGATAATCACCACCGGCGTATCCTTGGATTCACTCACCATCCGGATGATTTTGAACACCTGCTTCATATTGGCGGATCGGCCGATGAGTTCACCGAATCCGAACATCTTGCGCTGCTGATTGTAGAGGTAGGAGAGTTTATCGCCGATCTTCTTGGATTCCACCGCCCGTTCGATGATCAGACGTAACTCCTTGATATCCAGGGGTTTCTTCAGGTAATCATAGGCCCCCGCCCGCATGGCCGAGAGGGCAATTTCCTGATCGCCGACATCCGTCAGGATAATGACTTCGATTTCCGGCGCCGCCTGGTGGACTTGCTTCATCAACTCCACCCCGGTGGATCCCGGAAGATGGTAGTCGGTGATCACGATGTCCGGTTGACTTTTTCGGAAACGATAGTAAAACTCTTTTTCAGTGCCGAAGGTCTGAATGTCCCAGTTCTCGGATTCCAGCATGAGTTGCACGGTTCTGCAGGTGCCGGGATCACTGTCAACGAGATAGATTACTGGCATCGACAAGTCCTAAATTACAGGTTTGCTCCGTTATAGATCCTATCGCAATGGACTCAAAAGGCCAACATATTCCGCCGGAAAGAGGCTCCTTCGGCGGAACGAGCAGGAGGGATGCGGCCCTCAGTACTTCCGCATCACACCAATGACAACACCACGGATTGTGACCGAATCAGCAGGCTTGAGAAGAGGAGACATGGCGGCATTTGCCGGCTGCAGACGTATCATTTCCTTTTCCCGATAGAACCGTTTTAGGGTGGCATCCTGCCCATCAATCAGCGCCACCACCATTTCGCCGTTTTCCGCCGTCTCCCGTGGCTGGACAATTACATAATCGCCGTCCTGGATATGCTCCTCAATCATGGACTCCCCGGCCACCCGAAGAACATAGTGCGTCCCATTACCCAGCATGTCAGCGGGCACCGATATCAGTTCCTGTTGCTCAATCGCTTCGATCGGCTCCCCGGCCGCCACCAGTCCGAGCAAGGGCAATTCGTATTTTCCCGCCTCGCCGGATTGTTCCACCACCTGTATTCCCCGGGACCGGTTCCAATCCTTGGTGATATAGCCTCTCTCTTCCAAAGCGGAGACATGCTTGTGGACGGTCCCCTTGGACCGGTAACCGAAGAACGCAGCGATTTCCTCATAGGTCGGGGCGATACCATGCCGGGAAAGATAGGACTTGATGAAATCCAGAACCGCTTTTTGTTTTCGAGTTATGTACATGGCTGTAAATTTTAAGTTGCTGCCGTTATCCAGAGAAGACTGACCGGCCGGAAAAATCCGCACACTATCTTGGCAGAAATTTAGACTCGAAGTGAACAAATGGCAACTGATTATTACCGGGAAGAAACGGGGGGCGACACCCCTCAGAACTGGCCGATTTCCAGTTTGTGTTTCACGGATTTAATTTGCTGATTCAGGTCGGAATCTTTCTGCATCTTGTCCTCAACAACCTTACAGGCGTGAACCACCGTACTGTGATCCCGGCCTCCGAAATGCAGGCCGATGGTTTTCAGAGAGGAGTGGGTCATCTCGCGGCAGAGATACATAGCCAGTTGCCTGGCTCGTGCCACTTCCTGCTTCCGTCCCTTGCCGATGATCTCCGACTCCCCCACGCCCATCACCTCGCCGGTGGTACGCTGGATGTCTTCGATAGAAACCGATGAGGAGAAGCTCTTCCCGATGATCTCCCGTAACACCCGCTTGGCCAGATCCACGGTGATATCGGTGTTCGACAAGGAAGAGAACGCCAGCAGGCGAATCAAGGCCCCCTCCAGCTCCCGGACGTTGGAGGTGATATTCGCCGCCAGGAATTCGATGATATCGTAGGAGATCTCAATCCCGTCTTCCTGCGCCTTATGCTGCAGAATGGCGATCCGGGTTTCCAGGTCCGGCGGCTGGATATCTGCGATGAGTCCGGCCTGAAACCGGGACAGCAAGCGCTCTTCCATCCCGGACAGCTCCTTGGGGGCCCGGTCGGAGGTGAGCACGATCTGTTTACCCGCCTGATAGAGCGCATTAAAGGTATGGAAAAACTGTTCCTGAGTGGATTCTTTCTTCTGGAAAAATTGGACATCGTCCACCAAGAGCAGATCGACATTTCGATAGTGTTCGGAGAATTCCGTGGTCTTGTTGTTTTTAATGGAATTAATAAACTCGATGGTAAATTTTTCACTGGAGGTGTACAAGACCCTGCGTGCGGTGCCGTCCTGCAGAGACTTGTTTCCGATGGCCTGCGCCAGGTGCGTTTTCCCCAGGCCCACCCCTCCGTAAATCACCAGGGGATTAAACGACGTGCCGCCCGGCGCCTCCGCGATCGCCAGGGCTGCGGCTCGCGCAAACTCGTTATTATCTCCCTCCACAAAATTCTCAAAGGTGTAGCGCTCGTTCAAATAGCTCTCTACCTGCTGCTGCCGCGAGAAGACCTGATTGGAGCCCATCGGAGCCGGCGGCGGAGCCACCTGGTGATCATCTTCGGTGTACACCACCGAATAGGCGAGCTTGAGCCCGTTGCCGGACACCTTCTGTAACACCGCCGCAATTAACTCCCTATAATGATTTTCAATCCATTCGTAAAAGAAATGGCTGGGGACTTGCACCGTGAGTTTTTTCTGATCGATATCCAGCGGTTTTATCGGTTTGAACCATGTTTCGAAAGTCTGGTCGGGAACCCGGCCCCTCAGTAATTGCAAACATTCTTCCCATAGACGTTCCGGCGATGTATTCATAACGGCTCTAACCCACTCTAGTTAGTAGTTATCAACATTATTCCCGACTGTAACTTAATAAGGCTGGTTTCGAATAAAAACGGCTAAAAGCGTAAGCGCATTCCGGCTGAATCCATGACGTTAAATACACGTAAAGTCAACAAAATCAAGCATAAGAGACATGCAACATCCATCATACTGAGCCCCGCACCGCCTTTTGTTCGCAATTTGGTGAACATTCACCTTTTTCAAGATATCAACATTATCCACAAGTTATCCACATGCGCTTACTCTCATCGCTTTCAAATTAGAAGCCTGCTCATACAAGTCAAGAACATTTTACAAAACTTTTACATCCCCGTCGCAAATCTTCCGGATTGTCTATCGGATCTTCCAAGGATCAGAGCCGGCGACGCTCCCCGCGTATCCCTTTTGCCTGCGGGTGGAAAGAAATGCTTTTCAGGCTTGTTTTTCTCTCTGCCTTGATTAAATTTGAAAGCTATCTGGAAAACGACTAACCATATCACCTAAGGGGCGATTTTTATGAAACGGACGTATCAACCCAGTAAGCGGAAGCGGAAGAACAAACACGGATTTCGTAAACGGATGAAATCCAAGGCTGGCCGCAATGTCTTGAAAAGCCGCCGGAAAAAGGGAAGGAAACGGCTCACCGTTTAACTGATGACCATTGGATCACCGGCTGCCCAAATCACTTATCATTTCCAATCAACGCTGTTTTCAGGATCTCTTTGCCAACGGACGCCGGATTCGTGGCGAGACAGGCCAGCTGATTGTCCTGCCATGCCAGACAACCAGAGTGGCCTTCGTGGTTGGAAAGAGAGTCGGAACCGCGGTTATCCGGAATAGATTGCGACGCTATCTCCGCGAATTTTTCAGGACCCATAAACACCTGATTCCCGATCAATACGCCATTATCTTTCAGATTTTTTCCCGGCAGCCGGTTCAGAAGTACCACTTGATTGAATCGGAGTTTACGGACTTATGTCAAAAGTTATAAACCAACTGTTTGTTTTTATCATCCGGCTGTATCAACTCATAATTTCACCGCTGTTTCCCAGCACCTGCCGATTTTATCCCTCGTGCTCCCGGTACAGTATCGAAGCCCTCCGCAAATTCCCACTGCACAAGGCGCTTTGGCTGAGCCTGAAACGTATCGGTAAATGCCATCCCTGGCATGCCGGAGGAGTCGATCCGGTTCCCAACTCAGAAGACACAGGTGTCAAGCATGGATAAGAGAACCGTCATAGCCTACATTCTCATCATCGCGGTGATTTTTTTAATGCCGGTCTATTACAATCTGTTCGTCCCAAGCTCGGAATCACCGGTGAATGTCAGCGATACCGTGTCTGTCGCTCCGGATACCGCCGGCACGCCAGAAACCCAGTCTGAAGAACCGGCCACTCCGGCACCTGCCGCCCCCAGCGAACTCCAGGCGGCGGAACAACCGGCTCCTGCGTCTTCAATCCCGGCCGGCGAACTCGACACGCTGGTCATCGAAACCAGTCAGTACTGGATCACTTTATCCAATCAGGGCGGCGGGACCATTCAATCTATTCGCCTGAAACACTATTTCGGTCCGAATGGCGAGGAGTACGCGGAGTTAATCCCCCCGGATCAGCGCCACGTGCTCACCGTGTCTACCACCGGTTTTGAAGCGCAAACCATTAATTACGTAAATAAAGTCTTTACTTTGGAGAATCTCCGACCCACCCGGAGCCTGGATACCCTCCATGTGGAGGAACCGACTCCGCTTCGATATGTGTATGAGACCCCGGAAGGCGGGATCCTCACCAAGACGCTGACATTCTACCCGGATCAATATCAGTTCGGCCTGACTATCTCACTGAATCATTTCCAGGACGTGATTGCCAACCGCCGCTACCAGGTGACCTGGAACAGCGGGATTGCCATTACCGAGGAGAACGTTCGGGATGATTTGACTTACAGTAAAGCTTACAGCCTCCTGGCCAATGATCTGGTGGACGTGGATGCATCCAAGGCCAAACCTGGCAGTCCGGCCACCGAATCCTTCGAAGGCGATACCCGGTGGGTAGCCGTTCGGAACAAGTATTTTACCTCCATCATTACCCCGGTCTCCCGGGAAGCCGCCGGGATGCAACTGGTCGGTACCCAGATCGACCGACAGGCGTTCCAGTTTAAACAATATGATGCCAGCCTGGTGATGCCGTACCAGGAGAACGACGCCCAGCGGGATTCCTTTTTCGTCTATGTGGGACCGCTGGACTATAATATTCTGACCAGTTATAACCGGGACTTCCCGCGGATGATGAACTTCGGATGGAAAATCATCCGGCCTATCAGCAAAGGCGTGTTGTGGGCATTTACAGCGCTGCATAAGTTTATCCCCAATTACGGTCTCGTGTTGATTCTTTTCGGCGTCGTGGTAAAGATCCTGGTCTTCCCCTTGACCAAAAAGAGCTATGTCTCCATGAAGGAGATGCAAATCCTGCAGCCCAAAGTCCAGGAATTGCGTGATAAGTATAAAAATGACAGCCAGAAGATGAACGAAGAAATGATGAAGCTCTACAAGGAGCACGGGGTGAATCCCATGGGGGGCTGTCTGCCGATGCTTTTGCAGATGCCGCTTTTGTATGCCCTGTTCATCGTTTTCCGCTCCACCATCGAACTGCGGGGCGCAAATTTCTTCTGGTGGATTAAGGATCTATCTCAACCGGATACCGTTTTTACCCTGCCGTTCTCGTTGCCGCTGTATGGAGCCAATGTGAATATCCTTCCGTTAATTATGGCGGTGACCATGATTGTTCAACAGCGCATGACTTCCACCGGCTCCAGCCAGCAACAAAAAATGATGATGTGGATTATGCCGATTTTCTTTCTGCTGATCTTTAACAATTTCCCGTCAGGATTAAACCTGTATTATGCCCTGTTTAACCTGATGACGATTATCCAGCAGAAATGGTTCATCGATATCCCCTCGGGAACACCCGCTACAAAATGAGGTAGGAACAATCTGAAAAGGAATTAAGCAACAATATCACAACCCTATAATGGTACCCGGGTATGTCATCACACGATTATTCAGAGGATACGATCGCTGCCATCGCCACCCCGCCCGGGATCGGCGGGCTTGCTGTATTACGCATTTCAGGCCCACAATCTCTCGACATTGCCTTAAAATGCCTGACAGTCCGGCATCCTCCGGAGGCGCACCATGCGGTTTATACTAAATTTACAATTCCGGAATCCCAGGAAATGCTTGATGAAGTGGTCGTTACGTACTTCCAGGCCCCGAAATCCTATACTGCAGAGGATGTTGTTGAAATAGCCTGTCACGGTGGGCATTTTGTGGCCGAATCCATTTTAGACGTCCTCATCCGGCAGGGGGCCCGTTTGAGCGAACCGGGCGAGTTCACCAAACGAGCCTTCCTGAACGGCCGGCTGGATCTTTCGCAGGCAGAAGCGGTCGCAGACCTGATTCATGCCCGGACCCGGTCCAGTCACCAGCTGGCGCTTCAGCAACTCCAGGGCCGGGTAAAAGATCAGGCCGCCCGGATCCGGCAACGACTCATCGATACGGTTTCGCTGTTGGAATTGGAACTGGATTTCTCCGAGGATGAAATCACACAGACCCCGTATTCCGACATCCGGGACACCCTGACGGATATTAAACGCCAATGCCAGGCGATGCTCACCTCGTTCCGCAAGGGCAAACTCTTCCGAAACGGCATACTGGTACCGCTGGTAGGGCGTCCGAACGCCGGCAAGTCCAGCATTCTTAACGCCTTATTGCAGGAAGAACGCGCGCTGGTGTCCGACATCCCCGGTACCACAAGAGATACCCTGGAGGAATCGATCTCCAATCAGGGGATTGAGATCCGGCTGGTCGACACGGCCGGACTTCGGGACGCCGCAGGCGACTCCATTGAATCCATGGGCATCGACCGGGCCCAGCAGGTTATCAACCGGGCGGACGTGCTGCTGTATATTATCGACGTCACAGAACCGGTGACTGCACCATTTCGGTCCAACGGAACCCCGGTGATCCACGTCCACAATAAAATAGATCTCGTTCAGCGCCCTCCGGAAGGAGGAAGCCCCGCGGACCCCGCCCATCGCCACGTGTATTCCTCAGCCACCGAACTGATAGGAATCGATGCAATCGGGAACGCCATCGTCGAAGCAGCCCTAGGGAACCAGCCATCCCCTGAATCTACTGATACGCTCACCATCACAAATCAACGGCATCGAGACGCACTGGCAGAAGCCCTCAAATCCCTTGATAAAGCACTCGAAAGCGTCCAACGGGAACTTTCATCCGAATTTATCGTCGTTGATCTGAGAGCAGCAATGGATTCTCTGGGGCTTATTACGGGAGAAACCACCACGGACGACATACTGAACAATATCTTTTCCAAATTCTGTATCGGAAAATAGCAAGGCCTCCTCACTATGGTTTCACGTGAAACATTCTCCAATAAATCGACATTCGATATCATTGTTGTCGGGGCCGGGCATGCCGGCGCCGAAGCCGCACTGGCCGCCGCCCGATCCGGGTTCCGCACCTTATTAATCACGCTCAACCTGGACGCCATCGCCCGGATGTCCTGTAATCCCGCCATCGGGGGATTGGCAAAAGGGCACATGGTCCGGGAACTGGACGCCCTGGGGGGCGAGATGGCCCGGGTCATCGACCAGACCGGACTCCAATTCAAAATGCTCAACCGATCGAAGGGGCAGGCGGTGTGGTCACCCCGCGCCCAGGCCGACAAGATCACCTATCCGGCGGAAATGACCCGGCGGCTGATCCAGACCGACCGGCTTCACCTGTTACGGGACGAAGGCATCGCCCTCCGGGTCACCGGGGATCGGGTCCGCGGTGTGGTGACCCGGTACCACGGATCCATCACCTGCCGGGCGGCGATTTTGACCTGCGGCACCTTTATGAACGGTCTCATCCACATCGGCTTGCGCCAGATCAAAGCCGGCCGGCTCGATGAGCGCCGCTCCGAAGGTATGACGGAATTTTTGAACAGTCTCGGGTTCGAGTCCGGCCGCCTGAAAACAGGCACGCCACCCCGGTTAAATAAGGAGACCATCGATTTTTCCCGCACCCAGGTTGAGTGGGGAGATCCCGACCCGGTCCCGTTCAGCTTTCGTACCACCCGTTTCGAACCGGATGACGTTCCATGTCATTCTACCCATACCACGCCGAAGACACACGAGATTATTACGGAGGGATTAGATCGCTCACCCATGTATACCGGTGTCATCGAGGGCATCGGTCCCCGGTATTGTCCCTCAGTGGAGGATAAGGTAGTCCGGTTCGCCCATCGGGACAGCCACCACATTTTCCTGGAGCCCGAGTGGCGGGACGCCCCGCAAATCTATGTGAACGGATTCGCAACCAGCTTGCCCGAGGATATTCAAATTCGGGCTATTCGGACCATTCCGGGACTGGAAGCGGTGGAGTTTTTCCGTCCCGGCTACGCCATCGAATATGACTTCTTTCCACCGTCTCAGCTGAAACCCTCCCTGGAAACCAGTCGGGTACACGGGTTATTCTTCGCCGGACAGATCAACGGGACCTCCGGTTATGAAGAGGCTGCCGCCCAGGGTCTGCTGGCCGGCATTAACGCCGCCCAGTATCTCCGCGACGACGCACCGCTTATTCTGGACCGGGCCGAGGCCTACATCGGGGTGTTAATCGATGACCTGGTAACCAAAGAGACCCACGAGCCGTACCGGATGTTCACCTCGCGGGCCGAATACCGGTTGCTATTACGTCACGACAATGCCGATTTCCGGCTTATGCAGTACGGGCACGACCTCGGCCTCATATCGGACGCCGTCTATCAGCGGTCCCGGGATCGCCGCAAGGCGATTACCCGGGGCATTGAGATCCTGCAGCAGACCAGCGTGGAGCCGGAACAGGTCAACGATGATTTAGCGGCGGTCGGTACCAGCGCCATCGATCAGAAACAACCGGCCGTGAACCTGTTGAAGCGGCCGGAAGTCACTCTCCAAAACGTGGGGGCTTTGCGGGACATTGTCTCCCGGCATCTCTCCACCGACCTCCCGCTGGCGGATATCCTGGAACAAATCCACATCGAAGTAAAGTATGAAGGATACATCAGACGGCAACAGGAACAGGTGGAGCAGTTCCGCCGGCAGGAGAATAGAATTATTCCGGAAACCTTCGATTATCAATCTATCGCCGCCCTGGCCACCGAGGCACGGGAGAAACTCCATAAAATACGCCCACACTCCCTGGGGCAAGCCTCCCGCATCCAGGGGGTCACGCCGTCGGACATTTCGATCCTTTCGGTACACCTCAAACGAGCGACGGCATCCTCATAATGTTTCACGTGAAACATGTCTGATCACCTGGCAGACATCCGCCGGGCGATCCGGTCCACGCCGGAGTTCCGCCGCCTGGCTCAATCCTTCCCGTCGGATCGATCCATTTCCGGTGTCCGGGGCTCGCTGTCCAGCTTTCTGATCGGCGAACTGTTTCTGGAAAAACCGTGTTCCTTTTTGGTGGTAGCGCCCAATCGCCAAACGGCGGAATATCTGCGGGACGACCTCTCGGTATGGTACGGCGAGGACCGGGTGGCGTTCTTCCCCCGAACCGAGAAGATCACCAAAGTGGAGTCCTTTCGGGCGTCGTCGGACGAGTTTCGGATGGACGCGTTGGAAAAGCTGCTCGGCGGGGACCATTGCATGGTCGTGGCGGAACTGCCGGCCATGTGGGATCCCATCATGGATCGGGATCGCTTTCAGGATCGTACTCTTTCCTTATCTACCCAGGGGGAATATGGATTCCAGCAGGTGGTGCGGCACCTGGCGGAATCGGGCTACTCCAAAGAAGCGGCCGTGACGCAACCCCTGGAAATGAGCGTCCGTGGCGGGATCCTGGACGTCTTCCCCCTGGGGGCAGAGAACCCATTCCGGCTGGAATTTTTCGGAGACACCCTGGAATCGATTCGATCCTTCAGTGTGAGCACCCAGCGCTCTGTTGAAAAACTCTCCCAGGTAAAAATTCCACCCGGAATGTCTCCCGGGCAAGACGGACGGGAGAACGCCTCGCTTCTCTGGGATTACCTCCCGGAAGATACGGTGGTCTACTGGGAGTCGTTCGAAGACATGGAGTCGGACGGCGGCCCGGATGAACCGTCCCCGGCGGACCTGGCGGCGGAACTCTCCGGCCGCTATCCGCAGATCATCTCACGCCGTCTTTCCACCGATCAGACCGGCACCGATATCGAGTTTCACGCGACGGCCCAGGATGCCATGCACGGGGATCTGGAGGTCTTCCGTTCTCAATTGTCCGGGGAGCTCTCCCGGGGCATGGAAGCATACATCGTCTGTGAGAACGCGGAACAGGTGTACCGTCTCAAAAAGTTTCTGGAACCGCACGATCACCAGCATATCTTCTC
>Ga0102944_1001222_pt1 | contig 17652 bp, 18 predicted proteins | sample SalPonD_shore_MG_FD_78172 | JGI IMG/M metagenome (GOLD analysis project Ga0102944, IMG submission 78172) | Salt pond soil microbial communities from South San Francisco under conditions of wetland restoration - Salt Pond MetaG... | ecosystem: Environmental > Aquatic > Marine > Intertidal zone >...
GAATAGAATCATCGCAGTTACAACATAATACCTATAGTAAGAATTGAGTGTTGTCTCAACAATATTGTGTATGGTGTTCACTAACTTATTAGATTTTTTTACAATGTAAAGCCCAATAAAGAATAAGTATACCGGGACAAATAGTAACACAATACGATGTGAGACTAATAAAATAAGCCTCATAATTGAACTACTGATCAGATGTCGCGGGTTTTTAGTAGTATTTAGGAGATAGATTGTGAGGAGAAATAACGGAAAAAAGGCCATAAATGTTGCTCGTGTACTAATTGATCCATTAGAGAATAAAACGTAGACTGAATGTGTCATGTAAAATAATGTCGTCAGTAAAGCATTTGTTTTACTTGAGCTTGTCGTTAACATTAACTGGTAGGTAGAGAGTACACCTATAATGGTGAATAGTATCAAAGTTAGGTACCAAGTCATGATGACATTTCCAGTGAAATTATTAAAAAAGGCAAAAACCCATATTGTGAGAATTGGGTAGCTGGAAAGTGGATACATTCCAAGATATGACAGTGGATGTATTAAAAAAGCTGAGCCTAAACCTCGGCTAACTAGAATCCCATAATAGCTGACAATAAACGCATCTGTCCCGGTTAATTTTAGATTACGTGGTATTCGAATCAGAATTGCAATAATCATCAATGATACTATTAGTATTCTCTCCTTGTATTGATTATAGATTTGTCGTAGCACGTAACTCTATACTTTATCACACGATATGTGAAATAAAATTAGTGTTCACCTTATCCTCATTCTCGTGATCTAATACGTAAAATGATCTAATGTCACCAAATTTTGTCTCTAATCTCTCTTATATTTACCCGAAACTACTACTCAGTATTTAGTTCAGTTTGTATGAACCTTACTATTTTGGTTTAGGTATGAACCACATTGATTTAAAAATGCAATTACACGTAAGATAACAGAGACAATAATTCAGGAAGCATTATATCCCTGTTTTATTGATGGAGATATCTACCGTTGATCCTAGCAATTCTTCTATTTCCAAGATCCTGCACATATGAGCAATCAATCCATAATCAGCATATTATCACTGTCTTGATCTCGAATTTTGAAATTCAGATTGAGTACCTTGAAATTCAATCATTAAGAAAAGATTTTACATTTCAGACCCCCTTTGATGATCAATTTTTGATTTCAGATCAAGTGGATCTGATTGTTTCTCCGAATCAGGAGCTAAAAAATCAAAATGTTGCAATTGAAGCGTATATTCAGACCATCAAAGAGCTTAACGATGATCATCATTACCAAGCCTTAACCTTATATTTACGTGAAGAACAACAATCATTACCAAGTTGGAATGAAATGCAAACCATGGTACTAACAGCTGTCGGTGAGATTCATTGATCCCTGATAAGGAATGGCTAGAAATCCGGTATCTGGCTGATGTGAAAAGTAGAAATCAAGTAATCCTTCGGGAATTATTAGATAGAATCCGGCACTTGGAGGGGCATATTAACTTGGTGGATTTGGGTGCAGGAATTGGTTCTAATTTTAGATATCTGCATTCCCGTATAGAACAGGATCAACATTGGGTATTTGTTGAGATCGATGAAGAATTACTGAATTATGCCCCTGATTATTTAAGCACGAAATTAAAAACTGAAATCAAATTTAACCAATCATTTGAGATTGACAATCGATCCATTTTCCTTGAGAAACAATTACTTCCCTCATTAGCATATTTGAAAATTAGTCCTCATCCTGATGTTATTGTTGCAAATAACTCATTTCAATTCTATTCAGAGACTCAATTCGGAAGACTAATAGAAAATATTGATGCAGATTTAATATATTTCACGATGAACTATAATGGAATTGTATTTGAACCTGAATCTGAACAAGATAGAAAATATCTCGACTTATATGATCGTTATCTCAGAGGTTATTTTGTGGGAGATACCATCAATATGGGATCTGGCACTGGTATTTTGATGAGTGATATTATCAACCAATTCCAATTTGATGTTATTGTTGGAAAAAGTGATTGGGAACTAGATGAGGATGAAAAGACCTTGCAACATTACATTCTTAGGTTTATGGAGAAGCATATTCCAAAGGTCTTACCAAATTCAGCTGAAATTGATGAATTTATGCTTTGGGTCGATCATATTCAAGATAAGATAACCTCAGGACAATTATCAATGACCATTCGCCATGATGATATCCTCGCCATTCGTAATGAATTATTAGTCTCAGAGTAGTTGATAGTCGTTTCTGCTGGTCTGATTCTATCTGCTGATTTTTATAATTCTTACCCGTTTATGAAAAATCAGGATCAATCCCATCATTGCGAATGGAAAACTGAATAGCGGTGAGAAAGGAGCTGATCTAGTGTTTGTAAGATTATTAGATGAAGGAAGGATCTCAATCATAATACTATCGGAATTGGTTTCACCTTTTATATTTTCGAGTACTATTTTCAGTACTGCAGATACCTCAGGAGTGAAACTGAAGGTAACATCCCCACCATACCAGTAAGAACTATTAATAAGTTTTGAGTTGTAGAAGATGGAATAATTTCTGCCATAATCGTCATTTGCATGCCAGGTGATATTTGCTGTATCGCCATGATGAATCTTCAGATCCATCAGACTGGTCAATTCGGGAGGTCCAGTCTGGCTTATATCCGAATGCAAAGCTGTAATTGCATCGAGTAGAACATTCTTACCGGTGAGATATTGGATTCTAATACTTCTGACCATATCAATCGATCCGTCTAGATCAATTGTTTGATTTCCTTGATATCTACCAACGATTACAGGAGAAGAATCCTGCAATCGCTCGATAATTAGTGTATAATTGCCTCCTGCTGCAGTGATTTCTAAATCATTTCCAGGTCCTTGAACTAACCTTCTACCTGTTTCTAATTTGATCTCACCATTCTCATAATCATATGCTATCTCAGCAAACTTACCATCTGCTTTACCAAGAGCATTTTCAGGTTGTACCGTCCAACTTGATTTTATCACGGTAGTTGCATGTGTTGAATTTGAGTAGGGCAGGATTTCTACGGATGAAATTATTGTTGTTGATCCGAAATCATTGAATATTGTTAAATTCAATTCATAGGTATTCAACTGCCACATATCCTCTCTCCAATGTGTGATGGTTAATTGAAAATTGGTTGAATTAATGTTCCCTTGGTTAATTATCATTCCATCACGACTGAAACTAAATGTCGACCCCTGATCTATGGTAAATTCAATTGGATCTGTAGTTCCCCATTCCAATGTGTTCGGAAATTTACCGGTTACGACGGGTTTACTCATCGTCTGGTCTATTACTTGGCTGTCGACACCAATCCCACTCAATATGAGAATTGAAGTCACGATTAGTATTGTACGGTTTCTCACAACATTTGATCTATTTGTCAAGATATAAGGATAAAGTTCATTGATTTCCAAATTTCTGTAATTGAGAATATTTTATACCTTGCCATGTTAATCAATAAATCGCACTTCTGAGTATCTCTATCCTTATATAATTAACATAAAGGATGATTCCGTATGAATTTAAAATTCATCCTTATTCTATTTACTTCCTATCTGATCCTCTCATCAGGTACAGTAACAGGATCAATGACTCTCGATCAGAATGATCTACTCTCTGATTCGAATTTACAATTTATTCAATCGAATATAAATATCACAGTTTCTAAATCTGATAAATATGATGAAGGAATAAATATATTTGGACTTTATCAGGGAGAAAATAATTTGCCTTTCTCTGCAAATAATTCCTATCTGACCACCATGGACATGAATGGGAATATTGATTCAAAAATTGCATCACCTGGTAGATATTTTGGTAGTATGGATAAAATCAATGAAACTACATTCATGACCATGTATGAACATAATCCCATGTTATGGAATTACAAAACTAATGTGACTCAAACGTTTGATTTTACAAACCACATGCATCATGATATGGCCTATAATCCTGAAACTCAGACTTTTATGGTGATTGAAGCTTACCTCGAAAATGTATTGAATGAGACTGGTCAACCCGAATTGATGATTGTAGATCGACTTCGTGAGTATAATATGAATGGAGATATCCAATGGCAATGGAATGCTACAAATCATTTAGATCCAAATGTCTTCTTTGAGTACTATGATTTGGTAAACCAAACATCACGAGCCCCATTTCGTGGTCCTGGTACTCCTCCAGGTACCTTTAGAAGCATCATGCATACTAATTCGATTGATTGGGATTATCAACACCATAAAATCTATATCAATGTTAGAAGAATGAATCAATTTGTGAAGATTGATTATCCCACTGGGGATGTAGATTGGATTGCAGGTAGAGGTGGAAATTTCAGTCTTATCCCCCGTCAAGGTCGAAATGCAACCAGTTTATGGTACACTCCCCATGATGTCAGTTATCTGGGTAATAATGAATTTTTAATGTTTGATAATGGAGCAAATAATATCACTGCATATCAATCTGGTATACCTAATTCAGAACGATCAAGTATTCTACGTGTCAAAGTCAATGAGTCTGATATGACAATTACGCCAGTCTTTCGCTGGACTGCACCACTTGAATATTTCTCCTTCCACTGGGGAGGAGCACAGCTCCTTCCAAATGGCAATTATTTGGGATCCTTCGGCTCTTGGTATCATGCTACGAATCGAACTGCCAATCCTTTTACAACACAATTTGGTGGAGTAGCGGTTGAAGTCACCCCTCAAGGTGAGATCGTTTGGGAAATGAAATTGCCCTATTTGTGGGGCTTTTTCCGGTTCAATCGGTTTTTCCCCGCGTCAGATTCTTCTAACTCTTCATTATCAGCAACTGGTGATCAACTCCCGATTAATTTTCTGCTGCCAATTGCAGTCTCCACAATGGCAGTAATGGTAATTTTCAGCAAAAGAAAACTATCGCATAACTGTTGATATAATTCAACCATTCATTTTTGGATATTGTACTCATCGATGTACTGATTCACCATTCAATTAAGTATATGTGGATTTAATTAAAGATAATCCATACAAGGCGAATTTAAAATCGTCACTATGTATTCTATACACATATAATAAATGCTCAATTACACATCATATTTGGGTAAAACTACATCTAAGCTTTAAAATGAAAAGAAAATTGCAGATATGTAAAGACTATGACAAGACGTATCAAAGTCGCAATCGCAGGTTTGGGATCCTGTGCAAGTGCGATAATCCAAGGTCTGCATTATTACAAAGATGCTGCAGATGATGAGGTCATTCCTGGTCTAATGCATGCTCGGTTTGGACCATATCACATCTCTGACATCGATATAGTGGCAGCATTTGATGTTAATACGAATAAAATAGGTAAAGATGTTTCTGAGGCAATATTTGCGGCTCCCAACAAAACCCGAAAATTTGCTGAAGTACCAAATATGGGTGTTGAAGTTCTTCCAGGTCCTATACTAGATGGTGTTGCTCCACATATGCGAGAGTCATTTTTCTGTTACAAGAATGATGATGATGCAGTAGATGTAGCTCATGTTTTGAAAGAAACCGGAGCTGAAATTCTTGTCAATTTTCTCCCAGTAGGATCTGATAAAGCCACAAAGGCGTATGCACAAGCTGCTTTAGATGCTGGTGTTGCATTGGCCAATGGTATCCCCTCATTCATTGTATCTGATCCAGAATGGGCGAAGAAATTTGAGGATGCAGGTATTCCCTGTGCAGGAGATGATATCAAATCACAACTTGGTGCGACGATTCTTCACCGAGTTCTGATGCAACTCATGCATGATCGAGGTATACATGTAAAGGAAACCTACCAGTTGAATGTCGGTGGAAATACCGATTTTGAGAATATGAAACAGGAGGGTAGATTGACAACCAAGAGGATTTCAAAAACCCAAGCTGTTACCTCTGTATTGCCCTATGACGTCCCAACAAGAATTGGTCCATCTGATTACGTACCTTTCCTAGGTGATGAGAAAGTATGTTATCTTCATGCCATAGGTCATAATTTTGGAGAAAATCCTGTAAATGTAAATCTGAAATTGTCTGTTCAGGATTCTCCAAATTCTGCAGGAGTCATGATTGATGTAATTCGGGCCTTAGCTATAGCCCAGGATCGTGGTCTTAAAGGTCCAATGTTCTCAATATCTGCCTATTCGTTCAAGCATCCTCCGAAACAAATTCCTGATTTTGAGGGTAAAGAGGTTGTTGAGAAATTTATCCGTGGAGAGGTTGATGCATAAATGGCTCACAATACAATTAAAGTTGCGGTTGCTGGTGTAGGTAATCTAACTTCGGCATTGATTCAGGCAATTGAATATTATCGCGAGGGTCATGAAGATGAATTGATGCATCCTCGGTTGGCAGGTTTTGTAATCTCAGACATTGAGGTCGTAGCAGCCTTTGATATAGACTCTCGCAAAGTAGGTCATGATTTATCCGAAGCAGTATTTGCCGCTCCTAATAACAAGGTACAGGTTGTCAATGTTCCCAAACGTGGTGTCATTGTCAAGATGGGTCCAGTGCTTGATGGAATATCGGAGTATACTGAAGATGTAATTGATGTCAGTGATGAAGAACCCGTAAATCTGGCTGAAGAGCTAGAACAAAGTGGAGCTGAATTATTAGTATTGAATACCCCTTCCGGTTCACAAAAAGCAAATAATGCCTATGTCAAGGCAGCTCTTGAAGCAGGAATTGGTCTGATTAATTCCACTCCATCACAAGTTGTTCGAGATAATAAGGTTGTACGAGAATTCTCTGCCAAAGGTCTACCAATCCTTGGAGATGATCTTCAAAGTCAAGCAGGTGGGACTGTATTCCATAAAGGAGTACTAGAGGTACTTCATGAACAAGGTATCAAAGTTAAGGATACCTATCAACTTGATGTATCTGGTGGTCTTGAAGGTCTTACTACATTGGATTATGACCGACGAACACTCAAACGTAGTACAAAAGAAAATTCGATCAAACGGTCATTACCTTATGAGACAAATGTAGCTGCCGGAACCACGGATTATTTGGACTTCTTAGGTAGCAGACGGATTGGTCATTACTGGATTAAAGGTAAAGGTTTTCTGGGACATCAAGTCAAGATAGATATCACCATGCAAACAGATGATGGGTCAAATGGTGCAGCAGCACTTGTCGATGCTATTCGTGCCTGTAAAGTCGCATTAGCACGGGGTATCGCTGGTCCAGTGAAAACCGTATGTGCTCATCTCTTCAAAGCTCCTCCCTCGTATCTTTCCAGAACTGATGCAATTGAAGGCTTTGATGAATTTATCTCTGGCGAGAGACAATCATAAGTATCATCCTATCAACTCTGACAGACCTTTGGTATCGTCTTAATATTACAATATCCCCGAGTAATTCAATGTCGATAAATCGTCATCATACTTTTTTATCTAAAACGACAAGAAGACCCCGTCCTTCAGGGTGGGGTAGTTCACTTGTCAATGTGATTGATTTCACTAATAATTAAATTAAATATAAAATAATGAGCGTAGAGGGATTTGAACCCTCGGCCCACGGATTAAGAGTCCGTTGCTCTGCCTAGCTGAGCTATACGCCCTTTTTAGTGACCTAAAAGGTCTCAAAATGATGCTATATCCCAAGTTGGGAGTAGCATATGGAATTTCAACCAAATTTATTAAAAGAAATCGATAGATTTTCAGAATCTGCTACGAAACAAGTGCTCATTCTTCAACAAATTACAAGGTTGAAATAGTTCAGTAAATGCTAGTAAGTATGGTAGACTACAAAGAGATTGTAGATGATGTTGTGAATCAATTAGAGAACTATGATCTTGATCGGGAGGCAGTAATAAAACTCACCAGAAGATTAAATCGTGCTGCAGGTAGAGGTATATCGAAAATAGTGCGTGAAGAATCATATGAGAAATATCTAAATGATTGCAGAGAGATAATATTGGAAATAGAAGAGATAATGGAAACCCTGGCTCCGGTAATATCATGGAATACCACGATATCAGGAACTGAAGAATACTGTGAATTGGAAATATTACATGCTGTCGTTAATGAGAACCCCTTACCTTCACCTGAGGTTCTGCACACTCCCTCATGGATTTGGATTACTGCACTTGGTGATGTTGTTGGTGAATTACGGCGATATATGCTCTCTAAAATCATTCAGAATGATTTGGAAGAAGCAAAAATTATCCTCACTAAAATCCAGGATATATATGATACGATCGTGGGTTTAGAATTTCCCAAATCGCTTGTTTCAGGATTGCGTCATAAAATTGATGTTGCCCGGACATTAGTTGATCGTTGTGAAAGTGATTTTGCTACTGCGGTAATACATAAACAAACAAAAACCACAAAATCAGAGTGAAATTGGAGTTGTAACAATCCCCATGACCCATCATTTTCGTGGTACTGTTCAATCTGGTACTGGTCGAGGTGCCAAATTTATTGCAATACCAATCTATTCTGAAATATTTGAATCCCATTTAGGTGACACCCCATTTTATGGTACATTAAATCTCCAACTTGATGAAGATGGAGCTAAAATCATCAATCAGGCTTTTCAGGAAGGTCAGGTTTATGAGGATCTCGTATATGAGGGTAAAGAATTTGGGGGGATAGTCATTGTTCCTGTAAGGATAAAATCCAATGGAACATCTATTGACTCAGTTGCAGTTCGACCCTATCTGACCACACATGATAGTGATGTGGTTGAATTGGTTGCTACCAAACATCTCCGAAAGGTACTAGATTTGGAAGATGGAGATACAGTTTCCTTTGAGCTTATAGATTAATGTAAAATTATTGCAATGCTCACCATTCTCTTCCTAAGATTTCATTAATAACTTGAGTAGTTGCCAATCCTTCATAATCGACATTCAATCGAACAATTTCGGTTTTAGGGAGTCCCTGGTCCTTTATTTGACCTTCGAGCACCTCTTTGATATGATGTTGATCTGCACCAAGAGCAACAACATTAGGTTTGATTCGGCGAACGACTCGCATATGATCGACTTCATCTCCTAATACAGCAGCATCAACGACTTTGAGTTCATTCAGTATTATCGCCCGATCTTCCTCAGAATGAATTGGTTTTCTCTTGCGTTTATTGACAGTGATGTCTCGAGCAACAACTACAATAAGAAAATCTGCCAGTTCTTTGGCAGCATAAAGTGTTTCGAGGTGTCCACGGTGGATCAAATCATATGCACCACCAGTGAGTACAACGGTAAATTTTGATCTTCCAGCGTCAGTAATTGAGATTGTATCATTCTCCCAAGTTATGAGACTACTAATGGAGAGTAAATTTAGTTCCTCTTTGATACGTTCCGGTTCTAATACCAGTGATAACTCATCAACTGGAAGTGGCGAGTCATATCTAGCCCAATAGGAAAAAGCTTGCTTTAAGATCTCTAGATGGACTAAGGAAACCACATATCACATAAATTTTGGCAATATTTTTACCATTGCTTCCTCTTCATCTAAATTGATGAAATACATCTACAAAAAGGTGGATTGATATAATATCAAATTTTATCCAATTCGTAGTTATGTCCAATAATAACAGATCTCAGGATCTTTTAGAAACAATTCATCCTGAATTCAAAGAAGTACTTCTTACCTCAATTGCGGCGGTTAAGCCACACCAAAGGTTTTCTTCAGTCACCATAACTGATCCTGGATTTGTATTGGCAATTGGAAAAAATGCAGTAGTCCAGACGAAAGCATTTCTAGAATCTGCAGAGATTGAGATGTTGGGGATTAGAATTCATCAAGTCGAGGGATATACCGATGAAACCTTGGAGGATTATCCCAATGCCATTCAGTATCTATCACATCCTATTCCCAATGAAAAGACGTTTCAATTCACTCGAAAGACTCTAGAGTTGATTTCAGACTTAGAACCAAATACAAAATTGTATGTTCTCATTTCAGGTGGTGGTTCTGCAGCATTTGCTCTACCGGAACCTGAAATTATCCCTGAGAAATATCTAGAAATAATCAGACTTGCAATAGCCGCGGGATTTGATATTGATGAATTAAACCTCATCAGGTCCCTAATCGATCAGGTGAAAGGTGGTAAGTTTGGAGCCAAGATGGATCATCTACGTATTCAGAGTTATGTCACTTCGGATGTCGTATCTGATGATCCAAAAATTGTTGCTTCAGGACCTACCGTAGCACCATTAGATATTGACACTCATGTGACAAAATGGTTATCACGACTCATGATAAATATGGAAATCCCAATATCTATAGATGAATTAATTCAACGCCTTCCCTCAGAGTCTTTGGATCATGTGGAAAATACTGTAATCACAACGAGAATGGATTTGATCTCAGTCTTACAGGCAAAATTAGATTCACTTGGCTTTGATACCATGATTGCAGATGCTAGCTTAACAAGCTCTATAGAAGAAACAGTTGCAACAATTACACAATTGATCGATCAATTTTCGAGTTTCACTGGTAGAATTTTGATCTGGTCAGGTGAACCGACCATATCCTTACCTAGTCAAGCAATTCAAAATGGAAAGGGAGGTAGGATATCTGCAATTTGTTGTCTTCTTGCAGATGAATTGGAAGATTATGCCGATATATTGTTTTTGGGTCTTGCAACTGATGGTAAAGATGGAAGTTCTCCTTCATCAGCGTATGTGGTTAACAACGAAACAAAATCCCATCTCCGTCCACTTGGAGGTGCACGTGCATTAATTCGTGCTGGCAACTCAGGTTTGGCACTTAGTTCTATGGGGTATGGATTTGATCTAGGAAATACTGATATTAATCTACTTGACCTATATATTGGTATTATAATGTGATTCTTTCAACATTATGATGTATAATTTAAGTAAGAACTATGAAATGTAGGTTATTGTTGAATTGTAATATAGTTAACGGAGTCTACTCATCCAACCCAAGTATTCCAATCGTTGTAATCTCCTGCAATATCCGCAGCCAATCCAATAATTGATCCAAAAGCTGCAAGATATTTAGCATACGTAATAGTTCCATCGGATGCTGTTTCTATTGCTAGAGCCAAAATTGAAAGAAATGCGGAAACACCAAATGCCGCCTTTTCCCACCAGGTTGCTGATTTCATGACTCCTACAAGAGCATCTACGAAGTCTAGTACGAATCCTGACAGAGTAGCAAAAGCTTCCCATTTAGATATACTACCCTGTGCTAGGTAAACCAAGGTAGTAATTACCCCAACTTGACCCATTGCAATCATTTTGGCACCTGTTTTTTTAACAAATGACCATTCAGGATCAAGATATAAATCCAATAACACGAGACTTAGGGTCACACCTGTCATTACAATCGCAAAAGATAACTCATCTCCGCTCATTCTTCCCATAACATAACCTAGAGAATGAGCATTCGTAGTACCAGTGACGAGCTTGTGAAGTCTCAGACTAATCTTATCAAATAATGAGGAGACTTGTGTTAAAGCCCAGGAAACAAACAGACCACCGAGTACCGCATCGATATCATTGGTGAATGTCATGACGTCATTTCTGCTGAGGTCGGATAGCTCCATGATAGTTGAAGAATCACACATCAGGGTAATATCTTTTGATGGAGTTGTTTTTATCCACTGTACTAAATTTTGCCAAGGTTTGATTTGATCATTAATGAGGAACCCTTCCTCGCTACCATGGGCAACCCAAATAACAACTTTAACTCGTTGTCTGATGAGAGAATTAAATTGGTGAGAATCAAAGGTAGTCACAATTGTATTCGGCGTATTTCTCACGATTGTATGAATCGCTGTTTGAACTGCTTGATCATCATTATCCATTGATACGATGACTGTAGGTAATCTGTGTGGCATATTGACAACAGGTGCTAGCGGGGCTAGTGAAATAATCAAAATTAGAAGTAATGCTTTAGTTTTCATCATTTATCACAATATATTTGTGTTAACTTCGTGATTTTTCAGGTGTTTTTAATTCTTTAGATGAAATTGAAAACAGGTAATTGTATAATTAAAAAGATCACATTCTCAGGGGATGAGATGTTGTTTCATATGAAATACTTTGAGTTCATTTAATATTCCGATAAAATCATTTGAATCTTCAATAGATTCATTTGATAATACTTATTTCCCGAAATAAAATCAATTTACATTATTCTCTGCAATTATGGGTTCAGAAGATTATTCAATTTTGGAGATATGTAGGATTTAGGTTTCCTTATATCAATATCAAAGGTGAGAAACATCAAAGGCAGTATTGCAACAAGTAGATTTATCCCTAATACTACTTCAGTAGAGCCTGCAGTCCCTGATTGATACATTGAGGTATAGTAATTTTGTAATCCAAATTGAATAATCCACCAGATCGTGAGAAAAATAGCCCCTTTAATCATCTCATTCATATTAATTCCAATCAATTGTACTTCTCTATTGAAAGAATCAAAATAAGCAAAATTTTCCAATATCCAGTGACTGAAAATAAATGAAGAAACAAATACTGAGATGAAATACATTACTATCAACCCAATATCTATCCAATTTATGGCTAGATCCGCAGAGGCATTCTCTAATTGTCCCGAGAGGTAAAAAACTAGGAATAAACCGGTTATGATGATATAGTAAGGTATTGAATAACGAAGAGTCAATTTCATCTTAGATTTGAGTAGATTATTTCTTTGTAGATTATCTTCCCATTTACTAAAAATTTGATTATCATTGAATAGGATCATGAAGGTGAAAAATACAAAATGAACTAAGATTAAACTTGAACCAAAAAATAACAGAAAGAAGTATGGATTAAATGAAGAGTACAATAAAACGAAAATCACTCCAAAAATAACCAATAGTACATAGAAAATTCTCACAATTTTTTTCGCCTGTTCATTATGGTCAATAAAGGCCAAAGAATTGTTGTAAACTTGATTTTCGGATTGCATAGGTCTAAATTTGTACTGATAATATTAACATGATTATTGATCGGTGATTTATTTTCTAGACTTTTATCAAAAGTCTTTTTGAGAAATAGAAAGCTGAATTACTTGTATTATCAAATTACGTTCTTATTTCAATCTCGAATTATTAAATATTCAAATCTAGGATTTATCCATTACTGGCTTTATTCCGGTTTTAGAGATTTCAAATTTTGTTTCTATCTCTTCAATCCAGTTGATTAGGGCTGATTTTACCGATTCGGAATCATTAGTTATTTGATAGGTATGCAGTGACAAGAAGTATCCCTGTTTATCTTTTCGCGGGTGACTTTTGAAATTCACCTCAGGATATTTTTCTCGAACCTCATCAGTAATCCCTGATATGTCAGATTCTCTTGCTCCGCGGATGTCAGCACCAAATTCTACTAAATGTTGTGAAAAATGATGATATTGTTCAAGATAAGGAAGTACTTGATTATCCATAATATCCCGCATCTCTCGTGGTACACCTGGCATGGAAAATATCGGAATATCATCCTTCATAGTCAATACACCTGGGGCAGATCCTACTTTATTAGCCAAAGGTTTACTCCCTTGGGGTAGTAGAGCCATCTTTCTTCGGTATTCATTTAATTGCTCATATTTTGATCTTATCATCTCCAGTGCCTCTTCATTCAATTCAATTTGTAGGTTTAGTGTCTTAGCAACAACTTGTAGCTGGATATCATCAAAGGTAGGACCCAACCCGCCACTGATACATATTACATCGGGTTTCCGATCAATAATCTCCTGTAAACAAGTAATTGCCGATTCCAATTCATCCCGGATAGTAGTAGCTCTGGTCACCTTATAGCCCAATTTAGTCAGTCTTAAAGCGATATCTGTCGCATTTTTGTTAACTGTTCTCCCAATTAACAATTCATTACCTAGACAGAGGACTTCGGCAGTGTATTCTTCCATATCTATTTGATTATCTCGATTTCATAGTTTTATTCCTTCTGTCGTGCGATAACAACAATTTTGAATTAATATGTAGAAGTTTGAATATGAATATTGGATATGTACTTGGACCAGCTGGATCGGGCAAATCGTATATGACTATGGCACTTCATCAATGGATGAATCAGGTTGGATTTGATGTGATCACACTTAATCTTGATCCTGGTGTAGTTCGTCTTCCTTACGCCCCAGATATTGATGTTAGACGATTCGTGGATTATGAGGCGATTGTCGATAAGTATGAACTCGGTCCAAATGGAGGTCTGATTGTAGCGATGGATCAGGTTGCCGTGGCTATGGATGAGATCATGGAAGAAATCCGAACGTATGGTGCTGAGTACATGTTGGTTGATTTTCCCGGGCAGATTGAGACAGTTGCATTCAGAAGTAGTGGTGCCGTGATAATCAATGAATTAAAACGTGGAAATCGAATGGGAGGGCTCTTCCTAATTGATCCAACTCTGTGTATTACCGCATCTAGTTTTATCTCCGTCCTGTTGTTTGGTGTATCCATTACCTATCGATTAAACACGGGTATGAATTATATTGTCTCAAAATCTGACATCCTCCCAGATGATCGATTACAACGTATCCATGAATGGTCAGAAAATCCAGATTTTCTCTATCAGGATTTACTTGATGAGAAGGCAATTCTCAATGCTGAACTGTCGAGACGAATTGCAGATATGGTCATCTTTCGTGAAGAATTGGGTAAGTTCCCAGCAGTGAGTGCAGAAACAAATGAAAATATTGATGTTGCGCTAGGAAGTTTACAAAGAAATTGGGGTACCGAGGATATTTTTCCCTGATTCACCCATAATGCGCGCCTAAAATTATGAAGTTCGAATTAAACTATGTTTTGGACGATTGGATTCATACGACATATTTTCACCATGATATAAATTAAACATCTCTGATACAGAATTCTTTTTTATAGTTGAATTGTATACTAAAATATAGCATAGAGAATTCAAACTCGATTCGAGTTTTTTTGAATTCTAGGGAGTGTTATTGAGTGTTTGACTTTAGCTTTGATGAGAAGACCCAGAACCTTAGTTCAGTACTTGATGAGATAGACCTGAATGTACGTGAAATCGAGGCAGCAGCCATCGTCAGTGTTGAAGGGTTACCAATCGCATCTAAATTACCAGAACAGTACGAAGAGACTATTATCGCAGCTATGACCGCTGCAATGTTGAGTCTTGGAGATAAAATTGCATCTAACTTAAACAAAGGTGTATTGGAAAAAATCATGGTCGAAGGTGCCCATGGTGTAGTAGTATCCATGGCAGCAGGACCGAATGCTGTACTTACCGTATCTGCTGCGAAAGATGCCAAATTGGGTCTTTTATTCCTTGAAATGCAGAATGCAGCCAAAAAAATCGGTGAGATTTTAGTCTAATTCAAAGTAAAATCAGTCAAATTCAAAAAATAATATTATATCATAATAGAATTCGTTTCAATTATCTTAAAAATGAAGTTTAATAACATCAATTGAGCACAGCATGTCCATCAAGAGAATGCTTCTAAGTCCATTATATCATATTTATGAACGTACCCTTGTTAATCAATTAAAATCCAATGATGAAGATACTATTCCCCAACATATCGGAATAATCCTTGATGGTAATCGCCGTTATGCCAAATCATTGGGTATCCCAATCCCCAAAGGATATAAAATGGGATCTGACAAATTAGAAGAGGTCCTAGATTGGATGTGGGATCTTGATATAAAAGTCGTCAGTGTATGGGTTTTCAGTACTGAGAATTTCAATCGTGATGAACATCAAGTTCAAACAATTATGGATATGGCTGAAGATCGAACTATCAGAATAAGGAAGGATGAGAAGGTACATGACCGCAAAGTACAGATTCGGTATTCAGGTGATCGGAGTCGATTACCAGCAAGTCTTCAAGATCAAATAAAAATGACCGAAGAGGCAACAAGAGATTATGATAATCATATTCTCAATATTTGCCTAGCATACGGGGGTAGAGCAGAACTTACCCATGCCATGAAGAAAATTGCAACTAACATTCAGAGTGGTGCGTTAGATATTGATCAGATCAATGAGGACCTGATCAATGATCATCTTTATACCAATGGTCTCCCTGATCCTGACCTTATCATCAGAACCTCCGGATCAGTACGATTATCAGGTTTTATGACCTGGCAATCCAGTTATTCAGAATTATATTTTACAGATGTTCTCTGGCCAAGCTTTCGTCGTATTGATTTACTTCGTGCTATTCGTGATTTCCAAGCTAGAAAACGAAATTATGGTACATGAAACAATTTCATATTGAACCATATGAAGTAAATCCATGATTTTCAGCACGATATTATCTTGCTCATCGATTAGTATTTAATTCTTGATTTAATATCCCTAATAGGTATCTACCGAGGATGCTTTCCTATGAGTATGGTTGAAAACTTCCTAGTGGAAATATATCGCAAACTAAGAAGTAAACAGGTAGCCATTATAATTGATGGTGAAAATCTTGATTCCACCATTCTCACCAAACTCAGTACCCTCCGTGAAAAGATTAACGAACTTGGTGAAATACGAGTAGCCGAGGTAATTTTTGAGAATAAAATAGCGAAACGTGATTTTGAGTATCTACGGGAATCGGGCTTTACCGATATGGTAGTACCAGGTAATATCGAATTATCTTACCTTCTAGAAACGTATGATCTAGTTCTGGAAGAAAAAGTAGATTTTTTGGTTCTTGGAACCCATCGAGAGGAATTAATCCCATTATTCACGGAATGTAGGAAAACTGTTACTGTTTTTGGTCTGATAGATAACTTCGATAGCGTATCTAAAGCATTTATTGAAAGTTTTGATGGAATTATTGAGGTTGACAAAATTGATGAATTTGTCTTCAATGCAACCCAATTCTCGGAATTTGATCAGCTCATCCAACAGGCAAGTAGTGATACCAATGGAAGTTCGCTGATGGATCATTCATCAAACATCAGTGATTATACCGGATCTGTGGAATCCGTGGTGGATGAAACAAATATTGGTACATTCTCAGAAGATATTATTGAGGATGAACATTTGATTGAAGAAATGAAGAAAGAAGAGAAGGAGAATAAGGCAAAGAAATAATCCATCTAGTCTCAATTATCATCCTATTATGTGAAGTTTTACGCATAATTGATCAGATAATCATGCAATTAATACTCTCAATCAATCGAATATAAGAATCCCTCTTGAAAAGATATAAAATTAAATCCACTCAGAAAATCATTTTTTAATATGATTACTCTTCTCTGAGCAGTCATAAAGGTGTGATTTATGAAATTAAGACACAAATCGATGTGGACTTTTACTATTATGCTAATACTTCTATTAACAAGTATTAGCGCTGCTGCACCAAAAGTTGACTATACTGAAGATGTAATCTATACTCTCCAAAATGGAAATATAATTGATCACATATGGTCACCTGATGGTAATAAAATTGCTTATACAACCTGTCCGGATGGACAGACGTGGAATTGTCAGTTATGGATTACTGATTCTCGATTACAGGAGAGTCAGTTGATCTCGACTGGAGTCGCTGGAACCCAGTTATATGATTGGTATGGAGATTGGATTCTTTTGGGTCTTGCCCCATCAAACCCCCCTGAATTAACTGAAGATGGATATGCTATAGCTAATGAAATCTGGAAAATCAGAGATGATGGTTCTGATTTGACTCGCATTACCTCAACCTATACAAATGGGATC
>Ga0102944_1001223_pt1 | contig 17651 bp, 12 predicted proteins | sample SalPonD_shore_MG_FD_78172 | JGI IMG/M metagenome (GOLD analysis project Ga0102944, IMG submission 78172) | Salt pond soil microbial communities from South San Francisco under conditions of wetland restoration - Salt Pond MetaG... | ecosystem: Environmental > Aquatic > Marine > Intertidal zone >...
GATTAGCTTTATGAGTACCGGCTATATCCGGAGCCGATCCGTGAACGGGCTCATACAAACCCGGACCATTCCCTAAGCTCGCTGAGGGAAGCATTCCGATCGATCCGGTTAACATAGAAGCTTCGTCACTTAAAATATCACCAAACATATTCCCTGTAACAATGACATCAAATTGTCCCGGATTACGAACCAACTGCATGGCACAGTTATCAACGAGCAGATGATTCAACTCCACCTCAGGATATCGTTTAGCAACTTCAAGAACAACTTTTCTCCAAAGTCGAGAGGTATCCAAAACATTGGATTTGTCTACGGAACATACACGGCCGTCACGTTTCTTGGCAGCCTCAAATGCGGCAACGGCAATCCGTTCAATTTCGGATGTCCGGTAATCCATGGTGTCTACCGCATGTTCCTCCTCACCTTCCTGTTTAATATAGCGAGGTTTACCAAAATATATTCCTCCGGTCAGCTCACGGACAACCAATAAGTTAACTTTCTCAATCACTTCTTTTTTCAACGTGGATGAATCGGTGAGCGCTTTATAGACTTTGACGGGACGAAGGTTTGTATAGAGTCCCAAAGCATTCCGAATTCCCAATAAACCGGCTTCGGGTCGTTTATCTTTGGGTTGGGTATCCCATTTTTCACCGCCGACCGCACCAAGTAGCACCGCATCCGATTTTTTAGCGGCTTCGATCAATACATCACTGATCGGTTCGCCCCAGGTATCGATCGCAGCACCGCCAAAGGGAAACTCCTCACATTCAAATTCAACATCAAATAATTTACCGGTCGCATAAAGAACCCGTAACGCTTGATTCGTAACTTCCGGACCAATTCCATCGCCGGGTAAAACGGTTATTTTTTTTGTATCAGACATTCCTCAGCTAACCTCTTTTTCTTTTTCGGGTACCATTCCCATTTTACGGGCATACTTGAATATTCCGCCGGCTGCTATAATATCTTCAACACTACCTAACGGCTTGAGCGGATAGGATTTATCCTGCGTTACATTTTTAAGAACCCGGTCTTTTTTATGGATTTCGAGTTCATCATTCGTTTTTACTTCTTTGCTAAGGTCTTCCATACTTTCAAGCGGAATCACAAATCCACCATCAACCGAATTGCGATAAAAAATTCGTGCGTATGATGGAGCCACAATCGCTTTAACACCTGCAATCTGCAATGCAGCAGGAGCGTGTTCTCGTGATGAGCCACAACCGAAATTCGGTCCTGCTACAATGATATTAAATTCCGATTCAAATGCATCATCTTTAACCAATGGAATGTTTCCTTGAGGAAGTCCAGACTCTTCAATCGGTGTTCCTGACAAGGCGTATTTCCCATAGAATTTACGTTCTTCAGGATCCTCCAAACTATAGACAAGATGTTGAGCAGGAATAATCTGATCTGTGTCTATATTTTTACCTAAAACAAACGCTTTACCCTTAATTATATCTTCTGCCATGTGTTTATAAATTCGTTTTAATCTTTCGTTATCAGATCATCATAAATTCATTTAAGAATTATGAATGGTCTATTAATTAATATATTCGCGTGGATCTGTGATTTTACCGTTTAACGACGAGGCCGCAACAGTATATGGTGATGCCAGATAAACGGATGATTTTTTAGATCCCATACGGCCGGGGAAATTTCTATTTGTTGTCGAGATACAAACTTCTTCACCATTTAAACGACCGAAAGTATCTTCAGGTCCGCCTAAACAAGCAGCACAAGAAGCATTACCGATGTTACATCCGGCTTCTTCAAAAATATTTTTCAGACTTTGACCATCAATTTTCTCAGTTGATAAGCCTTGTTTAACTTCAGTCGTCGCCGGTACGATAAAGGTATCGATCGCCACTTTACGACCTTTCAGGATTTTGGCCGCAGCTACGAAGTCGGATAATTTACCTCCGGTACAGGAACCGATATAAGCTCTTGTCAATGGCGTTCCGGCAACTTCCTCAGCCGTAGCTTTGTTATCCGGGCTGTGAGGCTTCGCTACCATCGGAACCATTTCTTCCAGGTTGTATTTATGCTGACTATAGTACTTAGCATCCGGATCACTGTGGAATAATTCATAATCAGCATCAGAACGGCTTTTTACGTATTCCTCGGTCACTTCATCAGGTTCCACAACGCCATTTTTCCCGCCGGCTTCAATCACCATATTAGTGATCGTCATACGCGATTCAATATCCATCGCTTTAATACCCGGACCGGCGAATTCCATGGTTCGATATGTGGCACCGTCAACTCCGATATCACCAATAATTCTGAGAATGATATCTTTGGCCATAACATATGGCGGCATGGAATCACCTTCGAAATAGAACTGCATCGTTTCAGGCACTTTCACCCAGAGTTTTCCGGTTCCCATGATGAAAGCGGCATCGGTGTTCCCAATACCCGTAGCAAATTCACCAAAAGCTCCAGCTGTACAGGTGTGAGAATCCGTGCCAAACAATACTTCGCCCGGACGCGTAAAACCTTCTTCAGGAAGCGCCACATGGCAGACTCCTTTATAACGATCGGTGCCAACATCATAATAGTTGGGCAATGTATGTTCTGAAGCAAAAGCCCTCAGGATATCTACATTACGATTGGCATATTTATCTTCTGTAAAGATATAGTGGTCGGGAATAATGACTAACTTATTTTTGTCCCAAACTTGTGCATCTTCACCAAATTCATTTTTAAAAATGGAAATGGTCGGTGGTCCGCAAACATCATGTGTCATCAACACATCAACGTCGATCCAGACGCTTTCGCCGGGTTCCACTTCTCGTTTTCCACTATGTTTCGCTAATATTTTCTCAGTGAGTGTCATACTCATTGTTCGTATTCTCCTATTAAAATATTTTCAAATTAATATATTATCACTCAAATCAGACTGATTTCATCTGCATTTTTCCATTAGTCCGTGCCGATTTGAAATTTTTATTCAGAATCCGAATGATATCCTTATCGGGCACCGTTTTTTTCTGGTCAGCGAGACTGGTAAATTTTTGGTAAACGAAATCGAGTTCATCTTTATTGAGTTTAAAACCGAGCGATTCTACTTTTTGACGCAATGCAAACCGTCCGGAATGTTTTCCCAAAATAATACGATTAGCCGAAAGTCCGACAGACTGTGGAGTCATAATTTCGTACGTCATCGGATTATTAAGTACACCGTGTTGATGAATGCCGGCTTCATGTGCAAACGCATTTTCACCAACAATCGCTTTATTAGGCTGAACTCCTTTGCCTGTTATCTGGGAAAGTAAATTACTGGAAGCGAATATTTCTTCCGTCTTAATATCGGTATACTCTGAAAAATCTTTTTCTCTGGTCTTAATAACCATGGCGATTTCTTCGAGAGAAGCATTACCGGCTCTTTCACCAATTCCGTTAATCGTACATTCAATTTGTAATGCTCCGTTTCTGATGCCAGCCAATGAATTCGCCACAGCCAGTCCCAAGTCGTTATGACAATGCACGCTGATGATTGCTTTATCAATATTTGGGACATTTTCGTGGATATTTTTGATCAACTCTCCATATTCCCATGGAAGAGCATATCCAACCGTATCAGGTACATTTATGATACTTGCTCCCGCATCGATAGTGGCAGTAAAAATTTCATACAAAAATTCAGGATCACTTCTTGAAGCGTCCTCAGCGGAAAATTCAACTTCATCACAGAATTTTCGAGCATGTTCGACAGCGGAGACGGCAGATTCAACGACTTCTTCCCTGGTCTTCTTCAATTTATATTTCATATGAATATCTGAAGTCGCGATAAATGTATGAATGCGCGGTTTTTCAGCAAATTCAAGCGCTTTAGCCGCTCTGTCGATGTCCTGATGCCTGGTACGGCAGAGAGCGGCAACGGTACTTTTTTTAATGATTTTCCCAATTTCTCTTACCGTTTGAAAATCGCCCTCAGAGGCAATAGGAAATCCGGCTTCCATAACGTCAACCTGTAAATTTTCCAACTGCTGTGCCATCCGGAGTTTTTCCTCCTGATTCATGCTGTAACCAGGTGATTGCTCCCCATCTCTCAAAGTCGTGTCAAAAATGCTGATTTTATTTTCCATAGCTATGATATTATTTAAAATTAGGTCACTGTAATGATTTTCACGTAATTACCCATAATGCTCTTTAGAACATTGTTCAGGCGGTATAGGTTACGGAAGGATGATAGTCGATCATTTAGGTCCAATAGTCGTCTTAGCATAGCTATTCTCCTCTTCATTCTGTTTTTGTTGATTGAGTAAGTAGTAATTAAAACTGTCGGATAAGGCCTGCCAGCTGGCATCAATAATATTTTCAGAAACGCCAATGGTGCCCCAGTATTTCTCTTCATTCGTACCTGATTCAATAAGAACCCGTACCTTGGCATCCGTACCATCTTTCCCATTCAGGACCCGAACTTTATAATCAGTCAGTTTCATGGCTTCAACTTCCGGATAAAATTGATTTAAAGCTTTCCTGAGTGCACGGTCAAGAGCGCTTACCGGTCCGTTACCTTCCGAAGCGCAATGTTCTTTTTTGCCATTTACTTTAAGACGAATCGTTGCCTCCGAGCGGCATTTACCCGATCCGTTTTTCTCAATAATGACACGCAAGCCTTCCAGCTCAAAAAATTGCTGGATCGGTTCGGTCATTCGTTTTACTAATAATTCAAATGAAGCTTCTGCTGCTTCATATTGATATCCTTCATTTTCAAGTTTCTTCAGCTCCCCGACAATCTCAGGAATATTGTGCTGTGTGCTGTCCAGCTTCATCCCAAGCTCGTCAGATTTATACATAATATTGCTTTTACCGGATAGGTCAGAAACCAATACTCTGCGACGATTACCCACCAATTCCGGATTAATATGCTCATATGTATTGACATTTTTCATGACCGCACTAACGTGGATACCCCCTTTGTGTGCAAAAGCACTGCTTCCCACAAATGGTAATTTGTTATCCTGTTGAAGATTGGCCAATTCACTAACAAAACGTGAAAGACTTGATAAGCGCTGAAGCTGTTTTTCACTAACTACGTCGTACCCTCTCTTTAATTGTAAATTAGGGACGATAGAACATAAATTCGCATTACCGCAACGTTCGCCGTACCCGTTGATTGTACCTTGAACATGAACACACCCAGCTTGAACGGCAGCCATTGAATTGGCTACAGCCAACTCTCCGTCATTATGAGCATGGATACCTAATGGAGTATCTACTTTAGCACTCACCTCATTGATAATCCGGGTGATTTCCTCAGGCAGTGAACCGCCATTCGTATCACATAAGACTAAAACATCAGCTCCGCCTTCCTGAGCGGCTAATAACGTTTTAATCGCATATTCCGGATTATCTTTGTAGCCATCAAAGAAATGTTCCGCATCATAGATCACTTCCCGGTCATGTTTCTTAAGATAATCAACGGATTGATAAATAATCTTCAGATTTTCTTCAGGCTTAATTTTCAGGGCTTCATAAACATGTAAGAGCCAGCTTTTTCCGAAGATAGAATTCACCGGAGTTTCAGCCTGAACGAGAGCCTGCAGATTAGAATCATCTGCAGGTTCCCGATCAGCTCTGTGTGTGCTTCCGAATGCTACAATTTTTGCATTTTTAAACGTACGCTTCTTGACTTTTTCAAAGAATAACATGTCCTTCGGATTAGAACCGGGCCATCCGCCTTCAATATAGCGAATGCCAAGATCGTCTAACCGTTCCGCTATTCTTATTTTATCTTCAGCGGAAAAGGCTACTTTTTCGCCTTGAGTACCATCGCGTAACGTTGTATCGAACAGATCTATGTGAGGTGATTGCATAATTATTTCCTTATGCGTTTTCTGGCATCCAGTTCATCATTTTACGTAGCTTCTTACCGACCTTCTCAATTTCCAATGCACGATGTTGTGCACGGTTGGCTTCAAGAGAAGGAAGTCCGGCTTTGTTTTCCAAAATCCAATCACGGGCAAATACACCTTTTTGGATATCATCGAGGATCTGAGCCATATTTTTACGGGTTTCATCGGTGATCACTTTGGGACCCGAAGTCATCCCACCGTATTCAGCTGTATCACTTACTGAGTAATACATGCGTTCGATGCCGCCTTCATAAAACAGATCAACGATGAGTTTCATCTCGTGCATACATTCGAAATATGCCATTTCCGGATGATATCCGGCATTTACAAGCGTATCAAAACCGGCTTTGATCAGTTCGGTAACGCCACCACAAAGTACGGCCTGTTCACCAAATAAATCGGTTTCGGTTTCTTCTTTGAAGCTGGTTTCGATTACACCTGCACGGGTACCACCGATTCCTTTTGCATAAGCAAGAGCAAGGTCTTTCGCTTTACCCGTGGCATCCTGATGTATCGCGATCAGACAGGGAACACCGGATCCCTGTTCGTATACACGACGAACCAGATGGCCCGGGCTTTTGGGGGCAATCATGAATACATCCACATTATCTTCAGGTTTGATCTGATTAAAATGGATGTTAAAACCGTGAGCAAAAACTAACGCATTTCCTTCTTCTAAATTATCACGAACAGACTCTTCATACACTTCAACCTGTGTTTGATCTGGAACGAGAATCATGACAATATCGCCAACTTTAGCCGCTTCAGCTGTTTCCACAACTTTAAGTCCGGCATCTTCAGCTTTTTTCCAGGAGGATGAACTTTTTCGTAATCCTACAACTACATTTGCACCACTGTCTTTCAGATTAAGTGCATGCGCATGCCCTTGACTGCCATAGCCTAAGATGGCTATTGTTTTGTCTTCAAGCAGATTAAAATTGGCATCCGATTCATAATAAGTATTTGGTTCCATGTCTATTATTTTTATATGTAAATTATTTGTTCAAAAGGTTATTATTGATTTTACTAAAAGCTCATGTATCGCCGGTAAACTCTCTGCGCAGGGCTACGGTACCGGTACGAGCAACTTCAACGAGCCCAAACTGCCGGAGCATACCTAACGCAGCCGTTATCTTGTCATTATTTCCGGTCACTTCTATCGTCAGTTTATCCGGACTCATATCAATGATTTTAGCCCGGAAGACATTCACAATTTGCATGATTTCGGATCTCCTCGAAGGATGAGCGGATACTTTTATCAACGCAAGTTCTCTTTCGACAAAAGGTTCGAAAGATAAATCCCGCACTTTAATGACATCGATAACATTATGAAGCTGTTTGATAATCTGTTCTACAATCTGACTGTCACCGTGCGTAGTTATGGTGATACGCGCGAGACCAGGCTGCTGACCTTCTCCAAAACTAATAGTATCGATGTCGAATCCCCGGCCATTAAACATTCCAAGGATCCGTGATAATGCATTCAGATTATGATCAACTAAAACAGAAATGGTATGTTTGGATTTTGTACCCATATCCGTATGATTCATTTCAATTTGAGGATTACTGCTCACTATTTCCCTCCACCATTTCGTTTAATGCCGCTCCGGCGGGTACCATTGGATAACAATTTTCTTCCCGATCTACGACGATATCCATAACTACCGGGCGATCATTGATTTCCATTGCTTTTTGTAAGACTTCGTCCATTTCTTCAGGAGTGGTGGCACGTAAACCAACGGCTCCGTACCCTTCGGCCAATTTCACAAAATCAGGATTTCCATCTCTGAGATCGACACTGGAATAACGTTTATCGAAAAACAATTCCTGCCATTGCCGAACCATTCCCAGGTAACCATTATTCATGATGGCAATTTTAACGGGAATATTATTCTGGACACAGGTGGCCAGTTCAAATATGGTCATTTGAAAACCACCATCGCCACTTATACAGAATACCGGACGATCAGGATTTCCGATAGCGGCTCCCATTGCGGCCGGGAAACCATAGCCCATTGTTCCCAATCCGCCAGAACTGATGAAAGAACGGGGATGATTGTATTTATACAACTGAGCAGCCCACATTTGATGCTGACCAACATCAGTAACAACCACAGCTTCCCCTTTGGTTACTTCCGAAATGGCTTCAATCATATGTTGCGGTTTAATATGATCTTTTGCTCTTGGTGATTGCAGCGGATGGTCGCTTTTCCATTTATTTAATGTATCCCACCATTCTTTGGTATCCGGTTTTTCCGTATAATTATCCAGTTGTGGGAGTACATTTTTAACATCACCAACGATTGGTACTTCAACGGGGATATTTTTGGCAATACAGGAGGGATCGATATCAATATGAATTTTACGCGAATTTGGTGAAAAACCATCGACACGCCCCGTAACGCGATCGTCGAAACGGGCTCCGACGGCTAACAACACATCGCATTCGGTCATCGCCATATTGGCGTAATAGGTACCGTGCATTCCAAGCATTCCTAATGACTGGGACTTACTTTCCGGAAAACATCCCAGTCCCATAAGTGTTGTCGTTACCGGAACATTAACTCTTTCAGCAAAGCTTGTAAGTTCTTCCCATGCTTTACCTAATAATACACCACCGCCCGCATAGATTAATGGTTTTTTAGCGTTACTCAGCAAATCAGCAGCTTTCATAATCTGACTGTGGTGACCATGAGTAACCGGGCGATAACTTCGCTTATTAACCGTTTTATTTCCGGTATAATGACCCTTACTCATCACCATATCTTTAGGCAGATCAATAAGAACTGGTCCCGGTTTTCCGGTAGTGGCAATATGAAAAGCCTCTCGAATAGTGTATTCGAGATCATTCACATCTTTAACAAGATAACTGTGTTTCGTGATAGGTCGTGTAATACCCACAATATCAGCTTCCTGAAAAGCGTCATTTCCAATCAAATTCGTCGCTACTTGTCCCGTAAAAACAACTAATGGGATAGAATCGATAGCAGCTGTTGCAATACCGGTCACCGTATTGGTACCACCCGGTCCTGATGTTACCAGCACGACACCAGGTTTACCGGTAGCTCGTGCGTAACCATCAGCAGCGTGAGTTCCGCCCTGCTCATGACGAACAAGAATATGATTCAGGTCGGGATTATTGTACAATTTGTCGTAAATCGGTAAAACAGCACCACCGGGGTAACCAAAAATGGTATCTACTCCAAGATCTGTTAATGTCTTCACAAGTATTTCAGATCCGTTCAGAATCTGCTCTTGGGGTTTAGCGTCAACCAATGCTTCCGTATGCTTATCGTCTAAGCTATCTTTTTTAACTTGTGTTGCTTGATTATTCATAAGACCTCATTTTTTTTGGAATATAGCATTCCTGCCAGAGGTCGTTCTTCAAATTTTATCTTGTTACTACGAGTTTTAATAATTATTGTCGAACAACCTCTGGCGATATATTATCTGATAATTTGTATTAGGATTAGGCCAGAGATAATTCCCACAATAATTACCAGGACTAGGGATAGGTTTAGAATCGATAGTCGTAGCAATAGTGAGGAAAGTAAAATTGATAATATTGATAAAAGAATGACTGAAATATAGCTATTGCCACCTTCAGCGATAACATTATCGCTGATATGTATGGGTTGTAATATGTTTGCCTTATTATTGGTCAAAATGTCCCTTTATCGTTTATCAACTTGTACTAACGTATTAAAACAGATTTATACTGTCAAGAACAAATCATACTTTTTATTTAAAATTTTTCAATATTTTTAATGGAAGCGCTTTTTCAATTATAATTGATACATAATATTTTGCTTCCTCTAAAATAAATATTTTTTAAGCTCCTAAAGTTTAATTTTTGATTGATTCTATCGTTGGTATTTGTATTATATAATAATCCATTTTATAGTAATCTTGGCGTAATTGAATAACGTTTTGTACTATATTACTACCTATTTAAGTAGTTTGGACGACGTAACTAATTTGTAATCCATCAATTAGCAGTCATCTAAATATAACAGGACCTATTTTCGGGTACCTATATAATACAGAGACTCGCTAAGATGGCGACTCAAATTATACCATAAGCTCACTATCTGATTGTTTTTATAATATTTAATCAGATATTTATAGGTGATAACAATATATCCAGAGGTTCATTTATGGATTTTATACAAATGTAGAAAAGGGAAAATTTTACGATGATATAAAATAAATCATAATTATTTTTAGACGGATTGTACGATATTAAGTTGATCTAATTATAATTTATCATTGTTTTAAATAATAATCATCGTATCGTTTTTATTAGTTTTAACATAAAACACCCAGTAAAAACGAAATGATATTATAAAGCAGAAACCATATCAATCGTAAAGAAATTTATATACAGTTTAGCTTATTCCTATTCGAAAAACTGCTTAAATCAAATTTTAATGCGCCATAAATTACAATAAAATTAATCCTTTAATATTACTTTATCGAGTTTACAAATAATCAATTGATGAATAGCGAAATACCATGAGTGAAGAATTAAATAAATACAGCAAACGATTAACACAGGTTGAATCACAGGTAGGTTCCAAAGCCATGTTGTATGGTGTTGGATTATCAACAGAAGATATGAATAAAGCCCAGGTTGGTATTGCAAGCATCGGCTGGGATGGGAACCCCTGTAATATGCACCTTAACAATTTTGCAGAATACGTTAAAAAAGGAGTCTTAGAAACGGGTCTCATCGGCTTCATTTTTAACACCATCGGTGTTAGTGATGGTATTTCTATGGGTACCCAGGGAATGAAATACTCCCTTCCATCCCGGGATATTATTGCGGACTCCATTGAAACGGTTATGAGAGCACAATGGTACGACGGCAATATCACCATAGCAGGCTGTGATAAGAATATGCCCGGATCTATTATGGCGATGGCCCGATTTAATCGCCCTTCTATAATGGTCTACGGCGGATCTATTCATCCGGGTAAGCTGGATGACGAGAAATTAGACATCGTTTCTGCTTTCGAATCTTATGGACAATTTCTTTCTAAAGAGATTGATGCTGGCCATATGCAGAATGTGTTGCAGCACGCCTGTCCGGGTGCGGGAGCTTGTGGCGGAATGTATACCGCCAATACCATGGCTTCTGCTATTGAAACACTTGGTATGAGTTTACCCTACAGCTCCTCGGTGCCTGCAGAAAACAAACGGAAATTAAAAGAATGCGAGGTCGCGGGTAAAGCCATACTCAATTTACTCAAAAAAGACATTAAACCACTTGATATTATGACCCGCAAGGCATTCGAAAATGCTGTTACCGTCGTAATAGCCTTAGGTGGTTCCACAAATGCTGTTCTTCACTTGTTAGCTATGGCACATACGGCCGGTGTGGATTTCACTATCGATGATTTTCAGGAAATCAGCAGCCGTACTCCTTACCTGGCTGATTTGAAACCCAGTGGAAAATATGTGATGGAAGACCTCTATAATGTAGGTGGTGTTCCGGCAGTTCAGAAATTATTATTGCGCGAAGGTTTTTTGGATGGCTCCTGCCTCACCGTAACCGGTAAAACATTGGAAGAAAATCTGGAAGGTCTCCCCGATCTTCTTGAAGGCCAAAATATTGTACACCCGATTTCCGATCCCATCAAGAAAAGCGGACATATTGATATTCTCTATGGAAATCTATCTCCGGAAGGCGCTGTTGCTAAAATTACCGGTAAAGAAGGAGAACAGTTTTCTGGTCCGGCCAAAGTATATGATTCCGAGGAAGAAAGTCTTGCCGCTATTCAAGGTGGAGAAATTGATCCGGGTGATGTGATTGTCATTCGTTATGAAGGTCCTAAAGGTGGACCCGGTATGCGTGAAATGCTTTCTATAACGGCTGCTATCGTCGGTGCAGGCTTAAGTAAAAGCGTCGCTTTGATGACAGACGGACGATTTTCGGGTGGAACACACGGTTTTGTGATCGGACACGTTACACCTGAAGCACAGGTCGGTGGCCCCATCGCTTTGATCGAGAATGGTGATGTCATCACAATCGACAGCGTAAATCACACGATCACGGTTGACCTTACTGATGAAGAATTGGAAAAACGACGTAAAAACTGGGAAATGCCTGAATTGAAAGTTCAAAATGGCTCATTATTCAAATACGCACAATTGGTTTCATCAGCATCCAAAGGTTGTGTGACTGATGTCACTCAAATTGTAACTGAAAAAGTAAACAAGTAAAGATAGAAGTTAATCATATTGAGTATCATTTTTTATTAGAATAAAAATCATAATTAGATTTATATCTAATTATAGAAATTTCGATATTTGATCTGTTTATTTTTTAAGACTTATTCTCTTTTCATCTCATATTTTTCATAAAAGTATATAATACTGAGCAATAATTTTTAGCTATGCGCATACTGAAGTTTGGCGGATCTTCTGTGGGTTCACTTGATGCCATTTTAAAAGTAATTTCAATTATTAAACATGAGAGCAAAGAATCCTCTCTTGCTGTTGTCGTTTCGGCTTTCAAAGGAGTTACCGATTCCTTACTTCAGTGTGCGGATCTTGCCGCATCGGGTGATCAGTCGTATACCCAGCATCTGAATGAGCTGGAAAATCGCCACATCAAAGTCATTCAGGATGGTATTTCGGTTTATCATCAAAGCGAAGTTATTGCTCATTTCAAAATGACGTTTAATGAGCTTGAAGATGTGTTGAACGGCGTTTATCTGGTTCGGGAAATCACTCATAAAACCAGAGATTTTATTGTCAGCTTTGGTGAACGATTTTCCGCATTCATTATTAGTAAACTTCTTAGTGATCGCGATATTCCAGCCGATTTTGCAGATGCGAGACAATTCATGCTCACTGATGCAAACTTTGGTTCAGCTAATGTTAATTATATAGAGACTTATAAAAATATTCGTGAGTATTTCGAGGGAAAAGGTCCTATTCAGATCGTTACCGGTTTTATTGCATCAACGGAGAAAGGCGAAACTACGACTTTGGGACGTGGCGGTTCCGATTTCACAGCATCCATCCTGGGAGTGGCACTTAAAAGCGAAGTCATTGAGTTATGGTCGGATGTGAATGGATTGATGACGGCTAATCCCCAAAAAGTACCGAATGCCTTTACCATCCCCTCTTGCTCTTATGAAGAAGCTATGGAATTGTCCCATTTTGGTGCCAAAGTCATTTTCCCGCCAACCATTCAACCGGCCATGAAAGCGGGCATTCCAGTACATTTGCTGAATACGTTTAATCCGGATCATACCGGTACCTGGATTACTCAAAAGGTACAGCATGAAAACGGATTTATTAAAGGCATTTCTTCTGTCGATGATATTGCCTTATTGACATTACGCGGTAGCGGCATGATCGGTGTGAACGGGATTGCCGCCCGAATTTTTAAAGCGATGGCTGATGAAGGAATCAACATCATTATGATTACCCAGGCGTCATCTGAATACACCGTTTGTTTCGCTATTCTTTCGAGTCTGGCCGACAGGGCTCGCAGTTCGCTGGAACATGAATTTAAGCTGGAAATTACACAAGAACGTATTGATCCGGTAATCTTAGAATCACCGATGTCTATCGTAGCGGTAGTTGGCGATAATATGCGCAGGACACCAGGTCTCGCCGGAAAAGTGTTTCAATCACTCGGGAATTACAAAATTAATATCGCCGCGATTGCACAAGGCTCATCAGAAAGGAATATCTCACTCGTAGTATCTAAAAAGGATGAACCTGAAGCTTTAAAATCTTTACACGAGGCCTTTTTTTCAGATCATCCATTTTGATCGTATCTTTAAATATTCTTACATGTAAGTTGGGATTATGTCCAAGGAAAAAATACAGGAAGTAACAGCATACGCGCCAGGAAGCGTAGCTAATGTCGGATGCGGATTCGACGTCATGGGTTTTGCCATAAACGAACCCGGTGATGAGGTAACAGCTCGATTCAGTCAACATGACGGTGTTGCCATATCTGCCATATACGGAGAAAATGCGGATTTGCTGCCATACAGAGCCGACAAGAATACAGCCGGTGTTGCTGTACAAGCAATGCTGAATGCACTTGATACTGAAGAAATACCAGGCATTGAGATAGAATTAAATAAAAAAATGCCCTTGGGAAGCGGACTTGGTTCGAGTGCCGCGAGTGCTGTGGCTGCGGTTGTAGCCGTTAATCAATTATTAGGTAACCCTTTCACGAAGAAGGAATTACTTCCTTTTGCCGTGGCTGGCGAACATATCTCCTGCGGAGTTTCACATGCGGATAATGCGGCAGCTTCTCTTATGGGTGGTTTCATTTTTGTCAGAAGCAACAATCCACTCGAAGTTTTGGACCTGCCGACACCGGATGAACTGTATTGCTCCATTATTCATCCGGATATCGAAATCCGAACAGAGGATACTCGCCGGATTTTACGTAAACAGGTCTCTCTCTCCGATGCCGTTACCCAATGGGGTAACGTCGGTGCTTTGGTTGCCGCCCTTTTCATGGAAGATTATGAATTGATTGGTCGGTCACTGCACGATTCTATTATTGAACCAATTCGTTCTATACTCATTCCCGGTTATCCTATTGTCAAAGAAGAAGCCATAAAAGCAGGTGCACTCGGCTGCAGTATTTCAGGTTCAGGTCCATCTATATTTGCATTATCTCGAGGACGTGAAACTGCGGAAGAAGTTAGTCAGGCAATGAGTAATGCTGTAAAAAATATTGGAATGTCTTACGAGATTTACATCTCACCTGTCAATAAAAATGGAAGTATTCTTTTGGATCAAAAAAACATCGATGTAGAAAATATCAGTAATCAATAGTAGAAGGCTATGCAAAACCGTTCTTTTGCCCAATATCTGCATTTTCGCGACTTCAAAATCCTCACATATGGCTAATATGCTGCGGTTCCGAAGTCGCTCAAGCTTTGATCTTGAACAAAAGCCCTGGTTTTGCAAAGCCTTCTGGTACTCATTACAAACTTGATTCGTGAGCAACAATTGAAAATTGATTATTTAAATCATTCATGAAATATATAAGTACAAATAAAGAATCAGCGGCTGTAACGTTTAATGAAGCCATTCTAAATGGTCTGGCGAATGATGGCGGATTATACGTTCCGGAATCAATACCTAAACTTTCACAAAAATTCTGGAGTCAAATAGCACAGTCCTCATTTCAGGATATAGCAGAATCTATCCTGACTCCTTATGTCTCAGATCAGTGGAATAAGGAAATTTTACATTCGGTTACTACCAAAGCTTTTAATTTCAAAGCGCCTCTTGTTGCACTGGATGATCATACTTACATCATGGAATTATTCCATGGTCCAACATTGGCTTTTAAAGATTTTGGCGCAAGATTTTTGGCTTCTTCATTTGAAAAAATCGCAGCAAACAAAAGAATCAACATTCTTGTAGCAACTTCCGGTGATACAGGAAGTGCTGTGGCACAAGGATTTAAAGATGCCAAACACGTCTCGGTTCATCTTTTATATCCGAGTGGTAAAGTGAGTCAATTACAGGAACAACAACTTACGACAGCAGGTGGTAACGTTAATGCTTTGGAAATTAACGGCACGTTCGATGATTGTCAGCGATTGGTCAAGGAAGCTTTTAATGATTCGGAATTACGAGAATCTATGATTCTTTCATCGGCAAATTCCATCAACATTGCTCGACTTTTGCCACAATCACTCTACTATGTCTATGCCCTTGCACAATTTAAACAACAACATTCGGATAACCCCGTTATTTCAGTACCCAGTGGAAACATGGGTAATGTAACCGGTGGATTGATCGCTCAAAAAATGGGAATGCCGGTCGATCAGTTTATCATTGCTACTAATATTAATGATGTTGTACCGGAATATTTAAGGAAAGGGATTTTTCAGCCCAGAAAATCCCAAAGAACGATCGCCAATGCCATGGATGTTGGAGACCCAAGTAATTTAGCAAGAATTCAGCATTTATTTAATCATTCGATTGATGAAATGCGAGCTCTTTTAAAAGGGTTTGCTTTCACGGATGATGAAACGAAAAATGCCATAAAAAAAGTATATAATAAAACAGGATATATCCTTGATCCACATACCGCTATCGGTTATCTGGCAAGTCAGGAATACAGAAGAGTAAATAATAAACCGGATCAGTCTGTAATGGTGATGGCAACCGCTCATCCGGCAAAATTCAAGGATATCGTAGAACCCATTATCAATGATGAGATTCCTTTACCTCCTGCTTTACAGCGCTGTATGGAAAAAGAAAAACAATCTATTTTGATGGAACCATCTTATCCGCAATTTAAATCGTATTTGATGCAACAAATACTCGAAAAAGAAATAACGGATAACTAAATTTTGATGGTTCTTACCCTAAATAATTATAGAAGATCATGAAAGAAGATTTAAAGAAGATCAGAAACTTACTTGATGATATTGATCAACAGATCATCGATTCCCTTGCTAAACGTCAACATATTGTTGAAAAAGTATTCAGTCTGAAAAAAGAACATTCCGGCAGAATCCGTGACTATCAGCGGGAAGAACAGATTCTGAATAAACTTGGTAATATGGCCCGTAAATCAGGCCTTGACCGATATTATGTTGAACAAATATTCCGGGAAATCATCAATCACTCCGTAAGATCTCAGACGAATGCTTTGATGGATTATCACAACAATGTAATATCAGATAAAACCATCTCTGTTGCTTATCAGGGTACCGATGGTTCTTATAGCCATCAAACGGCCTATCGCCATTTCAGTGAACGTTACGCCGATATCACAACTTTTGGATACGATACCTTTCATGAAGCCGGTAAAGCGGTAGAAGATGGCGAAGTCGATGCCGCCGTTCTGCCAATTGAAAACACAACAGCGGGATCTATTAATGATACGTATGATCTTTTAGGTAATAGTTCTCTGGTTATCATTGGAGAAGAAGTCCTCAGGATTCGCCATTGTTTGTTAGGCCTGGAAAAAGTACCCTTAAATCAAATTAAGCGAATTATATCTCATCCACAGGCTTTAGCCCAATGCAGCCGTTTTCTGTCCAAATTGACCGATTGTAAGGTGGAATCATATGTCGATACGGCCATGGCCGCAAGAAAAGTGCAAGAAGATGGTGACTTGACACAAGCTGCAATCGCCGGTGCTATGGCGGGTGAACAATACGGACTTCAGATTTTGGAACGCGGTATTGCCAATCAGGAACAAAATTATACCCGGTTTGTCATTGTGGCAAGAGAACCGGTTTATTGTGATCCGCAAATCCCCTGTAAAACCTCATTGGTCATAGCTACCAGTCACCATAAAGGAGCCTTGATGGATTCTCTTCGGGTGCTTGATGATCATGGGATTAACATGACCAAGCTGGAATCCCGTCCACGACCAAATGTACCTTGGCAATATCTATTTTATCTTGACATCGAAGGAAACACCCAAGATGCCGATGTCGCACGGGCGATTGATGAACTGGATAAGCATTCCAGCTTCGTCAAAGTGCTGGGTTGTTATCCCATTCAACCGAAAAGCGAAGAAGTCGCACAGGTTCCCAATGATGACACAGCAGCGAAATAAGTATTGCTTTTAAAATTAGTACCCTTTTAATTTTTAATTTCTCTCTCTGTAATCTTATAAGATCTCTCTAATAATCAGACTATGAAAACTCGTGAATTTAATCGCATCAAACGATTACCTCCCTATGCTTTTGCTGTAACAAATGAGATGAAAATGAAGGCTCGTCGTGCAGGTGAAGATATTGTAGATATGAGCATGGGTAATCCCGATCAACC
>Ga0102944_1001225_pt1 | contig 17605 bp, 12 predicted proteins | sample SalPonD_shore_MG_FD_78172 | JGI IMG/M metagenome (GOLD analysis project Ga0102944, IMG submission 78172) | Salt pond soil microbial communities from South San Francisco under conditions of wetland restoration - Salt Pond MetaG... | ecosystem: Environmental > Aquatic > Marine > Intertidal zone >...
AAGATATTCAACGATAATGTGGAATTAAGAATCGGCAATGTTAGATTGAGATTTTTGTTGCCGGTTAAAACGTGATGGTAGGAGAATTCACCTGCTATCGTATTTACCAGTATTGTGTAATTATCATACGGTAAATTTACCAAGATTTCTGGTTGTTTGGAATTTAACCTTACTGATGCTCCAATGATCTCAATATTATTGAGGAGAATTGAGCTACTGAGGTTATTCTGATTAAATACTTGTAAATCAAGCAATGCCTCCCCAAACATTAGATTTATGTCGGGTTGTGTATCTAGTTCTATCTGATTTTCATATAATACCGTTCCATTATCTGTAATCGTAAGATTGCCAATTTGGGCTATCGTGGTTACATTGAATACTACTGCAGAATTGAGAGAAGTTTCAGATATAATCTGACTGGTTGAAAATAATTCTAGATCTACATTCAATTGGGTCTTTACAGATCCGATATAGGAAATATTGAATTGATACTCTCTAGTTGGTAATTGTGCTGAAAATTCGATATGCATGCTTGACGTAGTATTCCGCATTGTGGTGTAACCCACAACAACTGTGTAATTTCCTGTCAGGGCTGATGAAACATCTATATATGTGGAATTGAGAGTATATTGATTAATTGTAATATTATTCAATAAAATAGTTGCATTCCCTTTTACAAAATTGCTGAGTTCAATTCTGATCCGATCCTCTGTCATATTTCTTGATAGGTGCGTCTCAAGCTTTGGGAACGAACTGAAATATCTCAGTGTATTAGCATAATATAATCCCCCAACACGAGGAGTAATAGAATAATTGAGATTACCTTCAAGTCTTGAAATATAGGGTAATATTGAAACAGGTTCCCAAATCAGGATTGTAACATTCCAAATTAAGAGATCCGTATTTGAGGAGATTTGGATTGAAAAATTACCTGGATATAATTGAATTTGATTATTTTGGAGGTGTATTGGCTCGATTTTCTTGGATCCTTCATAGATTGTAATATTATCTTCTTTCCAAGCTGATAGATCAATAATTCCATCTTGATCATAGGATGGCAGTCCCTCAGATCGATTTTGTATAAATATATTTTGAGTTGCATTTACCTTGAAATTGATAATTTCATTAGTGTTAGTCAGAAGATTATGAAGCCGTAACTCTACAGGTATCAAATTCTGTGAACTATTTATTCGAAACGGTTGATCAGGATATAACCTGTAAGAAGTATTATTGAGCTTGAAAAAGACTTGCCAGTAATAATTTGCCTGATAGGGATAAGTCATATTTGGAAAACCAAGTTGAAGATTACTTGAGTTGAGTATCAGATTCGAGGTAATATCGAGACCATTAATGTTGAAGAGATCAGTATAATTATTGACATAGTAGATAAAGAGATCTGAATTGACGGTCGACCCAATCAAATTCAATTGATTCACTTGATTACTTGATGAAACTGTAACTATTCCATTATTTTGAGTAATTGCCGTGTTATCTACTATTTTAGAAGAATTGAAAGTTGGTTGATCTTTGTTCCAGTATTGCAGAGTATCATTTGTCTTTACTACAGGATATGGTGCTCCTGATTTCCATGCAATCGTTTCATTGGTGATAAACAATCGCCTACTTTTAATGATTTCATGACCTTCAAAGGTTTTTCCAGTCAAAATAAAATAGTAATAATTTGAGTGAATATTTTTTGTAGGAATGGAAATTAACCTATCTGTCAGATTAAATTGATGATTAGAGGTCAAAGTCTCCGGTATAATCCCAACAGAAGAGAATTGAATTTCATCACCAAGGTGGCTGTAATCATCATTTTCAAGAACCGTCTTAAAATAGTTGAGACTACTATTAACCTCGAAATTATAGCTGAGATACTTCTGATCTGCATAGTAGACCTGTAATGCATGATTGCCATCCATGAGATTGAGATCAATTTGATTGGTAAGTTGTATGTTCTGTGAATTTACAGATTGATCATCAATTCTTACTTCAAAATCAGGATCAAAATTTTGTAAAAGTAAGCTGATTTGATTATCTACAAAGGTTGAGCCATTTTGGAAATAGGTAAAATTAAGTGGGTGATAGGATATTGTTTGTCTAATTGTTGTAATACCCGAGATATTTACGGTATTTTGAAAACTTCCAAGATCATCGATCACCGTATAATTGTAGACCCCTATAGGAAGGTAGGTTTGATACTTTCCAGCTGATATCTTACCAGTCTCAATTGTAGAATCATTTTGACTAATACGAAGATCTGCATTCTGAATCGGAATCTGGTTATATGTAAGATTAAAATCCGTTTGATAGCTATTTTGGCTTATCTCATAAGCTAAGGCTGTATCTCTATCCAAATAAACCGAATCTTCTTCGAGTAACCTATTTTTCTCGTAAATTTTGAGGTTATAGCGTCCTTGTAACAGGTTTAATGTGGTCAAATTATCAGGATTGACCTGATTGATTATCTCAATTCCTCTCTGATGGATTACTTCCAGCCGTATATCCTGGGGATCAGTCTGATTTCTGATACTGAGATTGATATTTAGATTGTATCTCATTTGTCCCTGTCGTAAAATCTCCTTTGCATTAGTAATACTCTTATCGAATTTAATCCGATGATGGCTTACCATATTTTCCTCGATATTGGCAAGATTTCTGGCTACATCAGGGGAGATCAGTAACTCATCATTACTCACTGCAGAACTCTGATAGATACCAGTTACTGTCAGCATCAGACGCTCCTCAGTAATAATTGATGCTACTCGGATGACATCACCAAGGTGAATATTCATCCTACTTTCCAAAGAAGATCCGATAATCGCTGTTGCCGGATTTTTATTATATATTACCTCACCTTGAGTTATCTTGATATTATCAATTATTGATATCTTATCAAATTCTGCTCCCCGCAAATAAGCTGCATGATCATTAATCGTAACAGCCTGGAAAATTTCAGGACTGACAACTTTTACTCCGGGTACCTTGGTAAAAGCCGTTTCATACATCATCGAAACTCTGGAAGTAAATGGAGTTGCGGTCGCAGTATTGTAGAATACGATCACATCATCCTGCCTACCAAAGATATCCTGTGAAACCTGAGTCATCGAGAAGAGAACAGAATTAGTACTTACAAAAATAGTAGATGCAATTATGACTCCAAGTAATGCTCCTGCCAGTCGTTTTCTGGGAATGATCAGAGGTAGTCCGAGAATCCCACTCATTGTACTCCCCTCCTAATCGGCCGAATTGCAGAGATAATCGGAATGATGGTTCCCACAATGAATGTTTGACCGAAGATTTGAAATGTCACATCTATGGGTATGTAGATATTCTCTCGGAATAATGCTAGACTTGAGAATACAATATTGGGTATGGCAATCCCAACAAGAATTGCAAGAATTGATCCGGCAAGACCTAAAAATGCCACCAGATAGATGAATATCAATCTGATCTCAAAGACACTATATCCAATTGTTTTCAAAGTTCTAATCTCGTATCTTGACTCGAATATAATGGCATTCACCAGATTATAGATACCCATGATAATGAGAACTGCAATCATCAGTGTCAAGATGAAGAGGATATCCTCAATATTATGCTGAGAATCACGAATAAATGTCGTCTCATCAGTGCTGACCTCAATTTTTACATTGAATCTCTCATGAAGTTGTCCGATAATATTATCTCGGTATTTGCTATCAGTTAATTGCAGATAGATATGTGAGGCAGTGGTTTGATTGAATACACTAAAATCCAGATAGAGGCCAGAATCTATGGATGGCATATCAGGTGTCAGAAATTCAGGTATGGCAAGTACAGCCTGTTTATCCTGATACTTGACGGTTAGATCATCATTCGTAGATAGAATATTCTTCCAATCGGTTGTAGGTAGGATAATAGATGTCAAATTATCATATCCAGTCAATATTGTTGAGAGGTCGATAAAATGCAACGGGATATGATCTAATTGCTGATCGAAGGTGATCGATCCGAGAACTCTCAATTCTCTAAATGCTTCCGAAATTCGACTAGAATCATTGGCAAACGACAGTATCTGGTTTTCCACTGATGTGTCAAATACATGATTACTGGTAGGTTCTACAATCAGATAATCATCATTTGATTGGACGAGAGCGGTAAGCCCGGTCAATTGTGTTGAAAATGCAAGTATCAATATCTGGGTAATGAATACTGCAATCAGTGATATTGCAATTATCTTGCTACCACGGATAGATCGCTTGGCATGCTGGAGAAAGAACTGAATTGCCAAGCGGAAAAGCATACTTTACTTTATTTTTTGGAGGTTAAATAAAAATTTCTTATTCGCTACTAGGTATGATAAAATGCAGTGATTATATTCGGTATTGACTATTTTCTCATCTCTTTCCAAGTTGTATAATGATTATATTTGGCAAATCGTCAAAATAATGATCCATAGAACATTCCGGATCGGAAGAGCAGATAGATTATGACATTTTGCAATCCAATGATAATGAAAAAACCGATTACCAATGCGATTGGAAATCGTTCCTTATTCTTGGTTACCAATTGGTTCAAACCTGTCGCTAAGTAGAAGAAATACATGAACAGAAAGAGATTGGTTGGTAAGAGAACGATGAAGATATACTCCAGACTCCTTGCCTCAACACTGAATAATGCCGGTTGTTCTGGATGAAACCCAACTAACTCATGATAGATTGTTCCAGCAATGATATGTGCGGGAAGATGCACGATCGAGGAATAGCCTATGATCGTACTTGATGATTTTAACCATCGTTTGCTGACATCCCCAGTAATCAATCCAATAATAAGTGGGAAGATTACAAACCAGGTCAGAAAATAGAAGAACAGAAAGATATGTACCCCCTGCCATAACAGGGTCTGATCAGGATTTTGAATACTAACTACCCGTTCCTCGTAGAATTCCAGCCATGGTTGGATGGTAAGAGCATACTGGATACCCCGACCACTCTGAACAATGGCTGCAATCGCTCCCATAATGGCAATGGGAAAGAGGAGAAACCAAGACGGTAATTGTTCTGCATAGCCACCTCGTGTTGGTCTTCTGATAAATTCAACTGCAAATCTGAAGAGATACTCAATATTAGAATATCTAGCCAATGTCATCACAATCAATAATGGCGTAAGGATTGCTGCACCTAGAATTATGCTTTCAATGATAACTGAATTAATCCCCTGTGTAGCAGCCTCTTGTAACGGTGCGATGATAGTTTTCTGTCCATTTAGGAGTAAGATCGGATAATAGATGAATGCAGCAAACATTGCGAGGAATCCAATAATATCAATAAAATTCAGACTCTGCGGTACGGTACTATACCATAACCTCTCCTCGACAACCTCATCTACAGTAGGCTCGAAATCATTGAGGATCATCCCATCCATGACCATATCGCCATACTGATCATTGAATCGTGTGGCAAGATCATCTAACATATCATCAGCATCGCTGGTGTCCATCCGTTTATCAACGGTAATAATGAATAGCTTCTCACCTGGCAACTCCCGGAAGACACTACGGTCATTTTCCAGTTCTAATTCTGTGATTTTTTGTTGCTGTGTCTCGGTTGTCATATTATATATTGCGCTGATTAAACCTGAGGTCAGCGAAATATCCGTCTCTCCACCTGCTTGACCAAAAAAATCCTCTTTGGCGTAGTAGATCTGACCATAAGTAGTCATGACAATTAAAGTCCGTATCATAATCTGCTCACTCTCTGCATTTTCTGTAGAATTACTCGTAATATAAACATCTTGCCGAGATAGAGGTAGAATCTACAGCTGATACTGTAGCACTGTACAATCAAATTCCACAATTTGTCTATTTCTCTTGGGTGATATGTTGCACCTTATCGTAAAGGTTATTTTAGGTCACTCAAGAGAAGAATTGTAGTTGTGATTTGTTGCAACTACTCGGGGCGTATAGCTCAGCTAGGAAGAGCAACAGGCTTTTAACCTGTGGGCCGAGGGTTCAAATCCCTCTACGCTCATAATTTACTATTATTTTCAGTACTCTATTCATCTCTCTACTATAATCAATGGTATGAATAATATGAACCGAATTTGTTAAGAATTTATTTCTAATTATACGGAAAGTTATTACTGATCTGAGATTTTACCACGACGACGATATCTTCTTCGTCGCTTTCCAGCTTCAGTTGGAGGTTCTTCTGAGGTCTTCCCCTGTTGTTCATTGTCTAATGACGCAAGCGTCTGCATACCACTCTCACGGTCTTCAATTGCCTTACCTGCCTTGATCAATTTATTGATCTCAGAATCATCAATTATTAACTCCTCCTCTTTTACCACCCAAGCCTGAGCTTTGGCAAAAAGATACGAAACTCCGAGAATTAGAAAAACTACTGGGATTAAGACCATGAGTAATCCTTCAGGTTCTCCAATTTCCAGTGAATTGGTAATCGACTCTGGTAATGAGATAAATCGCAACAAGGTGTCAGGTTTGACAACTAGCCATGACAGAAAGACGAGGATGGTTACCCGTACAACAAGAGAACCGAGTACACTGAAGAGGACAATAAATGGATTGAATGCTTTCTCTGCAGACCCACCCAGTTTATCATCCAATTTGGGATCATGTTGGAGTAATCCATCATGATAGCGTTGCAATCGACCAGTCAGACGTTCCTGTTCTCCCCCAGGTTTGGCAAATAATGAATCCTGTGCAGAGTCCAGAAGAAAGACCAGAGCATCAGCACTGTACTTCTTGGCAGAAGTAGAGCTACTACCAGCTGCAATTGCCGTGGAGGTACGTTCCTCCTGTTCCTGATCTTGCTCATATTTTTTCCTCGCCTCTGCAGAATCCTTCTCAGCTTCTGTTCCCAGCTTAGTAATACCGAGCCGGAATTCTGAGAGTCGTTCCAGTTGTTTACCAACTCGTCGTTGTCTGGTCAGTGTTGGTGTGGTCAGATTATACAAGTAGCCTGTCTGCAAGGAGAATTCAAAGTAAAGGTAGGAGATGAATGCCAGTCGGTACAATGATGAATTCAGCAAGGTTCCTATAGTTGCATTATTGAGACTCAAATCCACGGTATAGCCTTTCAGATAGGCAAGACCGATGACCAGTTGCGAGATAACTAGTGTGATACCCGCCAATTTAACATCACTTCTTCTGATGAACCCAATACCAGTCAGCACAATGAGTACTACTCCAAGTAGCAATATTCCTTTCATCAGGATGGGATTGTATACCTCCTTCTGCGGTTTGTTCAGCAGATACGCCAATGGTGCAAGTGGGTCCGTATTCGCCCCGAAGAATGCTTCCTCATTCAATCCAGGTAGTAATTTAATATTTCCAAAAATCTCCTCTACCACAAAAGCACGGGCAGCTAGAATATACTCACTTCCTACTGTACCTCCAGCGATGGTGGCAATGAATGATACCAGGGTAAGTAGTGCAAGCATGATCACGAAGAACAGCAGGATGATAAACCTGAACAAGCTTAGCAGGTTATTGAGATCTCCCACATCAGAGTCCAAGGTCTGCAGGATCTGATTGACAAGGATAAATAACATTGCAATGGCAATTATTCGAATGGTCCAAATTGTAACCAGCATATTTCTCGATGCAGATTTGAAGAAATCCTGAACTCGTTGTATACCAAGATCTTGTAATTGTCTTGTCGCCATTTAATCAACCTTCGTGATAATCTTCTATCGGTTGTCTATTATAAAGAAATTTTGGGTCATTAATATGATTATGAGATATTCATTGCAGGAAACAATCGACGAAAATCAGACTTTTGTTACGATAGTTGTGCTTATTCATCTCTCATGGACAAGGGTTAATAATAGAGAATGTCCATAATTAATTACACATGGTTCATAGTTTTATTCTGATGAACAAACTAATCGCTGGATATTTTATCTTCTAGTGATCAGTCAGAGTGGACTAGTCCATGTTTTTTTGTGTGATAGTATGAGTGATGACGCTATACGAAAAAATGATAGTTTAGGGACTTCTGCAGCACAGTTGCATGCAGATTTCAAGGAATCACATTCAAAATACAATGATTTGGTAAGTGAACTTGCACTACTAACAAAAAGTGAGTTACGACCAATCATGAATGAACTGCAATCAGCCAAGAAGATCAATGGTATCCATAAAAAAGTGACCGAGATCTTTGGTGAGATTGAAAATGTCCTCTATGATATGACTGATTCACATTCTGTCATGGACGAGATCGTCCAGACAATTGGTGGTTTGGAATTTTCTACTGCAAATACCGTAGATAAATTCTCAGCCATTCTCAAGGATCAGGAGTTACAACAGGCTCGTATGGCAAAGGAAATCAATATGATACGAGAAGATTTCTCAGATAAAATCCTTGAGGGGACGCTATCACTTGATACCATCCTCAGTGATATCGAGGAATTTCAGGTTGATTTCTCAAGATTCCAGGATTATGTCCAAGAATCAGTCCCGCGGGTAAGTAAATTATTTGATGAGCTCGATGAGGAAGAGGAGCGGGGAATCAAATATGGAAAGACAAATAAGATTTAATTTCTGACATTATCTCTTAAAATAGACAAATTACAAAATAATACATAGTCATGTATCATTCTTAGACCTGTAAACAGGTATTTTTATGTTTGAACCTAAATAGGATAATGTATAAAATCAAATGATTGACCTCTCAACAATTTCACTTCCAGAACTAAGCTATTTATCTAGAAATGAAATTCAGGCCATCGAATTTAATGAATTTGATCTCTATGATAATGCAGCTGAATTGATGGAGAATGCAGGAAAAAGCGTGGCAGATTATATTCGATCCGTTTGTCCCTCGGGATCAATTGTAATTCTAGCAGGTCCTGGTAATAATGGTGGAGATGGATATATTGCAGCGAAGGAGTTAGCAGATAGTCATCAGGTACATGTGATCTATGTTGATCAGCCCAAGACTAATCTAGCTGAAAATGCCAGAAAATCTCTTCCCGCATCGGTGGAATTACTCTGTTTTCCCGAGCAGAATCATCGCTGTCTAGAACTGGTCCGAACTGCTGCGATCGTAATTGATGCCGTTTTTGGTGTTGGTCTCTCATCAGACCTCCGTCCTCCCTATGGTGACTTCCTGGATGTACTAGAATCTGCAGATATTACCAATATTGTTTCTGTGGATCTGCCCAGTGGTCTTGATTGTGATAAAGAGGTCTGGTATGGTCCTGCTTTTGATCCTACTGCAGTCATTACCATGCAGTACAGCAAACAGGTCATGGAGAATTGGTCCTTGCAATCTGAGATCAAGGTTGTAGATATTGGATTTCATCCTGAATCGGCATATCTGGTAGGTAAAGGCCATGTCAAGGTCATGTGGCCTGATAGAGATGTTAATTCCTACAAAGGTCAGAACGGGAGAGTTATGGTAATTGGTGGTTCTGATGAATTCACCGGTGCTCCCGTCCTCTCTGGTCACGCCGTCCTTCGAGTTGGAGTTGATACCCTCCGCATTGCCGTACCTGAGACAATACGAGATATTGTTGCAGGGTACAATCAGGATTTCATCGTGGTCAAAGTCAGGGGAGAGCGACATAACTCCAAATCATTCAGCAAATTCCAGGAGATGACCAAACGAAGACATGATGTGGTGGTCATGGGCATGGGTCTGTCAAATCATGGGCACACCAAGAAATTTGTTCTTGACATCGTTGAGAAAATTCATGACCATGTTCAGCTGGTACTGGATGCTGATGCCATCCGACCATTCAAAGGTCATCTAGACAGGATACGGAAAACCAATGCAATCATAACTCCACATAAAGCAGAACTCCGCGTACTCGTCCAGGAGTCCATTCCCACTGATTTTGCAGAACTCGTCGAATTTGTAATGGAAAAGGCAAGAGAGAATAATCTAGTCATTCTGCTGAAAGGTAAAATTGATATCATCACTGATGGAACCCGTGTCCTCTTCAACACCACCGGACATGCGGGTATGACGGTTGGTGGTACGGGCGATGTTCTAGCCGGAGTAGTTGCTGGAGTCAACTGCTTTGTCAAGGATAAATTCTATGCCACCGCAATTGCTGCCCATATTATGGGCCTTGCTGGTGAGCGAGCAGCAGTAGATTATGGCTATAGTCTTCTAGCTTCTGATATCAGTGATCACCTTCCTAAAATTATCATGGATCTCCATAACTAGTTCTGATTGAACTGTTCATCGATTTCTAACTCCCCTTACTTTGACAAAATTATTTTTGAAATTTTAGATCTGAAAAAAATATTCATTGGATCTTCGATCGATTCTAGCAATATTATTCAATCATATAATATCAAAGCTGATTGCCAATTCATAGAGGGATAAACTATTACCGATTTCTAATTATTCCCTCTTTTTAAGAATCATGAGAATGATAAAATCCGAAATTCCTGACGAGTAGGGCAAGAATAACCTGGACTCCTTAGGAGTGGTCGGGTTCGTTACTGAACTGGATACAGGGAAACTAGTTGATGAAAATGCTGAATTCACCATGAATGCGTTCCTAAGAATGTTCTCATTCCCAAATTGATCAAGCTGTAATGGTGATTATACCTCTATACTCTAATCCTTAACGGATTATTTTGCTACATTTGTGAAAATTAAATCACTTATGACTTGATTCCAATATATCCTGAATTTTTTAGATCTTATTGTAATAGATTTTCGGTTCAATTTTCCCTTTATAGTCTGTTAATGGATTATTTCGTATATCCAACTGATATAGTTTTAGAGAAATAATAGAGGACGGCAATGATCTCAGATTTTTACCCAAAGAAAGATATCGCAAGGAATCCAACCCCTCTAGAATGCCGTCAGCATATCTATCTAGAGATGTTACCAACACCAATGATTCAAGATTGACCAGCCCCCTGAATAGCTCTGCATGCACACTGGTCAATTTTGGACAGATAATGACCAGTTTTTTCAAATTTGGCAGGTTTATAAAAAAATCCTTTGGGATCTTTTCCAAAGCCGGAGAATCAATATACAATTGCTCTAGCAAGGGGAACTCATCGAGTAGATCTTCTGGGACTTCCGGGGACCAAACTCGGTTGACATGAATAATCCAAGCCATAGACTGTGTAAATAAGGTTAACTTCTTCAATTTCTGGTCCTGATAGACAATACCGGCATTATCATCCAGATCACTTACAAATGAAGTCAATTCTTCTTGATTAAGGTCTGAGATTCGGGAATACATTGATGCCAATTTCTCACGGATCGCTGCCTGCCAAGGTGGAATAGCCATGGGAAAAATTTAGTATAAGTATATTTAAAGAATTACAGAAATGATCATTGAATAATCTTAGAAAGAATTGCAAAATAATACTGGTTTTACCCAAATTAATCAATAATTAAATGCTTGAAAATCATTTCTTCGTGTTGATGTGATCTAATCTCTTCAAATTGATCCAATTCCTTATAAGATGAATTCTTTACATGAGGCATAATCTGAATTTTCAGCTTTTCTAATCGATCATCGCTGATTCTATTAATATTTACACAGACTTATTTGCGTCTACCGGTTGCCACACCGCGTCTGGCACGACCTCGACGTTTACCCTTTGCCCTTCCTCTATCACCTTTCTGGATCAGTCGTTTGACACGATCATGATTCTTTAGATGTTGATTGACCAGTAGGAAGAATAATTTACAGAAATCCTGAATGGGATCTACCTTAGTGCCATTGAATTCGTAGGTAATGGAGATATGCGGATCAGTTTCCTCATTTGCCTTTCTGATCCCTAAGTGTTCTAGATAATCATGATTATCATGTAGTAATCGCAGAAATTCAGGATCTCTGACAAACTGTTCTACGTATGCTGCACTCTCAGATTTGACCATGAATTTTCTATCGATTACCTTGCTACCTGTGGGTATATCATCATACTTGACATACTCCTCATGACGTTGTCGGATGAAGCCCTTCTGACGGTAGGGTACCACATCAAACCGATAGACGGGATCCTCATCACCAAATTCTCCTCCACCGATTTTGACTCCCATGAATACTCGTTCTTTTTCCTCTGTAAACAAATTCCAGATCCATTGCAGGATAAATGATCGATTTGCCAGTTTTAAATGAAAGGTCAGAATACGGATTCTATCATTTTTCGTCTTGCATCGGAATTCGTATTCACCCTGTCTGATCTGGACTTTTCGAATCTCAGTTGTATGTGGATCAAGTCCCTCTTTGATATCTTTCTCCAGTTTTTCCAATAAGGCATTATTGATTCTGTTACCTCTGATATAGATGATAATCAAAGCTGCAAGGAAGACAATGATTGGTCCGAGGTTGATAAGAATCTCGACGAATAAACTTGCCACATATCGACTTCAGATTTCTCCTTTTTCAATTTGTACTTGTGGTGTAGTCAAAAATGTTAGGTGAAGTTTGCCTCTTATTGTAATCAATATCATCAATTTCATTCAATATTCATCGCTGTGCTAGGGTAATCACGGTAAATTATATATGACAATTCAAGTCCATACTCATATGTCAATACCACTTACTATCGATCAATCACTTCCCGATCTCTCTGGTAAAATCATGGCACTTATTGGTGATCTGTCAACACGGAGGAATCAGATTGTCAAACAGTTCATCCTCGATGGGTTTCAAAATGAGGGAAGTACCTGTGTAGTAACACTTACGATTAGCGCCAATGAATTGATTGATGAATTGAGTCAGTACTCTCCGGAAGCATCGATGATTGTCAATGATGCAATACTCAATGAACGGTTACAAATTGTCGACATGTATTCCTTCCGTGGTATGGATACTTCAGAGGATATACCAGGTACGCATATTCTTCCTGCTGCCAATGATCTTACAGTTCTCTCAATTACCCTCAATAAAATCCTGCAGACACATCCAAAATGTAGAGTGACCATCTGGCCATTCTCATTACTAGCAATCTATACCCAACACTCTGATCTCATCAATTTCACGCAGACCTTGGCAGCAAGACTGAGCTCGAGAAACCAGGCAGGCCTGTTGGTCATGAATCGGGGTGTCGTCCGTGATGAAGAACGAGTATCTCTCGAATCTATTGTTGACTCCGTTCTTGAAACCAAACGAGTTGAGGAGGATGGTGCGATCGAGGAATATTTCAGGGTAAAATTCTTCCGAGGTTCTGATGAGAATGAATATGAATTGTGGACTCCTATGAGTTAGAATATGATTTTTTTAAAATGGAGAGGAATTCTCTTTATAAATACAGGATCTCGATCTTGGTAAGATAACTAATTATGTTTATGTAGTAGTAATGAAACTTTGACATAATGAACTTTGGTTCCATCCTTGTGACCGGTGGATTGGGACAGATCGGTTCCTATATTGTTGAAGAATTAATTTCTAGGCAGAATGTTGATCATATTTATATTCTTGATAATTTATCATCCAACAAAATTACAGAACCTCTCTCCCAAGCTGAACTTATTAAAGCAGACATCCGGTCTCATAATGATGTTATAGATATCATGCATGACGGAAAAATCGAAGCAGTAATTCATACGGCTGCACAGATCTCTGTCCCCTATTCGACCAAATCTCCACGAATTGATGCGTCGGTTAATATTATGGGTACGCTAAATTTACTTGATGCGGCAATTAAAAATGAAATTGAATATTTTATCACATTTGGTTCTGCTGCTGCGATCGGGGAACCAAAATATCTCCCCGTAGATCCATCTCATCCTCGCAATCCCAAATCACCATATGGTATCTCAAAAGCAGCTAGCGAACAATATACCCTAAAATATGGTGAGACGTATAATGTGCATTATAACGTAATTCGACCATTTAATGTCTATTCTTCCCGTATATCTTCCGGTGATCCATACAGTGGTGTCATTAATGTCTTCAAAGAGCAGGTGAGGAATAATAAACCACTTACAATACATGGTGATGGGTCTCAAACTCGAGATTTTATCCATGCAAAGGATGTAGCAAATATTTGTCTTAAGCTTCTTAATTCTGATTTTAAGGCAAGTTTGGTTAATGCCGCAACAGGAAATGGAACATCAATCCTAGAATTAGCAAAAATAATAGGAAATTCATCAATGGATGATTTCGATATAAAATATTTAGAACCTCGAGAACAGGACATTGATTCATCAATTGGTAAAAAATCACAGTTTTTGAATGGTGAATATATTCGCATAATTAATGGGATTAAATCTCTTTTACCATTAAACATTGCAAAAATTCAGGACTAAGCTATCTCTATAGCGAATTGAGTAATTTAATGATGTCTCCACAGAAATCAATAGCTCTGTTGAATAGATCATCTACATCAGCATCTACTCCTTGCTTGAGTAGACCTGCCTGAGTAATTAATTCATTATCCACACCTTCTATTGGTTCTGTTTCCCCAAATAGTACTACATCTGGCATTGATACATATTCGTTCCTTGTAATCATCTGATACGCCTGGGTTGATGAGAGGATAGCATCAACTGCAAGAAATTCTTTCTCTGCTTCCATATCTTCCTGCATTGGTGTTTCAGGTTCCTCATCATCTTCTAGAATTGACTCAAATTGTGGGATAAACAGCAATGAGGTCAATTTGTCAAGATATTCATGCACCATAACCTGTGCACTGATTTTGAGTTGACTTTTTGATAACTCGATATCGGCAAATGGATTGTCTCCAACGAGTGTCTCACCTGTTTTCAATGCTAAGGCTCTTATCGCAGAAAATCCATTGAGGTCTCCATCTTTTGGTAATTGATCAACTGTATAGATATCATAATCAAGTAGTGAAGCAAATAATGGATTCTCTAATAGTGAAAGGATTTCAGATCCCAATTTATTATATGCTTCGGATAGTGATGTTAGGTTTTCAACTGAATTCAAAACGATAAGAAAATCAATATCTGAGACACCTGAAAAAACGCGATCAGAGGCAGCTCCTCCATAAACAATAACTGAGGATAGACTATCTTTAAGTGATTTTTTTAGACTTTTCGAGAATTTTTTCTTCATTACTCGATATTCCATTGGAACTTCTGACATTCTATACTCTTTAATTTTGTTATCTTTGATAAAAATACGTTTAGTGCAACGAACCTAATCTAACTATAGTAACTACCTCTCACCGTTTTCCAATAATGTGATTTGACAATCCTATTATTAGTAGTCAATATTCACTAATTCAGATTTTATTATTATTCTGACCTAAGGCAATATTTTAAGTTAGACTTAATTGGAGCGGAATTTGTTCTAATTCTGTCTCTTTATTGGCCAGAATGTACTCCAAAACAATAAACTCTTTCATGGTCCCCTCAACAAGCTTTTCCTGAACTTCCTATTGTTATTCGGATGAACTCGAATGGACATAGAGTTCGTATTTAGGTAATGAATCAGGATATAGACACAGAATCGTATAATGATGAACCAAAACAACCCTCTTTTTCCACATTGGATTTGTCAATTCCAAGTTTTTCTTTGTAGAATTTGTAAAATGGTTCAACATTCCATTGTCATTAAAAGAGGTACGAAATAATCCAATGGTAGTATCAGTTACCATGAGATAACCAGATTTTAACTAATCATTATATCCTACTTCTGTTGGCTATTAGTTAACCTAATTTGATCTTTATTTCCTTCCAGGGACTCGTGGTTATAAATCTCCGAACCGTATTGCAAATTCTTCTGCATGTGTTATCGCATGCAAAATATCTTTGGTCATGATTTTGAAGTTCTCAAACTGAGTTTTAGACAAGTAAAGTTTGAAAATATCAAAATACTCGGATGAGAACTCAGTAGTGTGGTTTTCTAATTCTCATCTGTTGCAAAATGAACTAGAACCGCACATTTTTAACTAGAAATTCATCTTATTCTATTGATTCACAATCTGAAGAATTGATTTCACATTAAACTAGAATTTGTTTCATCGCAAGAGCTTGATTGAAAGCTGAAACGTTAAGCCTAGCTATAATTATTGATTTCAGAAATATTTCTCTGTTGTCTATATTGTTGATACTGGCATAATATGGTTTTATATTTAAGAACTCCTAATATAAATTTAGTAATTTATGGAACTATTTCATTCTAATGCAAATATTCGGGACTCTCATAAGATAATTATTGCATTGATTCCAGCCTATAATGAGCAATACAATATCAAATCAACTGTATTGAATTTACCTAATGTTGTAGAAACTGTTCTAATTGTAAATGATGGAAGTTCTGATAATACAGGTCAAGAAATAATCAAATTAGAGCATGAACTAAAAAAAGAACTCATATATATTGAGCATAATGCAAATTTAGGTAAAGGTAGTGCAATTTTATCTGGATTTAAGTGGATTCAGAATAATTTTAAGGAAAATTATTCTGATTTTGATATCGCTATAGTATTAATTGATGGGGATGGTCAAATGAATACTAATTACATTTTACAAATGACTACACCAATATTTGAAAAACAAGCTGAATTTGTTAAGGCTAGCCGATTTCGTCAAAATGGTCATTCGAATAATATGCCAAAAATCCGTTATTTTGGTAGTCAGGCATTGAAAGTATTAAACTGGATTGCGAGTGGACATTGGAATATTACTGACCCGCAAAATGGATATTTTGCGTTAAGTCTAGAAGCTCTGAAAGACTTAGATTTAAGCAAAATTGATAATGGCTATTTTTTTGAAAACTCGATGTTGATTGAAACTGGTAAATTAGGTCATCATATTATTGAAGTTCCTGTACCTGCAATTTATGGAGTGGGAGAAAAATCAAATCTAAGATACTGGCAGTTCATACCAAAAACATCAATGAATTTATTATTTGGCTGGATGGATCGTATTGTTACAACAGCAAATAAAAATCTATCACGGAAATTATCCTTTTACGCGTTTATTGTCTCAATTCTTTTTATCATTTTGAGTATATCTTCAATCATATTTCAGATTATTAATATTAATTATGAAATAACCACTTTCTTCTCATTATCAATAATATTCTTATTATTGAGTTTCATACTTGATTTTATTGATTACAAAAATCGATTTGATCCTTCTAAATGAATTCAAGCCTGTCCCAAAATTAATTCATTGAACTTCCAACCTCCTTAATCGATTTTTGTGGTTGTACCACAATAATGAGCACAACAAGGTCTTGTACTTGTTGTACAAGTAATTATCACGAATAATGATATGATGGAGCTTGATCTCACCAAATACATGTTTAACCTCAGCTCTTTTATAACTTTGAGTGTTCTTCTTATAAATTCCGGGATATTGTTTCTGATATCTTCCTTGAAACCCCATAAACTCAGGATAGGCTTCAAAAGTAGAATTATTTTTGCATGGGATCACAGAAGTGATCCCCTCCTGGTAGCCGATCATCCTGATCCAGCTTTTCAGCATAGCCTCGCTAACCTGCATCCACATTCGGTGGAATGTGGATTGGCTGGGAATTGCTCTAAGCAATCCCTCATCAATCAAGAAATCACATAATCTAAGCTGTGAAGGCAACTCTCTCCAGACCAGGTTGTGAATCTTGGCAAAGACACAGATTGCAATGAGGACCCATTGCAGACCGATTCTCGGTCTGCCAACTTTTGTCTCATTTTTTGGTTCTGGGA
>Ga0102944_1001226_pt1 | contig 17579 bp, 17 predicted proteins | sample SalPonD_shore_MG_FD_78172 | JGI IMG/M metagenome (GOLD analysis project Ga0102944, IMG submission 78172) | Salt pond soil microbial communities from South San Francisco under conditions of wetland restoration - Salt Pond MetaG... | ecosystem: Environmental > Aquatic > Marine > Intertidal zone >...
GCAGCCGGTGCAGGCCTCCTCGATCACCGTGTGCATCTGCTTGGGGGCGCCCACGATGGCGTCCACCGGGCAGGCCTGGATGCACAGGGTGCAGCCGATGCACTTGTCTTCCTCGATGATGGCCACCGAGGGCAGGCGCTCCTCGCCCTCCAGGCTGGGGGGCTCGATGCCCAGCAGACCGGCCAGGGCGTCCACCGTCTCCTGCCCCCCCGGCGGGCAGCGGTTGATCTCGGCCTCGCCGCGGGCAATGGCCTCGGCGTAGGGGCGGCAGCCCGGGTAGCCGCACTGGGCGCACTGGGTCTGGGGCAGGCGGGCGTCGATCTCCTCCACCAGCGGATCCTCCTCGACCGCCAGCTTGCGCGAGGCGAAGCCGAGGAACAGCCCGATGGCCAGGGAAAGCGCGCCGAGACTGAGAATTGCAACCCACATGAGGGGAGCCTCTCGAAGTTTGGATGCGGCCCGGCGTGCGGTTACAGCCGCACCAGGCCGGTGAAGCCCATGAAGCCGAGCGACAGCAGGCCGGCGGTGATCAGGGCGATGGGCATGCCTCTGAACGGTATTGGAATGTCGGCCAGGGCGATCCGTTCCCGGATGCCCGAGAAAAGGATCAGCACCAGCGAGAAGCCGACGGCGGCGCCGAAGCCGTAGACGGCGCTCTCCAGGAAGCCGAAGCCCTGCTGCTGGTTGAGCAGGGCCACCCCGAGCACCGCACAGTTGCTGGTGATCAGGGGCAGGAAGATGCCCAGGACCTGGTGCAGCAGGGGGCTGGTCTTGCGCACCACCATCTCCACGAACTGGACGATGGCCGCGATCAGCAGGATGAAGGCCAGGGTGCGCAGGTAGCCCAGGTCGAAGGGCTGCAGCAGGAAGTGGTCGACCACCCAGGAGGACACTGCCGCCAGGGTGAGCACGAAGGTGGTGGCCAGGGCCATGCCGGTGGCCGTCTCGAGCCGCTGCGAGGTGCCCATGAACGGGCACAGCCCCAGGAACTTCACCAGCACGAAGTTGTTCACCAGGACGGTGCCGAGGAGGATCGCCAGGTAATGGCTCATGATTGCCCCGCCTTGTTGCCGTCCCGCCGGCAGGCCCCGGAGGAAGGGCGTTGAAGGCTGCCCGCGGCGTTGGGCGCTGCATGCCCGGGCGGCGCCGGGGGCAGGAGTCGGCTTCGATGAGGGAGTAGCATTTGGTATATTAGGAATCGCTAAAGCAAGCGTCAACCGGACAGCGGCCGTACCCCGGTCGTTTCCCACCGGCGCCCGGGATAGTAACATGGGCCGTTTGCGGTCCCTTCGGGTCCGGAACCAGAATCGGAATCCCGACCCATAGGGTCGGGTAAAGAATCGCGTTTGGCAAGGAGTCTAGGCCATGGCAACGCCGACGGAAGAGGCCATCTGGGAGGCCCTGCGCGGGGTTACCGACCCCGATTTCGACAAGGACGTGGTGTCCCTGGGCTTCATCCACGACCTGGCGCTGAACAAGAACAAGGTGGCGTTCACCTTCGGCCCCGACACCCCCATGTGTCCCTCGCGCACGGCGGTGGCCGAGCAGTGCCGCGCCGCTGCGGAGGCGGTGGAGGGCGTCAAGAAGGTGGACATGACCGCCGAGGCCCGCATCCAGGCCCACCAGGTGCAGCAGGGCGTGCAGCTGATGGAGGGGGTCAAGAACGTTATCGCGGTGGCCTCCGGTAAGGGCGGTGTGGGCAAATCCACCACCGCCGTCAACCTGGCCCTCGGGCTCGCCCAGTGCGGCGCCCGTGTCGGCATCCTCGACGCCGACATCTACGGCCCCTCCATCCCGCGCATGCTGGGGGTCTCCGGCAAGCCCACCTCCAAGGACGGCAAGACCCTGGAGCCCAAGGAGGCCTTCGGCCTCAAGGCCATGTCCATCGGCTTCCTGATCGACGAGGAAACGCCCATGGTGTGGCGCGGGCCCATGGTCATGCAGGCCCTGGAGCAGCTCATCGGCGACACCAACTGGGGCGAGCTGGACTATCTGGTGGTGGACCTGCCGCCCGGTACCGGCGACACCCAGCTGACGCTGTCGCAGAAGGTGCCGCTGACCGGCTCGGTGATTGTCTCCACGCCCCAGGACATCGCCCTGCTCGACGCCCGCCGCGGCTTCCAGATGTTCGAGAAGGTGGGCGTGCCCAGCCTCGGCATCGTGGAGAACATGTCGCTGTTCATCTGCCCCCACTGCGGCGAGGAGACCGACATCTTCTCCCACGGCGGCGGCGAGAGCTTCGCGGCCGACTACGGCGTCACCTTCCTGGGCTCGGTGCCGCTCGACGCCGGCATCCGCGAGCAGGCCGACAGCGGCAAGCCGACGGTGGTGGCCGAGCCGGACTCGCGCCAGGCGGAGATCTACGTCACCATCGCCAACGCGGTGGCGGTGGAGATCGCCAAGCAGGCCGAGGACCACAGCCACAAGTTCCCCAACATCTCCATCCAGGCCGACTAGGCCCGGATCAGGGAACGGCATCGATTGGGCCCGGCGCCTTGGCGCCGGGCTTTTTGCTGCCCGCGGACGGGGGCGAATTTTCCGCGGCCCTGCTAGAATGACCCCGCCACTAAACCGGGCCCGGGCCCTGCCCGTGGCCCCCATTCGTTGGGGTTTAGTGGCGGGGCCCCCGAATTCACGCGAGCGAGGGCGAGGCGCGCCATGGCCATCAAGTCCGACCGCTGGATCCGCCGCATGTCGCAGGAAACGGGCATGATCGAGCCGTTCGTCGACGGCCAGGTCAAGGAGGGCGAAAACGGCGACAAGGTCATCTCCTACGGGCTGTCCAGCTACGGCTACGACATCCGGGTGGCCGACGAATTCAAGGTGTTCACCAACGTCCGCAACGCCATGGTGGACCCCAAGGCCTTCTCCGAGGACAGCTTCGTGGACTTCAAGGGCCCCGAGTGCGTCATCCCGCCCAACAGCTTCGCCCTCGCCCGCACCCTGGAGTACCTGCGCATCCCGCGCGACGTGCTGACCATCTGCATCGGCAAGTCCACCTACGCCCGCTGCGGCATCATCGTCAACGTCACCCCGCTCGAGCCCGAGTGGGAGGGCCACGTCACCCTGGAGTTCTCCAACACCACCCCCCTGCCCGCCAAGATCTACGCCAACGAGGGCGTGGCCCAGGTCCTGTTCCTGGAGTCGGACGAGTCCTGCGAGGTGAGCTACGCCGACCGCGCCGGGAAATACATGGGCCAGTGGGGGGTCACCCTCCCCCGCTCCTGATCGGTCCGGGGCGGGCCGGAAGCGGTCGGCGCCCTGTCCGGGAACGCGCAAAGGGTGGTGCGGGCCCGCGCCGGCAAGCCCCTGGCCAAGTGGGGGCAGCCCCGCCGGTCAGGCCGTCACGATGCGGTTGCGGCCGCCCTCCTTGGCCCGGTAGAGGGCCTGGTCGGCGCGGCGCAGCAGCTCGTCACGCTCCTCGCTCAGGCCGGCCTCGGCCACCCCGAAGCTGGCGGTGATGGCCTCCGCCCCCTCCACCCGCAGCGCCCGCACCGTTTCCGCCACCTTCCGGGTGATGCTCAGGGCCCCGTCGCGGTCGGTCTGCGAGGCCAGGATGACGAACTCCTCGCCGCCGGTGCGGGCGAGCACGTCCGGCTCCCGCAGGGCGCCCCGGATGGCGCGGGCGAACTCGAGCAGGACGCGGTCGCCCACCTCGTGGCCGTGGCGGTCGTTGACCTCCTTGAAGAAATCGATGTCCACCACCACCAGCGACACCGGGGTGCCGTAGCGCCGCCGCTGGTGGAGCTGGTGGTCGAGCAGGTCGTAGAGCTTGCGCCGGTTGACGCTGCCGGTGAGGGGGTCGGTGGTGGCCAGGCGCTCCAGCTCCGCCTCGCGCGCCTTGCGTTCGGTGACATCGCGCGCCACCGAGACCAGGAACTCGCGCTCCGGGTGGCTGACCAGGCGGGTGCTGACCTCCACCGGGAAGGCGCTGCCGTCCTTGCGGAAGTGGCGGGACTCGAACACCAGGTGGCCGGCCCGGCGCACGCGCTCGATATAGTTGTCCCAGCGGGGGATGTTGTCGCCGTAATTGGAGACGATGTCCGGGACGCGCAGACGGGTGAGCTGATGGTAGGGGTAGCCCAGGTTGTGGCAGGCCCCCTGGTTGACGTCCAGGATGCGGCCGTCGGTGCCGTCGATGATGAAGAACGACTCGCCCGACTCGTCGATCAGGCTGCGGAACAGCTGCAGGGCGTGCTGGTCGTCGCCGCCGGGCGCCAGGTTGCGGCTGCGGGCCAGTGCCTGGGCGGAGGCGGTGAGCTCGGCCGAGCGGGCGCAGAAGCCGCGGTAGCGCCGGCACAGGAACAGGGAGAGGAGGCCGGCCCACACCGGGGCGGTGAGCGCGGCCACCCCCCACAGCGGCAGCGGTGGCTGGGGGGTCCAGGGAGCGAGGACCGCTAGCCGGGGCGCCAGCAGGAGGGCGGGAACGGCCAGGCCGACCGCCGTCAGGACCAGGGCTTCCCGTACCGAGCGGGCGTCGGGCAGGAGGAACGGTCGCAGGGGCACGGGGTTGCGGCGAGTCATGGGCGCCTCATCCCGGATTTGGGTGGTTCCCCCTGGGAGGCATTCTATACCCGCCCGGACCCGGGAGAAACGGCGCCGGTCTCAGGTGCCGGTGGAGCCGAAGCCCCCGGTCCCCCGGGTCGAATCCGCCAGCTCGCCCACCACCCGCCAGCCCAGCCGGGTCACCGGCGCCACCACCAGCTGGGCCACGCGGTCGCCGCGCTCGAAGGTGACGCCCCCCTCCCCCAGGTTGACCAGGATGACCTTCACCTCGCCGCGGTAATCGGCGTCGATGGTGCCCGGGGTGTTGAGCACGGTGACGCCGTGCTTGACCGCCAGCCCCGAGCGCGGCCGCACCTGCGCCTCGAAGCCCGCCGGCAGGGCCATGGCCAGGCCGGTGGGGACCAGGGCGCGCTCACCGGGGGCCAGCGTCAGGGAGCCGTCCAGGGCGGCCAGCAGGTCCACGCCGCTGGCGTGCTCGGTGGCGTATTCGGGCAGGGGCAGGTCGGTGGCGTGGTCCAGGCGCTGGACGGGGACCTCGATGGGCTGGTCGGGCATGGGCAAGTCCTTTTTCGGGTTGCGTGACCCCGGGCGCGGCCGGTGGCCGGGGGATGGGTGGCCGCGGGGCTCCGCCGCCGGGAGATCAGCCGCTCGGCCGCTCCCGGATCGCCGGGGCCAGGCGCTTGAGCAGGGCCCGGGCCACCTCGCGCTTGGCGCCGAAGGGCAGGGCCTCCTCGCCGTCGGGGCCGATCAGGGTGAGGCGGTTGGTGTCGGTGCCGAAGCCGGCATCGGGGCGGCTGACATCGTTCACCGCCAGGAAGTCGGCGCCCTTGGCGGTGCGCTTGTCGCGCCCGAAGGCCAGGGCCGATTCGGTCTCGGCGGCGAAGCCCAGGATCAGCGGGCGCTCACTCCGGCCCGCGGCCTCGGCCAGGATGTCCGGGTTGGGGATGAGGGGCAGCTCGAAGGCCTCCTTGCCCTTGCGCTTGGTGCGCAAGCGCTCGGCCGGCCGGTGGTCGCTCACCGCGGCCACGGCGGCGAACAGGTCGGCCTCCCCCAGCCGCTCGCGCACCGCCGCCGCCATCTCCTCGGCGGTCCCCACCGGGACCACCGCCACCCCGTCCGGGGCGGCCAGCGACGTGGGACCGGCCACCAGGGTCACCTCGGCGCCGAGCTCGGCGGCGGCCTCGGCCACGGCGTAGCCCATCTTCCCCGACGAGCGGTTGGACAGGAAGCGCACCGGGTCGACCGGCTCGCGGGTGGGGCCGGCGGTCACCAGCACTCGCCGCCCGGCCAGCGGCTTGGGCGCCAGGTGCCGGCGCAGCGCCTCGACGATGGTATCGGGCTCGCTCATGCGGCCCGGCCCCTCCTCGCCGCAGGCCTGGTCACCCGCCGCCGGACCGATCAGGGTCACGCCGTCGGCGGCCGCCTGCTGCGCGTTGCGTTGGGTGGCGGGATGGGCCCACATCGAATGGTTCATGGCCGGGGCGGCCAGCACCGGGGCCGCGGTGGCCAGGTACACCGCCCCCAGCAGGTCGTCGGCGCGGCCCGTGGCCAGGCGCGCCAGGCAGTCGGCGGAGGCGGGGGCGATCAAAAGCCGGTCGGCCCAGCGCGCCAGGGCGATGTGATCCATGGCCGACTCCTCGGCCGGGTCCAGCAGTGCGCTACGCACGGAGTGACCGCTCACCGACTGCAGCGCCAGCGGCGCCACGAACTGCGCCCCCCCGGCGGTCAGCACCACGCGCACCTCGGCCCCCGCGGCGCGCAGCCGACGCACCAGCTCGGGGGTCTTGTAGGCGGCCACCGACCCGGTCACGCCCAGCAGGATGCGGGCGCCGGTTAGGGGGTCGCGGGCGGGGTCGTCGGTCATAGAGGTTCCGGTCGGAGTGCACAAAAAGGGTTTTAAGTTTTAAGTGTTAAGTTTTAAGTGAAAAATCGGAAGCAAATGGCGTGGGATGTAAGGGAGCAGGGCCGTCGGAAACACAATTCCCTCGGGTCGAATTGCCCGAGGGCAGTCGGCTTTTTGCCGTTACTTAAAACTTCAAACTTAACACTTAAAACTCCGCAAGAACCTACCACAACACCCCCGGCCACACCCAGTAGAACAGCGCCGTGATCAGGGCGGTGAGCACGGCGGTCATGACCAGGTTGAGGACGATGCCGGCGCGCAGCATGTGGGACTGGCGCAGGAGGCCGGAGCCGAAGACGATGGCGTTGGGCGGGGTGGCCACCGGCAGGGCGAAGGCGAAGCTCGCCGCTACCCCGCCGGCCACGGCCAGGAATACCGCCGCGCCCTGCTCGGACAGGCCCAGGGTGCCGGCCAGGACCCCGCCCAGACCGATGAGCAGGGGGGCCAGGATGGTGGCGGTGGCGGTGTTGGAGGTGACCTCGGTGAGGAAGATCACCAGCAGCACCACCGCGCCCACGATCAGGACGATGGGCGCCCCCACCAGCGCCTGGAAGAAGCTGTCGGCCAGCCAGTGGGTGGCCCCGGTGCGGGCGAAGGCGTCGGCCAGGGAGATGCCGCCGCCGAACAGCAGGATGGTGCCCCAGTCGATGTCGGCCAGGTCGTCCCAGTCCATGGTGTCGGCAAGCACCAGCGCGGGGATGGCCGCCAGGCCCACCACCACGTAGTAGAGCACCCCCTGGTGGCCGCTGGTGCCGAGCAGCGTGGCGCCGTCGCCGCCGAACAGGGTGGTCTGCACGGCCCCGGGGAGGACGCCGGCGGTGAGGAAGTCCAGACCGCCGGCTACCCACAGCCCGGCGGTGGCGGCGAAGATCACCGCCACCCGCCGGCCCGCTGGGCTCATCCGGCCCTCGGCGGCCAGCTCGCGCCCGGCCGCGGCGCGCGCCCCGGCTACGTCCATCGCCTCCGGCGGGTACAGCCAGAAGGTGAGCACGAACCAGGCCAGCGGCAGGGTCACCGTCACCAGCGGCAGGCCGATCACCAGCCAGTCGGCGAAGCCGATGTCGACCCCGGTGAGCTTCTCCAGCTGCGCCGCCACCACCGTGTTGGGCGGCGTGCCGATGAGGGTGGCGACGCCGCCGATGCTGGCGCCGTAGGCGGTGCCCAGGAGCATGGCCACCTGCAGGTTGGTGAACGCCGGCGCCGACTCGCCGCTCTCCCGGACCCGGTGGCTGCCCAGGATCTGGGCCAGCACCCCCACGGCGATGGGCACCATCATGGCGGTGGTGGCGGTATTGGACACCCACATGGACAGGAAGGCGGTGGCCAGCATCACCGCCAGCACCAGCCGCCGCGGCGAATGCCCCATGACCGCCATCAGGCGCAGGGCGATGCGCCGGTCGATGCGGTATTTCTGCAGGGCGTTGGCCAGCATGAAGCCGGCGATGAAAAGGAAGATCAGGTGGTTGGCGAAGCCGGCCAGGGCCGGGTCGATGTCGGGGTAGACGCCGAGCACGGTGAGCGCCAGCGGGATGCACAGGGCCGTCACCGCCAGCGGCAGGGCGGCGGTGACCCACAGGAAGGCGGCCAGGAACAGGGTGGCCAGGGCGTACTGGCCCTCCAGGCTCAGGCCGTCGGGCGTGGGCGCGGCGCAGATGGCGGCGGTGCCGAGGACGGCGGCGGCGGTCAGCAGCAGCCGGCGGGCGGCTGGGTTGGCGGCGGCGCTGGTCACGGCCCGGCCCCTTTCCGTTGGCTCCGGTTGCCGCCAGCCTATCAGAGGCGGCCGGCCCCTGGCCGCGCGGGCCCGGATCGGGCATGCTGGTGGCCGGGAACGAACCGAGAACGGATATGCCCGAGACCGCTGCCCCGCCGCTGCAGGATTTGCTCGGCGGCCTGCGCGCCGACGAGGACTTCGCCCGCGAGCAGGCCGCCTACCGCTACGTGCCGCCCCGGCCGGCCGTGTACGGCGACCTCGAGGTGGACCCGCGGCTATCGGAAATGCTGGCCGCGCGCGGCATCGAGCGCTTCTACAGCCACCAGGCGGAGGCGGTGCGCGCCGTGCGCCGGGGCGGGCACGTCACCGCCATGACCCCCACCGCCTCCGGCAAGAGCCTGATCTACAACCTGCCGGTGATGGAGGCGGCGCTGGCCGACCCCGCCGCCCGCGCCCTCTACCTGTTCCCGCTCAAGGGCCTGGAGCGCGACCAGGCGGAGGGCCTCAACGACCTGCTCGACGCCCTCGAGCTGACCCCGGCGCCCCGGCCGCGCGAGCGCCGGCCGCTGGCGGGAGCCGAGGTCTACGACGGCGACACCCCCGGCCACCGCCGCGACAAGATCCGCGCCCGGCCGCCCACGGCGGTGCTCACCAACCCGGACATGCTGCACCTGGGGATCCTGCCCCACCACGGGCGCTGGGCGGAATTCCTCGCCAACCTGCGCTATGTAGTCATCGACGAGATCCACACCTACCGCGGCGTGTTCGGCAGCCACGCCGCCCAGGTGCTGCGCCGGCTGCGGCGGGTGGCGCGCTACCATGGCGCCGAGCCGCAGTTCATCGCCTGCTCGGCGACCATCGCCAATCCGCGCGAGCTGGCCGAGGACCTCACCGGCCTGACCTTCACCGCCGTCACCGACTCCGGGGCGCCGGCCGGGGGCAAGCACGTCCACCTGGTCAACCCCGAGGACAGTACCACCACGGCCGGCACCCGGCTGTTCCGGCGCTGCCTCAACAGCGGCCTGAAGACCATCGCCTTCACCCGCTCGCGGCGGGCCACCGAGCTTATCCACCAGTGGGCGGGCGAGCGGGATCCGGGTCTGAGGGACCGCATCAGCCCCTATCGCGCCGGCTTCCTGCCGGGCGAGCGGCGCGACATCGAGGCCCGGCTGTTCCGCGGCGAGCTGGACGGGGTGGTGTCCACCTCGGCCCTGGAGCTGGGCGTGGACATCGGCGAGCTCGATGCCTGCGTGCTGGTGGGCTACCCCGGCTCGGTGGCGAGCACCTGGCAGCGCGCCGGCCGCGTCGGCCGCCGCGGCGCCGACGCCGCGGTGTTCCTGATCGCCCAGGACGACGCCCTCGATCAGTACTACATGCGCCACCCGGAGGCCTTCTTCGGTGCCGGCCACGAGGCCGTGGTCATCGATCCGGCCAACCCCCGCCTGCTGGCCCGCCACCTGCCCTGCGCCGCCGCCGAGGTGCCCCTGGGGCCGGACGAGCCGGTATGGGAGGCCGCCGCCTGCGTCGGGGTGCGCGACGAGCTGGAGGCGGCGGGAGACCTGCGCACCGAGGCCGGTACCTGGGTGGCGACCCGCCCCGCCCCGCAGCGGGATGTGGGCATTCGCGGCATGGGCGCCAGCGTGCGCATCGTCGACGGTGCCGACCGCGCCCTGGGCGAGGCGGACGGCGACCGCGCCCTGCGCGAGGCCCATCCCGGGGCGATCTACCTCCACCGCGGGCGCACCTACCGCATCCGCCACCTGGACCTGGCGGCGCGCCGGGCGGTGGCCGAGCCGGCGCGGGTGAGCTACCACACCCGGGTCCTGAGCGACGAGACTACGGTGATCCAGGCCGAGCGCGACCGCCGCCGCGGGCGGCGGCTCACCGCCTGCTTCGGCGAGCTGCGCATCACCACCCGGGTCACCGGCTACGAGCGGCGCCGCAACAGCGACGGCAGGCGCATCGACCGGCAGGCCCTGGACCTGCCGGCCACCACCTTCGACGGCGAGGGGCTGTGGCTGCCGCTGACCGAGGCCGCCCGGTCGGCGCTGGCGGATAACGGCCATGACCTGGCCGGCGGCCTGCACGCGGCCGAGCACGCCCTGATCAAGCTGCTGCCGCTGTTCGCCCTGTGCGACAAGCAGGACCTGGGCGGCATCAGTTACCCCTATTTCCCGGATCTGGCAGCGCCGGCCATCTTCGTCTACGACGGCCACGAGGGCGGCATCGGCTTCGCCCGGCGCGGCTTCCAGGTGCTCGGCGACTGGCTCATCGCCACCCTGGAGGCGCTGCGCGCCTGCCCCTGCGAGGCCGGCTGCCCGGTGTGCGTGCAGGATCCGCAGTGCGGCAACGGCAACGAGCCGCTGGACAAGGCGGGCGCCGTCGCCCTGCTGGCCCACTGGCTGGGCGAGGGCGCCGGCGAAGGGTGAACCCCCGCTTGCGCGGCTAGGTAGCGCCCCCGGCGCCCTGGTCGGAAGCCCCGGCCATGGTCCGGTGGGCCCGCTCCTCCTGCAGGATGCGGACGATCAGGACAGCCAGGTAGAGGGGGCCCAGCACCGCCAGGGTGGTCCAGGCGTGGAAGGCCAGGTTCAGGCCGATCAGCTCGGGGACCAGGTTGAGGACGTAATTGGGGTGGCGGACGAACCGGAACAGCCAGTCCCGGCGCACGGGGTGGTCGGGCAGCACCAGCAGCTTGACTGTCCACAGCGGGCCCAGCCGCCGCACCACCACCGCCAGGGCCAGCATGGACAGGGCGTACAGGGTCATCCCGGCGTAGCTGGTGGCGTCCGGGTGGGCGCCGCGGGCGAGACCCTCCAGCAGGCAGGCCAGATAGATCAGGGCGTGCAGCAGGGCCAGCAGCAGCGAGGTCTCGGCCCCGAGCTCCACGGCACCCCGCGCGCGCAGGCGGCGCTCGTGGCGCCGCGACAGCGCCACCGTGCCCAGGCGCAGGGCCAGGGCGAGGGCGAACAATGCGTACAGGCTGGGCGCCAAGGCCATCCCCTCGTTGCCGCAAGCCCATTGTGCCCCGCCTTCCGGCCGCGGGCCAGCGACCGGGTCAGGTCGGGCCGGTCTCGGCCCGGCGGCCGAGGCGCCAGGCCCACAACAGGACCAGCCCGGCCAGGTTGGGCAGCCAGACCCAGGCGGTGGCCCAGGAGACGCCGGGGACGGTGACGTCGGAGACCGGCCACAGGAAGGGGGTGGGGAAGAAGGCCCGGGTGTGGGTGGGGATGTCCACCAGCACGTGGAAGGGCCAGGCCAGCATGGCGAAGCCCAGGGCCGGACGCAGGCGCAGGGCGAGGCCCGTGGCCAGCCCCGCCACCAGCAGGCTGTGGCTGACGTCGTAGGCGTGGAAGACCCATGCCGGGATGTCGGCCAGGTCCGGCTTGCCGGGCTCGAGGCGGCCGGACAGCAGGCGGTAGGCGAGCCACGGCCCGAAGGCGGCCAGATCCGGCAGGGCGCCGAACAGCAGCGCCGTGCGGGGCCGGCCCCGGAAGCCGAACAGGCCGCCGCCCCACAGGGTGTGGCTCAGGGTGTCCACCGCCGGTCCCTCAGGTCTGCCAGGAGCGGATCCAGGGGCGCTCCGGCGGTTGCGGGCGGCTCCCGGCGAGGACGTCCAGCAGGCCGGCGGGCTCGCCGGCCACCTCCAGCAGGGCGCGCTGGTCGGGACGCAGGAATTCGGCGGCGACCATGTCATCCAGGAAGCGGATCAGCGGGTCGTAGTAGCCGCCGGCGTTGAGCAGGCCGCAGGGCTTGTGGTGGATGCCCAGCTGGGCCCAGGTGAACATCTCGAACAGCTCCTCCAGCGTCCCCACGCCGCCGGGCAGGGCGATGAAGGCGTCGGCGAGGTCGTTCATGCGGGCCTTGCGGGTGTGCATGGAATCCACCACCTCCAGCCGGCTCAGCCCCTCGTGGGCCAGCTCGCGGTCGCGCAGGGCCTCGGGGATGACGCCGATGACCTCGCCGCCGGCGGCCAGGGCGGCGTCGGCCAGCACCCCCATCAGCCCGGTGTGGCCGCCCCCGAATACCACCCCCAGGCCGCGCCGTGCCAAAAGCCCGCCGAGGGCCGCGGCGGCCTCGGCGTAGGTCGGGCCCTTGCCGGTGCCGGAGCCGGCGAACACGCAGATCCGCTCCATCCTTCCCTGCCTCCCGCTGGAACCGCGAATGTCCTCCCCAGGGTACCGGAAACGGCGCGGGCGGTGGCCGGGTCCGGCGCCGGGCCTACCACCAGAACTGCGGGTAGCGCCGGCTGCGCGGCAGGTTGTTCACGCCCAGGCCCACTGCCAGCATGATCAGGGCGCCGGCCCCGGCGGGGATGAGGGCGAACAGGTAGCCCAGGTCGTGGACCCGCTCGCTGCCGATGACGGCGATCAGGGCGGTGGCGCCGCCCGGCGGGTGGAGGGTGCGGGTGGCATGCATGAGCGCGATGGCGGTGGCCACCGCGGTAGCGATGGCCATCACCGGGAACGGGCCGAGCCAGTGGTAGCAGGCCACGCCCACCAAGGCCGACAGCACGTGGCCGCCCACCAGATTGCGCGGCTGGGCCAGCGGGCTGCGGATGGCGCCGAACACCAGCACCGCCGAGGCGCCGAAGGAGCCGATGAGCATCATCAGGTCGGTGTCGGCGACCAGGTGCCGGTGCAGCGAGGCCACCGCCGCCATGCCGAGGAAGGCGCCCAGCCACGACCAGGCAATCTCGGATGCCGGCGCCCGCGGCGGACCGTGGGTGGCCCCGCGCATCTTCAGGAAATAGACGAGCAGTCGCCGGGAGGTTCGGGCCCTCCCGCGGAGTATGCCTTGCATGGTGGTCCGTTCTGGTTGAGGGGGCGGTTACGGACGCAGCCGCCCGGGACGGATTGCCTCGAACCCGGGCGCAGAGGGTGCCGAGACCTTCCTATAGATGCAAATCGAATGCATCAATTTGATCCATAGAGAGGCCGGGGGCGGGGCGGGCGCCCGCCCCGCGGCCGCCGGGCTCAGGCGGGCTCGCCGTGGGCGAAGGCGGTCAGGACGGACTGCACCAGGTCCCAGCGGGAGACGATGCCCACCAGCCGGCCCTCGCCGTCGGTGACCGGCAGGCGGTTGACCGGCCACCGGCTGAAGCGGGTGGCGATCTCGGGCAGCGGGGTGCGTTCTTCGAGGGTGATCACCTCGGTGGTCATGATGTCGGCGGCGGTGTGGGCGAAGGCATGGCCGTCCCCAGCCGGCTCCCCGGCCGGTCGGATCTCGATGACCGTGCGTCCGTCCTCCTCGCGGGCGTGGGTGACGAAGTCGTGCTCGGAGACGAGGCCTGCGACCCGGCCGTCGCCGTCGACCACCGGCAGGCCGGAGATGCGGTGGCGGATCATGAGGTCCGACACCTCGGACAGGGAGGTGTCGGGCCGGACGGTCACCACGCTGCGGTTGAGGACGTCGCGCGCCCGGATTGCCTCGCCCAGCCGTTCGAGCGCGTGCTGGAAGGCGAGATGGTAGATCTCGCGGAAATCGGCGGAGGTGATGTCGATGTAGGCAGGCACGGCGCTCATGGCCGCCTGGATGTCGTCCTCGGTGAGCGCCATCTCCGCTGGAGGGGCCCAGCTGGCTTGGCCGCCGTCGGTCATTGCTGGCCTTTCCCGTGAGTCAAATGGGCAGGAATTATACAACTTATCGTGCCGGATTCGACACGGAGCCGCATGGGCTTCGTGCTAGGCTGGCCGGGACCGCATGCAAAAAAGGGGGGACGGCATGGCCATCACCGACTGGCCGGCCACCGAGCGCCCGCGCGAGAAGCTGACCCAGCGCGGGCCGGAGGCGCTGACCGACGCCGAGCTGCTGGCCATCTTCCTGCGCACCGGGGTTCCCGGGCGCTCGGCGGTGGACCTGGCGGCGGAGCTGCTGGACCGCTTCGGCGGCCTGCGCGCCCTGCTGGCGGCCGATCAGGCCGAGTTCTGCGCGGCGCCGGGCCTGGGCGAGGCCAAGTTCGTCCAGCTGCGGGCGGTCACCGAGATGACCCGCCGCTTCCTGGCCGAGACCCTGGTGCGCGAGGGCGCCATCGAGTCGGCCTCCGCCGCCCGCGACTACCTCACCGCCCGCCTGCGCGACCGAAGCCGCGAGGTGTTCGCCGCCCTGTTCCTGGACACTCGCCACCGGGTGCTGGCCTTCGAGGAGCTGTTCGCCGGCACCATCGACGGCGCCACCGTGCACGCCCGCGAGCTGGTCCGCCGCGCCCTGCAGCACAATGCCGCCGCGGTCATCGTCGCCCACAACCACCCCTCGGGGGTGGCCGAGCCCTCCGCCGCCGACGCCGACCTCACCCGCCGCCTGCGCAGCGCGCTGGAGCTGGTGGACGTGCGGCTGCTGGACCACTTCGTCATCGGCGACGGCGCGGTGGTGTCCTTCGCCGAGCGGGGCGAGCTGTAGCACACTGGCGGACGCGGTTCCGCTTCGGGGAGGAGCGCCATGGGGCAAGGCATCCGTCTGGGCCGGCTGTTCGGCATCGCCATCCATCTGGACTGGAGCCTGCTGATCGTGTTCGGGCTGATCGTGGTCAGCCTGGGCGCCGGCAGCTTCCCCTACCTGCACCCCGCCTGGGCGGCCACCACCACCTGGTCCACGGCGCTGGTGGCGGCGGTGCTGTTCTTCGCCTCGGTGCTTGCCCACGAGCTGTCCCACGCCCTGGTGGGCCGCGGCTATGGCATCCGGGTGCCGCGCATCACCCTGTTCGTCTTCGGCGGCCTGGCCCAGATGGAGAACGAGCCCGGCCACTGGCGCGGCGAGCTGTGGATGGCCCTGGCCGGCCCGGCGGCCAGCCTGCTCCTGGGGGCCGCCTTCCTGCTGCTGGCCAGCCTGGTCATCGGCCCGGGCGGATTCGACCCGGACCAGCCCCGCGAGAGCCTGGCGGCCCTGTCGCCGCTGGCCACCCTGCTCATGTGGCTGGGGCCGATCAACATCATCCTCGGCCTGTTCAACCTGGTGCCCGGCTTCCCGCTGGACGGCGGCCGCGTGCTGCGCGCCATCATGTGGGGTCTGACCGGCGACCTGCGCCGCGCCACCCGCTGGGCCTCGCGCGGCGGCCAGGCCTTCGCCTGGCTGCTGATCGCCACCGGTGTGGCCATGATCCTGGGTGCCGAGGTGCCCCTGTTCGGCCGCGGGCCGATCAGTGGCTTGTGGCTCGCCTTCATCGGCTGGTTCCTCAACAACGCGGCGCTGTCGAGCTATCAGCAGCTGCTGGTGCGGGAGTCGCTGCACGGCGTTGCGGTAAGCCGCCTGATGCGGACCGACCTGGTGAGCGTGGCCCCGGACCTGGCGGTAGCGGCGCTGGTGGAGGACCATCTGCTGCGCGGCGGCCAGCGCGCCTTCCCGGTGGTGGCGGCCGGCGGGCGCCTGCGCGGGCTGGTGACCATGTCCGACGTGCGCGAGCGGGAGCGCTCGGCCTGGGAGGGGCTGACCGTGGCGGGGGTCATGACCCCCGCCGACCAGCTCGCCACCGTGGCGCCCGGCGACGACGCCTTCGACGCCATGATGAAGCTGACCCGGGCCGGCGTGGACCAGTTGCCGGTGGTGGAGGGCGGGCGCCTGCGCGGGCTGATCCGGCGCCGGGACCTCCTCACCTGGCTGTCGGTGTACGGCGATCCGTCGCTGGCTCGGGAGCTGGGGGAGGGTTAGCCCCGGCGCAGGACCATCCGCTCCAGGCCCCGGTCGGTGGGGGGCAGGAGCAGCAGGCGGGCGATCAGCCGCTTGACCTCGGCCCGCGGCACCTTGACCGCGTCGTGGGCGTCGAGGATGCGGTGGGGCTCCGCCGCGATGCGGTCGAGGGTGCGCCGCGCCAGCACCGCCGGCAGGGCGGCGGCCGCCCGCCGCCGCAGCCAGCGGTGGGGCAGGTGGTGGAAGAACTCCAGGCCCGCCTCCAGGTCGGCCCGCGCGGCGGTGAGCTGCTCCTCCAGCAGCGGTCGCATGCGGCCGGCGGCGTCCGGGAAGTACAGGTCGCGGGGCTCCAGGCCGCAGGCCGCCAGGCGGTCGGCGGGCAGATAGCAGCGGCCGCGGCGCAGGTCCCGGGCCAGATCGCGCAGGACGTTGACCCGCTGCAGGGCCTTGCCCAGGTGAACCCCGGCCCGCTCCAGGCTCTGGATGTCGAGGCCGGTGAAGCGGTAGGAGGTGGTGGCCAGCTCCTGGGCCCAGTAGGCCCCCACGCAGCCGGCGTTGCCGTAGAGGTAGGTGTCCAGGGCCGCCTCGTCGGGCAGCGCGGTGACCCGCTCGGGGTGGCGGCCGAAGCGCGCCAGGTCCCGCCGCATGGCGGCGAACAGGGTGACGCACACCTCGCCCGCGCGCTTGCGCGCCGGCACCGACAGTTCGCTGATCCAGTCCGCCACCGCCGGCAGCTGGTCCATCAGCGTGCGCTCCTCGGGGCTTCCCCCCGGCCCCGGCGGGGCCGCCTCCAGCGTGATCGGGTCGCCCCGCTGCAGGCGTCGGGCGGCGCTCTCCAGCTGGCCCAGGACGCGCTCGCGCGCCGCCGGGGCCACCGCGTCGGTGTCGCTGACGGTGTCGGCGGCGCGCGCGAACAGGTAGGCGCGGGCGAAGTGCTCGCGCAGCGGCCGGGGGAGCAGGTGCAGGCTCAGGGCGAAGGAGCGCGCCAGCCGCTCGAGCAGCGCCTCCGGGGCGAACGTCCCGGGCACGTTCAAGGGTTCAGCACTGACGGCCGAAATGGCTGTCCTTCTCCCGGAAGTAGGCGCGCACCCGCTCCTCGAAATCCGCGGGCACCGACCCGGGGATCGAGGGCCGCTCGGCGAGGGCCGCCCACCAGCGCTGCAGGTTGGCGAGGTCGGCATAGTCCGGCAGCCCGGCAATGCGCTCGACCAGCGCGTAGCGCTGCAGCAGCGGCGCCACCGCGGCGTCCACCAGGCTCAGGTCCGCGCCGTTGAACAGCGGCCCGGTAACGGCCTCGTCCAGGCGGGCCAGGCGCGCCTCGGTGTCGTGCCAGGCCTGCTCGTAGGCCTTTTCGTCCTCCGCCATCATCAGCTTGTATTGGTCGAACAGCAGGCTCTCGGCGAAGGCGATCCAGGCCCGGTTGTGGGCGCGGGCCACCGGGTCCTCGGGGTGCAGGTCGCCGGGCGTGACCTCGTTGATGAATTCGTTGATCACCGCCGATTCGAAGATCACGTCGCGGTCGTCGACGCGCACCACCGGCACCTTGCCCAGCGGACTGATCTTGAGGAACCAGTCGGGCTTGTTGGCGAGGTCGATGTAGGTGACCTCGTAGTCGGCGCCCTTCTCCAGCAGGGTGATCACCGAGCGCTGGACGAAGGGGCAGATGGGGAAACTGATGAGCTCGAGCTTCATGGTCTTTCCGTCGTTGGTGCGGTTGCCGCCGAGGGGCGGGTCCAGTGTAGGAGCAAACGCGCACGCAAGCCAGCCTCCGCCCGGCTCGGCAAGGCCCGCCCCGGGCGGCTACAATTGGCCGCCGCCCACGCCATCCGGAGGCCCGCC
>Ga0102944_1001227_pt1 | contig 17558 bp, 15 predicted proteins | sample SalPonD_shore_MG_FD_78172 | JGI IMG/M metagenome (GOLD analysis project Ga0102944, IMG submission 78172) | Salt pond soil microbial communities from South San Francisco under conditions of wetland restoration - Salt Pond MetaG... | ecosystem: Environmental > Aquatic > Marine > Intertidal zone >...
CTGCAGCTTCCGCACCAAATGCATTTCTCGGTATCAACAACAATTTTTTTATCAGAATCCATTTTCATATCTTTAGGAGTACCAATCGCGGTCTTCTTGATAACATCACCGTAAATACTCGTTGTAATTGGACACACCCTAGAACAAAAACCGCAACCCAGACACTTACTTTCATCATATTGGAGGATCATTTCATGATTAAGCATTCTGTAGATGTAATGAGTAATATTTTCATCCACTTCTATGGTCTTTTTAGCTGGTAATGAAATCTTTAATCAACCTTTCTTATCGTACTATAGTTTTAATATGAATAATATAAATTTATTAATAAATAAAATTATTATTTTTATTTCAATTATAAGTTACTAATTTCCTAATTACTACTTTCAACAATAGATAATTTATTTTTTTTTTCTCCCATACCTATTTGAAATTATTTTAATATTAAATCTTTCCTTCTTTAAAGAGAGATATAGCTTATTTCTGAAAAATATCGTTCACTAAAACCTCGGTAGATTCAAACATAGTAATATCACCACTAAATTCTTTCACTAATCTCTTAAAAATAGTTTCAAATTTGGTTATAAATTCTTTTAATAATACTTTTGTATAATTCAATTCCTCAGATGTGTATAAAACTCCTGTAATCAGATTTCCAGAATACATTACTATATTTTCATCCTTTTTCTTTACAACGGAAATTCCCGTCCGAGATTGCGTTATCTGATCAATCATCACGTTTATCCCGGAAAATGCTGCTGAAATTAAATTTTGATCCATAAATTCCTTTTTTTCCTGAAATATTTTATAATAAAGGCAAATCCCAGAAGAATTCATTAAAAATATTGCTTCCAGCTTATTCATCCAATCAAACTCAGAAAAAGGAGGGAGGGTGAGAAAAAAAATGGAAAGCAAGAGAAGACCCGATAATTGAAGAATATCCCCTAGTAATCTTCCAGCCAATCCGAAAACATTTATCATTAAATCTGTAGAAAAGAGAAATCCTATAAGAGTCAAGCCGATTCCTGACAAATATTTAAGGAGCCCAATATAGAGATTTTGCTTACCCTGCACTCTTTTCGCAAAATCAATTAAATATACCAAAAAGAAAAAGATGAATATGGACCAGAAGAAATATGTTAAGTTTTGAGTAATTCTTATATCTATAATAAATAGAATAAAAAAGAGAATAGCATAAATCGAAAATAAAAAGGTAAACAAATATCTCTTGAATAAAAATATCTTATATTTTTCCACACAACGGAGAAAAAGAATTGAAAAAATCGATATTGAAAAATATCCTAAATTCAGAAAGAGATATCGAAAGCTTCCTATGTTCCAGAAAAAGAAGGGAGATATTAATTCATCAGGGGTATAAAAATCAGAGAACAGATAAATAAACCATGTTAAGCCAAATCCTGCTAATAAGAAAAAATATCCTAATTCTTGCAAATTTCTTAAGCCTTTTTCTTGTTTTAGGAATCGGATTAAAAAGATTATACTAACCTCTAATAAAGCAATAACTAAAACAAATTCCATCATCAATAAGGGCAGCCTGAGGTTCCCGCTGATTGGAAATGTAAGATATAAAATATTAGACACCTCTATTTTTTAGACAATTAATGTTTTTAAAATGATATCGAAACTCTTAAAGAGTTGTTCTTCTCTTTTTCGCCCAAAATCTTCCATCAATAATTCTTTATAGAAATTTTCAAATTGATTTTTGATTTTAGTAAGAAAAACCCGATAACTCCTTAATGGATTTCTTACAATTAACGCATATAAAATATGAGAAAACTTTTCTGAGCCATATTCTAATAAAACAATAATCTCTCCTTTTTTAATTTCTTGGAGATTCTTATCTCGAGAATACGATATTTCGGCAAGGATTTTATCTATACCCTTTATTCCGCCTTTAAATAATTGTTCTAGGGCTGTGATATCGGAAATAACCTTATCAAAACCCTTATCTTTTAACGAGGCAGAAATATCTGTAAAATCTTTCTTATATAAAATAGAGTTCTTTTTTTGATTAATAATAAACAATTGAATGAGATTTTCTCTCCATTGAAACTCATAGAAAGTGGGAAAATTATAAATTCCAATTATTACCAATCCAAATCCAGCAATTAAAATGATAAATCCAAGATATCTCAAAATATCTAGCAAAGAGCTATTTATTAAGGTATTAAAAAATGTTAACACAAAAAATAAGGAGAAATAACTCAAGATAGTACCAATTATTACTTGAGTCAATCGATATTTAATTTCTCCTGAAGTTTCTCTATTTATAATGACTAAAATAGAAAGAAAATAAGCAATAATTAAGAATATTGTAAGTATATAAATTAAAATTTCCATAATTGGGATAAAATTCAGCATGATAAGACTTAGAATGATTAGAATTCCATCAAAAATTAGATATAAATAATTGAATTTTAAACTTATAATCTGGGAGAATTCTTTCATAATTACGAAAATTACTAAGGGCATGATATTTAGTTGGAGGATAAAAATAGTTAGACCATATAAGATCTCTCTGGTTCCAATATTATTTATAAAAAACTGAGCAATGGTGAAGACCCATAAACTGGAAACAAAAAGAAAGTATATCGTACCAATAGCTAATAATATTTTATCTAAAGGTAGTTTTTTATAACTTAATTTATAAAATCTGTAAATTGAATAAAACGCCAATTCAATACCTAAAATAATAATTAAGAAATATAAGAGAAACTGAAATTCTTCGTAAAATGTTAATTGCAAAATCATTGTTATTAGAATAGTTATTATTGTTAAGAATATTACCTTTCAAATTTAAATAATTTACTTTAATCTTATCTTTAATGAAATAATAGTTTAATTAAAGCTATGAAAAAATTAAACACAAATGAATAAATTAGCTTATAAAACTATTAAAAATAAGTCCTTATCAAAGATAACTCTCTCGAAAATTTCAATGCTACTTTCTGCTAGTTGTATGGGATTTGTCGGAATTTTTGTTGATTTATTATCTGAATTTCCAATTTATACCATTGCCTTTTTCAGAGGCGTATTTGGCACATTGCTTTTAACTATTCCATTGATTAGAACGCAATCCTTTTCTTTACAATTTCTTAAAGAAATATTTAAATATAATTGGAAATTTTTACTTGGTTTATTATTTGTGAGCCCAATCACAATTTATTTATATTTTTTAAATATTTCCTTATCAGGCTATGCGATTGCCGCCTTTCTTTTATATACAAACGGCATATTTCTTTTAATTTTTCTTTCTCTTTCAAGCGAAAAGCATTATATTGCTAAAAAAAATATCATTAGTTTTATATTAGCCTTTATTGGAGTGTTATTGATAATGGAAATTTGGAAAGGAGATTTACTATTAAACGCAATATTAATTGGTTTAATATCCGGAATAATATTGGCAATTCAAGTTTTTCTTAAGAAAAAGATATACGAGAAAAAGGATCAATATATTACTGAAGCAACTCAAGTAAATATTATTGATACTTTTTTGGCATGGTGGTATACTCTAACATTAATTATCTTTTTTTTACCTCTTGGAGTGAGAGATATAGTTCATCTAACTGGTTATAATTTATTATTTTGTCTTTTATTGGGATTAATTCCAACCGCATTAGCCTTTATCTTATATAATAAAGGAATAAAAAATGATAAAGGGGGAAATATTTTTATTCTTTCCTATTTTGAGCCTGTAGTTGCGACAATTAATACCGCTATTTTTCAACAGCAATATTTATCTCTCTTTACAATAATAGGTGGCGCCTTTATTTTAGTGGCGAATATTATTATTTTAAGAACTTCGAAACCACTTAGTAATAAAATTCTAAATTAAAAAAATCCTTTAGCAACTTGAATTGATAAATGCCTCATATAAAGATTAATTTTGATGATATCGTTTTTGATACAAAAGTTCAAACATTATGCATTAGTCCTCAATTTAAATGCCCTTATTATGGTCATTCATGGGCCTGTCCACCTGAAGCACCTTATATGGAAGAGCAAATCTCAAAATATTCCAAATTCTTTTTGATATATAGCAAATTTAATTTGGCAGAATATTTAGAAAGAAAGAAAAAAAGACATCCTAAATGTAGTGAGCAAGTCATTAGAAATCGATTTTATATTAGAAATACTACCAGAAATGATTTGGAAAACGAGATCTTTCAATTTTTACAATTATCTACGGAAAACTATGAGGATCGATTTATTTTATGGGATGGCCATTGTAGAGTATGTGAACAAAAAGCTTACAAAAAATGTTCTTATGACGAAAATGAAGCTTGTAGATTTCCAAATCAAATCAGATATTCAATGGAAGCGGTGGGGATACACGTCTCAAAAACAGTCAAGAACTTAGGTTTTGAAATTGAATGGCCTCCAATTAAGAATTACTATCGCTTCGCATTAGTATGTATTGATTAATTTTAATTCTTGTAATTATATATTTTAAATTATACAGAAAATTTTTCTAATTTGTAGATTTAAGATTTCGATTAGGTTTTTTTATAGGGGCTAAAATAGTATAAATATAGGTTTTAAAATCTATAATACCTCGTATTTTTAATATATAATTAAAAGGATATCAGTAGAGTTATTATAATATAAAAAATATATTTTAATAACAATTCAACTATATTGTAACCAAAAAAAAAGAAATTAATATGTCATCAGAAGAATTAGAGAAAGCTGGTACATGGCTTTTGAAAATAGCCATATTGGGAGATATAGCTGTCGGAAAGACTTCATTGGTTAAACAATTCGTCGATAATACTTTTAAAGAAGATTATGGGCCTACAATTGGGGCCGACATACTGAAAAAGGATATTGTTATTCCTGAGTTTAATTCAACCGCTAAATTAGTACTTTGGGATATCGCTGGACAAACACAATATGAAAAGCAAAGGCCTGAATACTATGAGGGTTGTTCTGGAGCTCTATTAGTGTATGACATAACTCGACACACCTCTTATGAGAGTGTAGCAGAAAAATGGTTAATGGATTATAAGAATTATGTACCTAAAGACCAAATTTATATCTTAATCGGGAATAAAAATGACTTGGAGGATCAGAGAGAGGTAAAAAAAGAAGAAGGGGAAAAATTGGAACAAGAGATACAAGCAATTGAATTCTTAGAGACAAGCGCGAAATTTGATGTAAATGTAGATAAGGCATTTGTGAGATTAGCAAAAGCGATTATTGAATTAAAAACTTCAACCTAAAAATTTTCTGATTTATTCTAATTAAATTAATTTCATTTTTTTCTCTTAAACTAATATTTTACTAGGTTTTTTATTACGAAAAAATAAATTATATTAACTGATTAATAATATCTATAAGGAGAGATCTTCTTTTTACCAATTCTTTCTTAGATAAAAAATAAGACTGTTTATCATTTTTAGCAATAAAAACTATCGATTTAAAAATTGGACTCCAATTTATTCTTATTTTTATGAAAATATTAAATAAATAAGCAAATCAATATCGAGAAAATATAAAAAGTTGGTGAATGAGTATTATAGAACAACAAGGAAAAGTATTTATTGAATTTTCTAATTGGTTTTTCAAACAACCCTTATTTGGTCAAATCTTAACCATAATAGGTATATTTGCAACAATATGTTTAATTCTTATAGCGGTTTATTATATAATTAAAGGTATCATCTTATTAATAAAGAAAATAATTCGCAAACTTAAGAAAAGGGTTAAAAAAAGTTCAAATTACCCTCTCCAGGCAGCAAGTAATCCTTATATTTCAGTTAATCAAAAGATCCCAGGAAGTAAGCAGTTCCAAAGAATCGAAGAATCAAAAAAGAAAGAAATAATTGTTCATTATCCGAAGCGTGTCAAATATTGTTCTGAGTGTGGTATGGAATTTTCTGACAAAGTTAAAAATATATTAAACTCACGGGGAAGCGCATATTGTGAATATTGCGGTAAAATCCATAAAGTTATAGAGCAGCCGATAGAATCTTAGGTAAGTTTTTCTTTTTATTCTTTTTATAATTAAGATGAGAGATTATAGGGCGAGAAGATAAAAATTATTCGATTTTTATATCTGGTTTTTTTACTCTAAATCATAATATTTAAAAAGTATTTAAAACTTGGTAGAAATCTTTAGAAGATCCAAAAGATGATCCCTAAATTATGCCTTAAGATATAAATAGGACTTAAGTTCAAACATTGTATATTAAAAATTAAAATTTTTTAACTAAAATGTCAACTATAAGCAATAAAGAAAATCTTTCAAAAAAGGAATACTCGACTTGGACTCATTTCTCTTTTAACTTATCTATGGTAATGTTGCCAGCAACTTACGGTTTTTTTTCTACCCATTTCTTTTATTTCTATGAAAAAGTAGTGCTCCTCCCAGTTCTTCTCGTTGGCTTGGCGAACGTCATTTTCGTTATCTGGGACTCTATCAATGATCCTCTTATTGGTTTTCTCTCAGACCGTCCTACGCGTTTTACTAAAAAATATGGAAGACGATTCCCTTTTATAATGATTTTTGGAATTCCCACGGTTGCATCCTTGGTATTACTTTTTATTCCACTTTCTAATGCGGGACAATCTATGCCATGGCTAATATTTATTTGGATGCTGATTTGGTTATTATTACATGAGTTTGGCTATACGGCAGTAAGTCTTGCGCGAGCATTATTTCCTGAAAAATTTCGATCTGATAAAGAGCGTAGAAAGAATGCGGGTATTGGGATTGTAACATATAACATTGGATTGTTCCTAGGGCTTATAATTCCTTTTGTCTTCGTCTGGAAAAGTGACGCTATGTCCTATTTTATTGCAGTATTAATCTTAACCATTCCCTGTCTTATTTGTTTTTTTCTGGGAATTCCCGGCATTCGTGAAGAACCCGAAATGATAGAAAGGAGTTTCAGAGCAGAAACAGAACCCTTTCTTACAACAGTAAAAAAAGCGTTAAAAAAAAGGAATTTTGTGGTGTTCACTTTTGTAAATATCTCTATACAACTTTTTGCAGCTCTTATGTTAGCCTCAATTAATTATTGGGTTGAATCTGTACTATTACTTCCTGAAGGCTCTCAAGCGGACGTAATTTTAATGATTTTATGGTTCTTAGCAGGTTTAGCTTCAGTAATTTTATGGATAAAATTTGCCGCGAAATTTGGCCATAAAAAAACTCAATTAATTGGCTTAATCGCAACGATTATCGTGGTAATTCCTATTATTTTTGTCCGGTCTTTATTGGGTGCTTTTATTATTTTCACAATTTTAGGAGTTGCGGTAGGCTCTAATACTTTTGTAAAATACCCAGTTTTTGGCGATATAATTGATGAGATAACTCTAGAAGAGAAAAAGAGACAAGAAGGAATGTATCAAGGTGTATTAGTCTTTTTTGATAGGATTGGAATTCTTCTCCAGCCAATCATCTTTACAGTGGTTCATATACTGACATCGTATGATCCAACTACTACAGTACAATCTCCCTTAGCACAACAAGGAATACTCGCTGCCATGACATGGATCCCTGCAATCTTTTTACTTATTGCAGCTCTGCTTTTCTGGAAATTTTATGATTTAACTCCTGAAAAAAGTGAAGAATTAAAGGGGAAACTAGAAGAATTAAAACTTTAATTTTTTTTTTATTTTTATATTAATTATATTATTAGCAAACTTACGTGTCGAATTTGGATATTATTATAAAAAATGGAAAAATTATAGATGGCTCAGGAAATCCTTGGATTTCTGGGGATATTGGAATAAATGGCGAGAGAATCGAAAAAATTGGAAGGAGAATAGAGGAAGATGCTAAAGAAATCATAGATGCGAAGGGATTAATAGTCTGTCCGGGATTTATCGACGCACATACCCACTCTGATTTAGCGGCCATTACGGATAAACAAGCATTTAATTACATAACACAAGGGGTTACTACAAATGTTATAGGAAATTGTGGTTGGAGTGCCGCCCCAATCAATGAAGCTACGGTAAAGGATTTATTATCATTAATTGCTCCTGATTTAGATGTTGACTTAACAAAGCTTTGGAAAAGTTTTGGAGACTTTCTAGATTTTATTGAGGGCTTAAAATTAACCATAAACTTAGTCCCCTTAATTGGGCATGGAACTCTTAGAATAGCCGTTTTAGGGTTACGGAAAAATCCCACTCCAGAGGAATTAAATGAAATGAAAAGGCTTGTAGAAAATGCAATGAAATCGGGTGCATTTGGTCTTTCCGCAGGATTAGAATACCTCCCAGGCTTATTTGCCAAACCAAAAGAATTAATTGAATTATGTAAAGTAGTATCTAAATATAATGGTATTTTTACTATCCATACTAGGAATGAAGGCGATTTAGGGGATAAAGCTATAGAGGAAGCAATTAGTATAGCCGAACAATCGGGAGTTTCACTCGAGATCTCACATTTAAAATTAGATGGAAAACGTAATTGGGGCAAAGCAGATGAAAGATTAGCACTATTAGAAAATGCACGAGCTAATGAAATAGAAGTTACCACAGATGTGTATCCTTACACCTTTTGTATGACAAGTCTTCATGCTCTTCTTCCAAATTGGTTGTTTGAACAGGGATTAGAAGCAGTAATTCCAAAATTAGAGAAAGAAGAGGTTCAAAAAAGGCTAGAAGAATACTATCAAAATGGAACTTCGATGTTAGCGCCCTCTGATGAAAAAGATTGGGATAGAGTTATCTTAAAAAATTCAAAAAATCCCCAATTTAAAGGTAAATCTATCTTAGAAATTTCGAAAAATATACAAAAAAACATAATTGATACTTTAAAAACTATTATTAAATCTGATGGTTTAGCAGGAATGGTGGTGCTTAAGGGAATGAATGAAAAGGATGTGTTGAAGATCGCGGAACATCCTCTTTCCATGGTCGGATCGGATGGAGAAGTAAAAAAAAGAGAAGATGAAGATATTCATCCACGTTATTATGGTACATTTCCTCGTTTCTTGAAGAAGATGGTATATGATAATAACATATTGAAACTTGAAGAGGCAATAAGAAAAATGACCTCTTTCCCAGCAAGTAAATTTAATTTGAAAGATAGAGGGCTTTTAAAAAAGGGATTTTTTGGTGATATCACTATTTTTAATCCAAAAACCTTGAAAGATAATGCCACCCTGGAAAAACCAAATAGGATCTCTGAAGGTATTGAATATGTTATAACTAATGGCAAGATTGTCTATGAAAAAGGAGAGACTCGACGTAAATATCCAGGAAAAATAATCAGAAAGCAATTGCAATAATGGAAAATAGATACAAAAAAGAGATTTACTAAATTAAAAAATTTTAAAATACTTTTTTTTTCAATTATTTTTTTCCCAATCAATCGGTTTATATTTTTCTAAAGGTAAACCAATAACCTTATTTAATCGTTGCGCTTCATATGAAGCCAATACAATTTCTAAACCAGCCCTTCCGTCATAGATGGTTGGTACCCATTCTAACGGAAATCCGACATCTTCATTTGAACGCCCCAAAACCCGATTTATAAAAGTGCGAATCTCGCGAGCGTAAGCAAGATCACTGGGATCTTTAGAAAAAGATATCTTTTTTTTCGAGGGTTTTGCCAATTTATTTTGCCTTGAGAATATTCTAATTTTTGAGGGTTTCTTTTTATATTCATTAGGAACGTCAAAATAATAGGTACCTTCTGTCCCGTGAACTCTTCCCATTTCCTCTCCATACACACCACCAAAGAATGCTTCCGAGCGTTCAAATATCGCGGTGGCTTTGCTTTCTTTAAATGATAATAAAACCATGGAATGATCTTCATTCACTCTATTTTTATTGATTCGGCGTATTTTGGCACTGACATCCTTTACATCTCCGAACCACCACCTAAATAAATCGAAGTAATGGGGGCCGTGATCCAAGAGATCTCCACCTCCACAGCGGTTATCTGATAATCTCCACATTCCTATTTCTTGAATTAAATCTTTTCTCGGATCTTTTCCAAGATCTGGCATGGAATGATACCAAAACACAGATGCGTGAAATATATCGCCTATTTCCTTTTCAAGAATTTTTTCCTTGATATATTGGAAGCCTAAATCAAATCTTTTTTGCGTTGCTGTTTGGAAAACAATATTATTTTTTTCTACTGCATAAATCATGCGATCAACTTCTTTTAAACTTGTACCAAGTGGTTTTTCACATATAATATTTAACCCATTATTCGCAGCTCTAATTGCTTGTTCAGCATGAGCCCAGTGCGGGGAACATATACTAATCGCATCAATATCAGGATCATCAATTAAATCATTTGGATCTTCATAAGTTTTTGCTACATTGTAAAGATTTTGAACTTTTTTAAGATGTGCCTTAAGAGGATCAGAGATCGCCCATATTTCTGCATGCGGAGATTGGTGGTATGCGGGCAAATGACCGATATTTGCAACCATTCCACATCCTATTAAGCCAATTTTCAGTTTATTAGACGCCATTTTAATTTTTTATCTTATAATTATTCGTATCTAAATTCGAGAGAAAAAAATTTTTTCGATAAAGGGGCTGGTCATTGCTCTAAGGACCGATTCATAACTCATATTGAATTTAATTTTGTCTCCGACCTTAAATTTATTATTTTTTACATCAATAATTAGATAATCACTTGAAGCACCTAAAATTTCAATATTCGCTATGGGAACTAATCCTGATTCTATAATATCTTGCCTTCCGATATTTAACAGTGCTTGAGTTCTAAAACCCCTTCCTCTAATTTTTTTACTTTTAAAGATAGAAGGTTCACCAAAGGCATTCGTTGTAAACTTCCCTTTAGGAGTTTTAGGTTTTTTATTTATTTGTACTATTTCTCCCACAAGCGTGAATATATTTTGTTCTAATTCAATAACCGGGCTATCTTTAATTGATTCTAGCCCCATTAAAATCGCTGTACCTAATCTTAGATTGTTGATTAAGCCAATATTTTTAGAAGACCTAACCCAATTATAATTTGCTGAATTTCCACCAGAAATAAATTTCAATTTAATCCCAAATTGATTTTGGATATTTTCAGCAATAGTGGAGAATTCTATCATATTTGTATCATCAGGAATCACTCCAGCAAAGCATTTTAAATTTGTTCCTATTCCAAGTAATTCGACTCCTTTTAAATCAATTATTTGCTTAACAATAGGTTCTAATGTATTGGGCATGATACCCTCCCTTAGATCTCCCATTTCTACCATTAGAATGATGCCGTGTAGTTTATTCTGTCTTTTTGCTTCTTCAGAAAGCATTTTTACTACTTGTAATTCCGAATTTAAGCTAATATCCGCATATTTAATCACTTGTGGAATTTCTGAAACAGAAGGGTTTCTAATTAATATAAGTTTTGCTTTAATTCCCGCTTCTCTCATTTTTATAATATTATCTATCCTAGAATCTCCAATATATTCAATGCCAGCATCAAATATCGCTTTCGCAATTACAGGATCTCCTAAAACTAGTTTAGTTATCGCAAAAATAGAAATTCCTTTCTTTTCTAGTAAGTTTTTTAAGAATTTAGTATTATAACGAATTTTTTCCAAATCAATTTCAATATAAGCCAATTGAAATCACTACGAATTATTATTGCTTATTAGTTTAAATTAAGACTCTTACTTATAAATTTCATTTAATTAAAATCTAAAAGGTAAGGGAATAAATTTATTTTTAGATTATCTATTTAGATTAAGAATGAAAATTAATGCGATTCTTTTAAATCCCACAATAGATACGATATATGAGATAAATGATTTTAAAGTCGGAGATACCTTTAAAGTTAACAGGAAGGAAGTATTTCCGGTGGGCAAAGCCATATCATTTTCATTAGCAGCGCGCGAATTGGAAAAAAAAATTAAATTAAAAGTTATAGCATTTATCGGTAAAGATGAAATAAATCTCTATGAGAGATTTTTAAGATCTAAAAATATAGATTTTAAATTTATAGAAATTGATGGGAAAACACGTTCTAACAAAACGATCAATGATCCATTGAATAAAACAACAACACATATTAGAGAACGGGGATTTCAATTAAATAAAAATAAAATCCAAGAAATGAAGAAGATATTAGAAAAAGAGATAGAAAAAGAGGATTTATATATTTTTTCTGGCTCTATCCCTCCAAATATGGATGATAACATTTATTATGAATTAATTCAATTATGTAAGAAAAAAGGAGCGATATGTGCCTTGGATTCTAGTGGCAAAGCATTAATCAATGGATTAAAGGCAAGTCCTCATATTATTAAACCAAATTTAATAGAATTATCGCAAATATTAGATTTGGAGGAGTTTAAATCTTTAAAGTTTAAAAAGCTTGAAAAAGATTGTCATAAGATAATTAAAAATACTAAACCATTATTGAGGGAGGGAATAGAGATTATTTTAATTACTTTAGGCTCAAAAGGTGCAATAATACTAACATCTAAATATGCAAGCTATGGAAAAATTGAAATCAAAAATGTTATTGATACCGTAGGATCAGGAGATTCGTTTTTAGGCGGTTTTTTAGTAAAATATATTCAAGGTAAAAGTTTAGAAGAATGCTTTAAATATGCTTTAGCTGCGGGTGCTGCAAATACGCAGAAATATGGGCCGGGCATATTTGATTCTGATTTGGTTAATCAATTAATAAATAGAATAGAATTAATTAAGATAGATTAATACAGATTAGCAAAACTTTAGATTATTAATGATAGATTAAAAAATATGGTTTAGAAAAAATCTTTTAATACGATAGTTGATTCTCTTTCAGGTCCTATTGAAAGCATGGCAATTTTTGTTTGTAATTCTTCCGCAATAAAATTTACATACACCTTAATTTCTTTTGGTAAGCCTTTAAATCCCTTATTAGCAATTTCTCTCCACTCCTCCCGTGGTCTCTGTTTCCACCCATTAAATGTTTTATAGATTGGAGTACATTTTTTGACTAGCTCTGGATGAATTGGCCAACTTTCTAAGGATTTTCCTTCCATCTCATATCCCACACAAATATTTAAGGGATCTATTCCCTCCAGCGCATCTAATAACATTATTGCTATATAATCCACTTCATTAAGCATTACGGAATATTTTATATTGAATAGATCTAACCAACCTACTCTTCTAGGCCTTCCAGTAGTGGTACCGTATTCATTTCCTTGTTCTCTTATTTTATCGCCAACCTCATCTTTTAATTCCGTTGGAACAAACCCTTTTCCCACGCGAGAAGTGTAGGCTTTTATTATTCCCAATACGGTTCCAATCTTCTTTGGAGATACCCCTGCACCGCTACAAATTCCTAGGGCATTTGAATTTGAAGAGGTTACAAATGGATAAAAACCATGGTCAATCCCCAAGAGAGTCCCTTGAGCACCTTCGAAGATAACTTTCTTACCTGAATTTATTGCTTGATTTAAATAATAGGCAGTATCGATAATATAGGGTTTTAATTTCTCCCCATATTCTTTGTATTCATCATAAACATCGTTGAAATTAATATCCCACTCGGGATCATAACAATTGATTATCCGCTTCTTTATAAGATATAAATTTTTTAGTTTTTTCTTGAGGATCTTCGGATGAGTTAAATCAAAGATTCTTAATCCATAACGAGAAGCTTTATCTGCGTATGTAGGACCAATACCTCTCTTCGTTGTACCTACACGATATTCCGTTTTTGCTTGCTCTTCCAGTCCATCAAGGGTTCGATGAAAAGGGCAAATCACATGTGCGGTCGAACTTAATTTTAAGTTTATTTCCTTGTTATTTTCTCTTAAATTGTCCATTTCATTCAATAAAACTTTTGGATCAACCACACAACCATTTGCGATCATTACTTCTTTTTCTAACACGGCTCCAGAAGGCATAATATGGAATTTAAACTTTTTATTATTATGTACCACCGTATGTCCCGCATTATTTCCCCCTTGAAATCTCACTACTAAATCTGCTTTTTGAGCAATATAATCAGTAATCTTTCCTTTCCCTTCGTCCCCGAAACTGAGCCCGATTACGGCTATTGTATTTTTATTATTTTTCATAAAACTTTTTCTCGCAATAATTTTGCTTATAAGTTTTAATTTATTAATATTAATGCTTAGTAATTCTGCGATAAAAGATCTATCTACATCCAAAAATAAATATTAAAGAAATCTAAAAAATATTTGCTTCTTTTTTTGATTTATAAAGGAATATTATTTTCACTTCTTTATTTTTCTTTAGATATAATTTTTATCAAAGAAAATCATAGAAATTATATTAATAAACTCAATATCAATTATGCTTATGGATATGCAAGGTTCTCAAATTAAAGAGTATTTCAGTATTGAGATAGGAACAGAATATGATGACACGGAGGATGGGGATCAAATAAGAGCATATGTATTTTGGAATTATTATTCAGCAAGTGGTTGGTGGAATGGAACAGCTTGGGCTAGTAACCCTATTGTGATGGACAGTGCGGGTGATAGTAATTGGGATGTGTGCAGTAATAATCCTAATGGCACTTCATTAATTACTATTGATATTACTGGCGTTTCAGGTTTAAATATCTTAAAAGCCAGACCTAATGCCATACTCTCTTCTCTTCTTGTTGGAGATGATAGAGAGGAAGAATTCATGCGTGCTTCGGCAGATCTTAGTGCTTTAATTCTATTGATGATGTTACAAGAACCAGCTCCCACAGGGATTCCAAGCTATCCCCCAATGATGATGATCTCAATAACATTTATGATAATTATTAGTATCATAGGGATATCATTGAGAAAAAAGAAAAAAAATCGTGTCTAAATGAAAATATTTTAAATTTAATTTGATTAAACCTTTTTTTTCCTTTTTGTATTCTTTTGGATTTCACAGGTATAATCATATTAGATTTCATCAATTCTTTTGATTATAAAACAAAATAACTTAAGAGGATGATTTATAATTACTATGAATTATTTGAAAAGATCTATTAAGATTTTTAAAAAAAAGAATATTAAATAATGATTATCTTTTTTTGTGAAACATATAATTATATTGTACAATTTATAATAGAATTTTTTTAACTATGGTAATAGAATCCCTCCAAAACTTTGATTATTGGGTTATAATTTGGTTCCCTTTAAAGGTAGTATATATTTTTATAGGTGTTTTGTCTTAAAAGAGATAGAATAATATAAAAATTTTTTTTTACTAATATGTCTTTTTCCAAGAACTCCACCATCCTTTTTGACTTGGCACACAACGAAATGCTCTCGCCTTCAAACTCCTCAGATAATGAGTATTATGATTTCATTAAATTACTAGAGAATTTAAATTTAGATTTAATTAAGAACGATAATTCCGAGTTAAGTGCCGAAATATTAAAAAACGTTGATATTCTCATCATAGGAAACCCATTAAATGACTTCTTCTCGAGAACTGAGATAGAAACGATTATTGATTTTACACGACAAGGAGGGGGCGTTTTGCTAATCAGTGAATATGGAGGGGATTATCTACAGAAGACGAATCTTAATGATATTTCAGCTAAATATTTTGAAATCCTTTTTGAAAAAAATATAATTAAAGAAAAAAATGAAATTAATGAAAAAGGAACAAGTATTCTTTCGATTCAATCATTTCCAAAGCATGAGGTAACCACTCAAATGAGAGAAGTTATTGTTGGAGGGGCTTGTTCATTATTATTAAACAAAAATGCGTTTTCACTACTGGAATTAGGTGAAAAAACTTGGTCTGAAAAATATGATGAATCATCTGATGAATGGGATCAGGAAGAAAAGAAAAATAAATACATTGTTGCTGCGTGTACAGAATTTGGGAGAGGCAAAGTTGCGGCACTAGGTGATATAGATATTTTTTCAAATGATCCCAATTTTGGAATTAATAAATTAGATAATAGAAAATTCATCACAAATTTATTTAATTGGTTAATGAAACCAATCGAGGATAAAGATGCAATCCATTGGGCATTAAAAAAATTAGGTTTTTTAGAAGCTCAATTGAAAAGTACTCATGATAAAATCAATAATATTATCGAGACCCTTTCTATTTTCGAAAAACGCATCCATAGAATTGAAAGCAACGTAGCGCTTTTGACAAAAGAAAAAGATTCTCATTTATAGATATTTTAAAAATCGATTTATATATTAATTTAATAAGAAAATTACTTTTAAAATTTAATTCTCATTTTCTATTTCGATTGGTATAAGATTATAAGCCCTATTTCCAAGCCCTATTTTTTCTGCAGCTTTTAATTGCAGTTCCCAATGTCGAGATACCACTCCCTCTTTATTTAAGTTTAATTCATTTTCATCAAAGCGAGGGATATAGGAAAACCAATCCTTCTTTTCATTCATGGACAATCCTTTTATCTCTCTTAAGATAGAATCAGGATTCATCAAAGAATCATGGACTAAATCAATGCATGCTTGATCCAGAGCTACAGGATCCTTAGAGGATAAAATCCCTATATCATTCACGAATGGAACATCAGAGCCTCCAGAACAATCGCATTTCCATGTTATATCAATAGCATAATTAATATATGAAATATTTTGATTTCCATAGCAATCTATTACTCCCTTTGCATTATCGACCATTTGATAAATAAATTTCTCTCTTGGAACAGTTCCAATATCTATAGCCCCCTCTGCATCACAAACAGAATTACACATATAGCAATAACGGCATTTTTCTTCTATGAATTCTAATTGACCATTTTTATTTCGGATTAAAGCTCCAGTGGGACAAACTTCAATACATTTATTACATTCTGGACTACATTTTTCAAAATCAATTTTAAATGTTTTTCCAGTATGAGCTTCAGTTTTTCCTCCCTTAGAAACGCACCCAATTCCTAGATTTTTTATGGCACCACCGAAGCCCGCAGTTGAATGACCTTTAAAATGCGATGCCAAGACCATATGATCAAATTGCTTTAATCTGCCTGCAACTCGTATTTCCTTAAAATATTTTCCATTTATTTTTTGATTTATATAATTAAGTCCATCAGGACCATCCAACATAAGAAGAGGGGCCCCCATAGTAGTCTGAGTGAATCCATGTCTTAAGGCAACTTCTAGATACTCTTCTTCATTCGCGCGCCCTCCATATTCTCCTTTTGCCCCAGGAACACCCCAGCCACAAGACTCAGCAACGCTCGGAAACCCACCTAAGCTTTTTATATAATCACATAAAAATCGTATATAGCTAGGGCGTAAATATCTGGTATTTTCAAGTGCCCCAAAATGAGTCTTTATAACCACTTTATTATTAGGTTTTATTTTGTTTTCAAATCCAATTTTTTTTAATGCAAGAGGTCCCTTAAAACGAGCCATACTTCCTTTTTTACTGTATGTTCTTGCAGAAAAATAATAAACGTCTGATTTCATAAATAGTCAAATCAATCCTTTAGCTTAAGTTAATCAAATCTAGAAATTTTATACTCAAAATAAATTTTGTATTTATTAATTATTCAAAAATTATTTTAGTTTTGCTTAATTCTTTTTAATGAAAGAATACTTGTAAGGATGATAATAAGTGGCCCGATGTCCTGAGTGTGCTGGAAAAATGACTTATAA
>Ga0102944_1001228_pt1 | contig 17544 bp, 31 predicted proteins | sample SalPonD_shore_MG_FD_78172 | JGI IMG/M metagenome (GOLD analysis project Ga0102944, IMG submission 78172) | Salt pond soil microbial communities from South San Francisco under conditions of wetland restoration - Salt Pond MetaG... | ecosystem: Environmental > Aquatic > Marine > Intertidal zone >...
GAGAGCAGGCCGCTCTGGGCGATGCCGTCGAAGATGAACTGCACCGCCAGGGCGGTGAGCAGGACGCCGAACACGCGGCTGATGACGTGCAGGCCGGTGACACCGAAGAACTTCACCACCCGGTTCGCCAGCAGCAGCCCCAGCAGGGTGATCAGCAGCACCGCCAGCAGCATGGCGACGACCACGGCTTCCAGCAGCCAGTCGCCCCCGGTATTGGCCATGAGCAGGATGGCCGCGCCCATGGCGCCGGGCCCGGCGATCAGCGGCGTGGCCAGGGGAAATACCGAAATATCCTGCTTGCCCGCCGCCTCCTGCGCCTCCTCCTCGGTGGTGGAGACGCCGCCGGAGCTGCGCGCGAACACCATATCGATGCCGATCAGCAGCAGCAGAATGCCGCCGGCCACGCGCAGGGAAGCCAGGGAAATGCCCAACGCGGACAGCAGCGGCCGCCCGGCGAAGGCGAAGATGATGAGGATCGCGGCGGCGAGGCTGACGCCGCGGTAGACCATGGCACGCCGCTGGTGCGTGCTGGCGTCGGGGGTCATGGCCACGAACACGGCGGGCACGTCCAGCGGTCCCACGGTGGCGAAAAACGTCGCGAAGGACACCACCGCCGTTTCCACCACGTCCGGGGAGGCGAAGGTCACGGCGTCAGCAGCTGCGGGCGGCGATGGACATGCGGCGTATTATTTCTCATGCGCCCGAAGCCCGGCAAGGGCGCTCAGGACTGACCGCGTTCGCGCCGTGCGGTGGCCTCGGTTTCCCCTTCGATAAACACCCGCTTGATCTCCGGGAAGCGGCCCTTGATGCGGCGGTTCATGGCGGCGACTTCGTCCTGGATGCGGCCGGCGCTGGCGTCCGCGTCGAAACGCACGCTGATGGTGGCAAGAACGAACTCGGGCCCCATGTGCAGCGTCGAGACCTCGTTGACGTGGCGCGTCACCGGCGAGGACGCCACAATCTCACGGAGGGCCCGAATCACGCCGGGGTGCGCCGGCTCGCCGATGAGCAGGCCCTTGGTCTCGGCGGCCAGCCAGATGGCGGTGAGACCGAGGATGACGCCGATCACCACGGAGGCGGCGCCGTCGAAGCGGGCATCGCCGGTAACCTGGCCGAGGTACAGGCCCAGGGCCGCCGCCAGCAGACCGAGGATGGCGGCGCTGTCCTCGAACAGTACCACGAACAGGTTGGGATCCTTGCCGTGGCGTACCGCTTCCAGCACGCCGTAGCCGCCGCGGCGGCGGTTGAATTCGCGGAAGCCGAACCACCAGGAACCGCCCTCGAAGATCACCGCCAGGCCCAGCACCGCGTAGTTGGCGGTCATGTCCCGCAGCGGCTCCGGGTGCTGCAGGTGACGCACGCCTTCGTAGACGGAGATGCACGCACCCAGAGAGAACAGCAGCAGGGCCACGACGAAACTCCAGAAATACACTTCCTTGCCGTAACCGAAGGGATGCGCCTCGTCCGGCGGCCGCGCCGAGCGCTTCAGCCCGATCAGCAGGAGTACCTGGTTGCCGGTGTCCACCACCGAGTGCACGCCCTCGGCCAGCATGGCGGCGCTGCCGGTGAGGGCGGCGGCGCCGAACTTGGTCACGGCGATGAGCAGGTTGCCGGTGAGGGCGGCGTAGATGACCAGTCTGGATCCGGCGGACACGGATTCTCCTTGTTAGGTGTTGGTGCCGGGCCCGTACAGCCGGGCTAGAACGGAATTTTACCAGTCAGGATCTCCCACCACATGCGCCAGTCGCCGCGCAGGCTGAGCAGCGGATAGGTGAACGTGGCGGGCCGGTTGTGTTCGAAAAAGAAGTGGCCGATCCAGGCCAGGGCATAGGCCTGCAGCGGCGCCAGCAGGAGCAGCCAGCCGCTGCGCGCGGCGACGGCCGCCAGCAGCAGGCTCAGGGACAGGGAGGTACCAATGAAATGCAGGCGCCGGCAGGTGCGGTCGCGGTGTTCCCCCAGGTAGAACCCATAGAACTCGTCCAGGGTGCGGTAGCGTGTTGCTTCGCTCATGCAGGCTCCTCGTCCCAACTCGTTACGGGAAAGCATAGTGCAAGCTTGCCGCGGCAGACAGGGTTTTGTGCGTCAGCCCAGCATGGCCGGGTTGAGCTGCCAGATCGAATAGTTCAGCAGCGCCGCGAAGCAGACCCAGAACAGGTAGGGCAGCAGCAGGCCGGCGGCCAGGATTGATACGCGCCGGAACGCGGCCGCGGTCCAGGCAATGAAAACGCCCAGCAGCACCACGTCGGCGAACGCCGCCGCGCCCAGGTGCCAGCCGAAGAACAGCCAGCTCCACAGGGCGTTCAGGACCAGTTGCAGCAGGTACAGTGACAGGGCGCCGCGCGCCCCGGCCAACCCGGTCTGGCGCCACACCAGCCAGGCGGCAATGCCCATGAGCAGATAAAGCACCGTCCACACCGGACCGAAGACGAAGGCCGGCGGTGCCCAGTCCGGTCGCACCAGCTGCGCATAGAAGGACTTGGCCTGGATGGAGGCGGCCGCGCCGACGGCGGCGGCCACGAAGGTTAGCGCAAGCCAGGCGGCAAGACCGGCTACCTGCGCGCGCAGGGAGAGGTGTTGTCGGGATTCAGATGTCATCGGCAATCAACCTTCCTTTATTTCATATTGGAGCAAAAGCGCGCGCTATGCATGTGCTATATTTCGGCTGGCCGCCGCGGCCTGCCCCAGTGCGGGATTGGGGACATGCTGCGCCAGCACAAAGGCCGCGATGAGACAGGCGAGGGCGGCCGCGACCAGATAGCCGTAGCGGGCGAGGATCAGGCCCTTGTAATCGGGCGGGGGTCGGACGGTGTCCGCGGGGGGCGGCGGCAGATCGCCCCGCCGCCAGGCCCGGGCGACGGCGGCGGCGAATACCGCCAGGGCGATCAGCCCCGCCGCCAGCAGGTACAGGGACGCGCCCGTGAACAGGATGCCGGTCTGCGGCTGCCAGCGCGCGGGCAGGAACAGGCTGCCGGTGGCGATCAGGTACACGGCCGCCGCGACGAGGACCGCCGCCAGCAGGATATTCAGGGCCGGGCGCAGGGTGGGCCTGGATGGGACATGGCCGTTCATTGCGCTTTCAGCAGCCGCCCGCCCAGGGCATAAACCAGGATGTGGTGAAGGAGAGAGACGGCGGCCAGCAGCAATGCCGCCGCGGCCTGGCCGGCGGCATACAGGGCCAGGGCGGCCAGACCGGTGAGGACCAGTTCCTGGATCAGGCGCAGAACCTCGCCCAGGCGCCCGGCCTGGCGGAAATCCACCAGGCCCCAGAAAGCGAAGACCAGCAGCGGCAGCACGAGGCCCAGGGCGAATTTCGAAGCCGCGCCCGTGCCGGTATGAAAGCCCCAGTAAGCCAGTGCGGCCACCAGGCCGGTTTCCATGATTGCGCGCAGCGCCAGGTTAAACACCTCGGCCGGTTTCACGCACGGCTCCGGGCATGGGGCGAACCGCCATGGAAGTCGAAGGATGTTGTGGTGCTGCGCCAGGCGCCTTCAACGTGCATGGCGCTCAGTCCCGTTTCAGTTGCGCCGCGATGAAGGCCGACCAGGTGTCGTTCGGCCGCCAGACGCTGTCCATGAGCTCGAAGGCGCGCGCGCTCTCCCAGCCTTCGCGCAGCACGCGGTACAGGCCGAGAAACGCCGTGACCCGCATGTTCGCGGCGCAATGGATCCAGATCTTCCGCCCGCGGTTCCGATCCATGGCCGCGAAGAATGACTCCAGGTCGCTCTCTGCGGGACTGTCGAACGCGACCGGAACATGGATGTAGTCCAGCCCCAGGGCGTGTACCGATCCGGCCTCGTCGGGCAGGGAGTAGCGGGGATCGTCATGCAGCGCCAGGTTGATAATGACCTGGTAACCGGCAGCGGCGATGTCGGCCAGCTGCCTTTCCCGCGGCTGCCCGGACGTTGCCAGCCCGTCCGAGGTCGGGCGGTAATTATAGATATCAGTGCAGGAGGCAGGCATCAGCTTGAATGGTCTCTCCCCTGTTCTTGATCGCGCGCGCAGGTGATCCTCTAGGGGCGGGCACCCCGGGCCCAGGCCTTGAGGCAGAGCATTTCAATGGCGAGCAGCGCCGCGGCATTGGCGGTGATTTCACTGTGATCATAAGGGGGCGACACCTCGGTGATGTCCATGCCCGCAAACTCCATGCCCTTGAGTTCACGCAGAATAGCGAGGGCCTGGTAAGTGGAAAGCCCGCCGGGCACGGGGGTGCCGGTGCCCGGGGCAAACGCGGGATCGAGGCAATCGATATCGAACGTCAGGTAGGCGGGGCCGTTTCCGGCCCGTTCCATGATGAGCTTTGCGATCGCCGCCGGTGTTTCCGCGTGCACCCGGTCGGCGCCGACGACCTGGACGCCTTCTCCGCGCTCGCCGTCGAAATAGGTACGAATGCCGATCTGGATCGTCCGTGCCGGATCAATAAAACCGTCGTTCATGGCGCGTGTAAACATGGTGCCATGATCGATGCGGCCGTTCACGTCCTCCTCGAAATCCCGGTGCGCGTCGAAATGCACCAGGCCGAGCGGGCCGTGTATCCGGTGGTAGGCCTCGAGGACCGGGCAGGTGATGAAGTGATCGCCGCCGAAGGTCAGCGTCGATGCGCCCCCGTCGATAATGGTGGCAATGTGCCCGGTAATGGCTTCCGGAACAGTATCAATGCGGCCGTAGTCGAAATCGAGATCGCCGTAGTCGATCACCGCGAGGGTATCGAAGGGATCGAAACGCCAGGGCCACATCGGCCCCCATGTGTGCTGGGCGCTGGCGCGGCGCACGGCTTCCGGCCCGAAGCGGGCGCCCGGCCGGTTTGATACCGCCTGGTCGAACGGGATGCCGGTCACCGCGACGTCGACGCCTTCCAGCTCACGGGTGTATTTGCGCCGCATGAATGATTGGGCGCCGGAAAAGCTGTTCTCATGGACGGTGCCCTTGAGATCTTTCCTGCGAAACGCCGCGTCACCACGACTCATAATACAATCTGCTCCCGGCCGGCGGCCTGTCTGTTTGCTTGAGTACCAGACAAGCTAAAGGATTTCGGATTATTGTTCCAGCGAAAGCCGGAACACGGCGTACTCATGTTTAGTGGTGATATTTAACGATTGAGCACGGGCGGCATGAAGAACTGCAAGAGCATTGACGGATAACGGCCGTCAGGCGTCAGAAAAATCCGGCCGTCGTGCCTCCGTCGATCTGGAACGCGGCGCCGGTGACGTAGCGCGCCTCGTGCGAGGCCATATAGAGAATGGCCGTGGCGATTTCTCCGGGCATGGCCATGCGTTTCAGTGGGGCGGTGTTGATGACGGCCCGTTCCTCGGCGGCGGGATCGCTGGCCAGGTCGATGCCGTCGCGCCGCACCATGTCGGTGTCGACATAACCGGGGCAGACGCAGTTGACGCGCACATCGGGTGCGAATTCCAGCGCCATGGCCCGGGTCATGTTGACGACCCCGCCTTTGGAGGCGCAATAGACCACCACGTTGGGATCGCCGATCAGGCCGTCATCGGAAGCCAGGTTGACGATATTGCCGCCGCTCTCGCGCAGCGCATCCAGCGCCGCGCGGATGCAGAAAAAGGTGCCCTTCAGGTTGATGTCCAGGGTCTCGTCCCAGGCTTCCTCGTCGAAATCCTCGACCGGACCGGAACGGGCAACGCCGGCACTGTTGACCAGCACGTCGAGACCGCCGAGGGCATCAATCGCGGTGTTGACGATGGTCTCGCAATCTACCGCCCTGGCGACGTCGCCGGGCGCCGCCGCGACTTTCCCGCTATTACCAAGATCGGCGATAGCGGCCGCAGTGGATTTTGCAGTTCGCCCGTTTACCGCAACGCGGGCACCGGATTCGAGAAAGGCCTCCACGGCCGCGCGCCCGATCCCCCGCGTGCCGCCCGTCACCAGTACGCGCTTGCCTGTGAAATCGATTTGCATAATGTCTCCCGAATCGCCGAATGTGTATCAATATTTCAACAGTGTCGTTACTGTACCCAATGATACAGGATGAATTCGTAATCTGTTGAACTTGAATGTTGATCAAACCCCGTCGTAACCGAATATCGATGCGAATCCCTCCTCGATAGTCTTATTGATTATCTCCCTGGTTGTTTCTTCATCGTTTACAAACGGGAATTCTTCCTCCGGGCGGGGCAACTCCAGGAAATCGCACAAAGGCCCCCATCCCTGTTTCACTTCGAAAATCAAAAGACGTGATGCCGGAATAGTATTTCGCACTTCCTCGACGTGTTCCTGAAAACGTCGAATCAGGTGATCCTTGTCGTGCATTCTGTCCTGGAAATAATCATTGACGGTCAATTGCATGAACTCGCCCGCCTCAATACCCCTAAGGTATTCGATCCAGCGGGGTGAAAAAATGGTTTCCTGGGTCGACTCGGCCCAGCGCTCCGGGTCGCGTACGGTCAGGATGACCTTGGCATCGGGATAATAATTGGCGAGAGCCTTGTAACTTGAACATGAAGGAAAGTCCACGGTTGATTTGAACCCGTCAAATATGGCATCCCAGTCAGGCTTGCCATTGACTGCATCCACCCACTTTTTCCAATGTTCGGGGCCTTTCGGAAAGCACTCTACCATATGGTAGCAGGGGCCCAGCCCGAGTTGTTCCAGAGCCGTTTTCATACTCATGGTCCCGGTCCTGCCGAGACCTGCGCCAATCACTTGTAGTGCCATGAAGCACCTCCCGGGCCGAATATGGCCTGATTCAAATATTAAAAAAGATGATGCCTAACATGCAGATTCTGCCGGGCGAGCGGTGCTGAACCAGGTTCGCCGGGGCATCATGTGCTGTACAGGCGCGTAATACCTCATTACGTGTCTGATGGACGCGGTGCGCCAGACTGTCTCTGGCCGCCGCTTGTAATATTGTGGTTGCTGCATTCAACTATAGGCAAAAACCTGGAATCGAGAATCGCCGCCGTCCTGTGGCCTGTTCCGGCAAGGTAAGCGGAATTGGAGGCAAAGGCAAAAAAGCTCTCCACGGAGCCTTGTTTAACCAGCATGACAACATCCCATTGCTCGTCGCCGGGGCCGATAAAGAACTCTCCCCCGTCGCCGAGTAACAGCAGCTCGCCACCACTTTCCTCCAGATATGGCAAAGTGTGATCTATATTTTTTTGCAAGGCTTCTCTGCCGGAGATCGGTTTTTCCGGAGCCAGTTCCGGATTATGAGAATAATCAGCGGTTTCTTTAAGGCGCAGCAGATTGAGCATCACGACTTCCCCGGGAATATTTCGCTTGAACAACTCCGCTCCAGCCTCACGGGTCGGTTCCAAATAGTAATTTTCCACGAACGATGGTCCTTTTGTGTCTTCGACTTAAACGCAGCAGAACAACGGGCCATGCGGGTTTCTCAAGGGCGCATTTCCCACGGCTCGACAACGCCAATCAATGTTAGTGAATCGCCCGCTGCAACCGCCGAAATGACGCCGGCCGATATTTCCGCGTTTGAGAGCCACCTGCTGCCGTTCTCTTCTATCTTAAAGCCCAGAATAATCTGGTGATACTCCAGGCCGGGGTGTGATGAGAGCAAGTCAGTGTAGAGCAGGGGATCAGTCCCCGGCCTGGCGGCCGCACTGCCGCGTATTTGGTAGAATGTTGTCATTCCGGCGTGTTCCGCAAACAGCCTTGCGATTTTAGTACCAAGAAGACCGTTATGAAGCCACGCGACGGTCAGGGACGGGTAGCCGGACTCATCGCAATGTGCGGCGAGGCGCGAGATGAATTTCGTTTCGTAATCCCAATCCAGAGCCAGGCCTGAACAACGTGCAGTAGTATTGGCCAAGGTTTTGTTCATCCTGGAGACAGACCGGGAACTGCGAGCCGTGAAAGTGAGCGATTCGGAGCGTTCAGCAAGCCAGGCTGTGGCTTCAGCCAGCATTCCGGTGGCGCCGATGACCAGGACGGATTCGTACATGACTGTGTGCCTAACGTTTAAGCTGTGGGACGCGCAGTGAAGCAAGCGCTCCACACGAGCCGGGAACGGATGTAAGGCGTTGATTCCTCACACCTGATGGCGATCATGCTGTTCATCCCAGTGGACCTCGGCTTCGTAGTCCGTCGTAAAAAAAATTCCGGACGGAAAGTGCAATCGTAGCCAGGCACGACGAATATGACCCTCCCGCTTCGCGCCTTCGTGGTCAAGCACTTTGACATAATAGACGACCGAAGTAGGTTGCCAGGTCTTAGTAGGCCTGAAGGTGAACGGGCCCTCTCGCAAAAAACGTTTATCGGATTCGAGAAGCAGATAGCTGTTGCGGGAGGCCCAGTCTTTGATGGCTCTTTTTTGGACAGGGGTAACCACTATGTGACCTACGGCCATGGCTATCCCCCCAAACAAAAGAGTCCACAGCAAAGAGTGAATATCAAACATGAGTGTCTTCCCCCGCGCGGAATACGCAAATCGGCCCCTCGATGTTTTCAATTTACAGGGGCCACCCTATTTCCCTTTCTATCAGCATGGATGGCAGGCAAGTCTCCTGCAACCCGGGTATTGTCAGTGGCTCCTGGTTTGATTCATATGGCTGGCAAGATTTCGACGACTAATCTCCGCCCTAACTTGTTCTGCGGACGTTTTCATGGGTATAACATCTGTGCTGAACCGCGCCGGCCAAGAGGCGTCCTCAACGCACCGTTATACTTCCCGGCGTCAGATCGAGCACCTCGCTATGTGTTTTCAAGGTGAATACTGGCCAGGAGTTGATAAAGCTCTGCGAGATTTTCAACCGCTTTTCCATAAAGCTCTTTAGCATTACTGTTTGTAAGTATAACTGGATGGTCCCCCAGAGCATTTTCTAGATTACATAATTGAATGTATGTTCTATCCAGTGCTTCATGATAGGAATAGTTATCGATATCGCTCATATTCAGTTCACCAGATGATGCATTCCCATCACTTCTGCGCTTTTTATTACTTTCGTGCTTCGCATCCTTCTTTCGTCCCCAATATGCTCCCGTTCCTTTTTTAGAGCCCGAATGCTCTGTTTTCTTAGCTTGATTTGCCATGATTTATTTAAAACACATAACGACTAAGCCAGACGGCGGTTTTCCGCCCGCTTGGGCGCCTTGTTATGAGACGAAAGAACAACCTTGATATCTGTGCCCAGGCCCTTTTGCAGGGCGACCAAGATGCTCGTGAGATTGTCCATCGTAGGGTTGCCTTGCGGAGATAACATGCGATGGATGCTCTTGCTGGATTTACCCAGTTCCTCGGCCAGCACTTCAAAACCTATAGTGGAATTCACGAGCTCGCGCAGGATAATACGGGCAGTCTCGGGCTCACCCTCAAAGATTGCGCTTAGTGCCTCCTGCATCAGCGCGGCAGCAAAATCCGGGTCTCTTTCTGCTCGTTCTCTGATCGTCTCCTTGTAGTCACGGGTCAGGGCCATACAACTTTCTCCTCAATCGGTACTCTTTCGCCAGTGCTCTAGCTCTGCTGATGTCTTTCTTTTGCCGCTTCTTGGTGCCGCCTCCCAACAAAACGACAAGTTCGTCTCCCTCCTTGACCAGATATATCCTGTATCCAGGCCCCCAATCGATGCGGTATTCACCGATTCCGGAAAGCCATTTGACGTTTGAAGTTTTTCCCGCCTCCAATCGCGCCAGAGCAACGCTCACTTTCGCTGCAGCTTGATGGCTGAGGCCATCGAACCACTGTTTGAAGGGGCTGGAACCATCTTCCCTGATGTATTCCCTTACCAACATCATCTAATAGTAACGTATATGTTACCTTTGTCAAGTCTCATAACACCAAGATAAGCTGCCTGGACGTTCTGGCAGCAGGATTGCGTCAGCAAGCCTGATGACAGGTTGCCAGGTCAGCTTCAACTTCATGTTAGTGCGGAAACTATTGCAGTCTTTCAAAGAATTCTCTCCTCTCCGCGTCATCACCCTCTAAAGCCTCAACACTTTGCACGTTGGCCAGAATGACTTTCCACAGATCCCTCAGTAATCCTTGAAAGCTCGAAAGCGACGGTAGACGTTGTCCTTCTTCGAGGTTGTGCACTCTACCATGCATCGCATCGGAGCGAATGTTGTAAAGCTCAATGAAGTGCTCTTTCGCGGTCCTTCGACCATCGGGCGTGTCTTCGACGAGACTCGCAAACGAAGTGGCGAGCCGGCGTGTGATCCCGGGTTCCGTTGAGTATGTCAGGATCGCTTCGATTGCGGCCGCGTGCGAAATCAATGCTGCTTGCCAGTAGTGGGACCAACAGCCAGTCATAGTGAGAATCATGGCGTTACTAAGGCGGCCTCTCCTGCGATAGACCTCGCAAAGGCCGAAAAATAGGGTGGATGCCAACGCAATATCTTGAGTCGAGAAAGACTCCGCTTCTTCGAGGGCGATCCACTGCATTCGGTCAAGCAATCGCTGCCTGGATTTCTCCCCCGATGCCTGGTCTTTCCCGATACAGAATTTCAACTTGGCTTCGACCCGATTTGGTTTGACGAGCCAAAGAGATAGCAATACCAAATTTATCGTCTCTGAGGTGGTGAACTCGTCAGACTCATCCCATTCAAAGCGCAACCACAATGGAGTCTGCTGCGCGTCAAGCAATTCGTCTGAAGATAGGAAGTTTTTAAACGTAGAGATGTCTTCGTCCCCGTTGAGTCTACGTATATCGATCCCCGGTGCAATCACCAAAGATTCACTTGGGCCTCGGAAGCCAGTCAGGGGGACGAAGACAGAGAAGATTCTAGGCACCGTAGTAGCACTAACGATTTAACTAAGGGTCCGCCGCTTTCTGGCGGTCCCGCTTGAGTGAATTGTTAGGTGCCATCACTGTTAATCAAAGAAATGAAAGTTGTCGCTATCCAAAATATTACAAAAGCACGTGCAATATAACCCCAGCCTTGCCACGATACGTTAAAAGCACATCGCCATGTTGATATCACAAACCATGCATACCAAAGTGTGAACATTGTATATGCAGCAATTACGCCGGCATATCCGAATGAGTTAACAGCGAACTGACCTATTACGCCAATTGCGATGGTAAGTAACCAGTTATAGAGCCAGAATACTTTCCAAAGCTTTTCGTCTCCTTCCCAGCTCTTTTCAATCCATTTAATATCAGCCATAGGCACCTAATGGCTGAGTTAACTTGGCGGCGCACTATTTGCGCCGTCCAATTTGAAGGACTGGTTATGTTTATTGTTAACGTTGTTTAAAATTTTAAATCTAAAATAAATACACAATAATAACTGAAATGTTATTGTTAAAAAGAGCCAGTAGACTGTACCATCTAGAACACTGCCAACAGATAAGGCAAAAATTAAATTAAAGGCAACCATCAACTTTGCATAATAGATCCCTTGCTCTTTATGAAATATAGTAGAGACTTTAAATACATGAAATATTAATAAGTAAATGCATGGGTAAGATGCAGTTAATACGGTAGACCCAAATATAATCCCAAACAAAAAATTATCTAGGCCAGGATTAGGCCCTGCCATTGAAATAACCGCAATTAAAGAAGATGCAATAATTTGCAGTATCAAAAAGATTATAGCTTGGATATCAAGTTTAATTCCGCTATCCATATTTAATAAACATAACGATTTAACTAAGGGGCTGCCGTCTTTCAGCGGACTCTTTTAAGTGAATTGTTAGAGGACTTTTTGCCTCTTCCTCCCGGCATAAACCAGCCAAACAACAAAGCCTCAAGAGCATTCGTACTTTTGAGGGGGTGGTTAAATATTCTGCAGGCCCTTTATAGTCGGATCTAACATCTTCAATAACTTGGAGAGCATCATTGAGATATGGGCGTGGAACACGGATTGTACGTTCGTTATATGAGGCTATCTGCATGCCAGGATAAAGACTTCCAAAATTCTGCCCGACCACGAAATAAGGAACTCCTGCTGCATCAAGGGCTGCACTTATAAGTAGAAGTTCTTGATCGTCGAGTGGATGACAGACTGTTTCCATAAGACCTCTAACGACTTGTGTAAGACGCGCCTGCTTTTTGCGCGTCGTTCATGACACACTGGTTAGGCACTATTTAACTCCGATTTAACATTCAAGATTGAGCCATTCCTTGATACCACCTTTAAAGTTGTACCGATATTTGGTAGTGCTCCAGTCGGATTATCCAACGTTGCCTGCCAGCGCTCCGTACCTAATTTAACAAGCCCCGTAACATTACCTTTTAATTCTGAAAATGGCTCAATCACCTCAACTTCTTGCCCGATGACAGGATCATTCCATTTATAAGGCGGACCTTCATTTGCTTCTTTCCATTCAAGCTTATATTTTCGATAAGATTTAAATAAATCAGATCCCGCTGGAGTTATGAAAATTAAAATCGCATAGCCTATATATATTGCGGTAGTTGAAATAGAACCCCAATTAATTGTTAGTACGATAAGACCAATAAACCATCCGATAGTAAATATCCAAAAAAAACACAAAGTTCGTACATATTCCTTTTTAGTCTGTAACTTCGTGTTTCTCATATTACTCTTTGCTTTTAGTGCCTAACGACCAAGCTCACCGGCAGCAAAAAGCAGAGCGACGAAGGAGCGCCGCTTTTTGCTGTCCGGTGGTGCGCCTTGTTCGGCGTTAAAGCTTACCGTTGTGTTGTTTGTCGAAAACATAAAGCACTCTATCGAGAATCTCAAAGTCAACGTTTTTGGATTTTGATAAAGCAACTAATTCGTCGAGGTAGCTGAAATACACTTTGACCTTCCTATCGAGCCCGGATGCTGAATACAGGGGATAGTCTTCTCCGTAGAGTGCTCGATAAGCGTGACGGTCGATGATTTGGAACACCCGCGGATTCTTGAACCTCAGCAGTGTCGACGCCATTGGTAGATCAATCCCAGGCTCACGCAGCAGGCTCTTGATAATAGATTCACTTTCTTTATGTTTGCCCGCTTCAACACTGCTTAGGCCATTTAGCAACTCCAATGTGTCCGGTGACAATGGCGCATAACGATTCACCTTCCACAGGACAATTTCGTTTATCAATGATTGGTCGAAGTCTTGAGTCGCTACACCATCAAGTTTACGCGTTAGCTCGGGCTGATAACTGTATTCCGACATTAAATCGGATAGATTACCATTCCACTCCTTCGCCAATTTCATCTCTGTCCCTCGTTAGACGCCGAACGGTTGAACTCAGCCGGCCGCGACTTTTGCGGTCGGCTGGAGTGATATGTTATGTGGGAACTTCGACGTAAGATGAGCGGCTGGTAGGTTCGGGGATGTCATATCCTTCCTCCTTGAGTCCTTCAATATGGAATGCAATGGCCTCGCGCATATTCTGCTCGGTCTCCTCCAGAGTATTGCCAGTAGACACACAGCCGGGTAGATCAGGGGAATAGGCCGAATAGCCTGTTTCAGATTTTTCTATTACAATCAGATACTTCATGATTTTAGCCCCGCCTGCTTCAGGATACTGTTAATTGTAGCCGGTGCGAGGTCGTCTTTCATCTTGCCGGGGATTGTCACAAGTCCCTTTTTGGTGGGGTGTTTATATTGCCGGTGGCTGCCTCGCATCCGAACCTGATACCAGCCGTCCATTTCTATGAGTTTAATGGTTTCCCTGACCTTCATTTCTTCCTTGTCTTGTCTATGTCACATTATCGTTGCTGCATAACGTTCGTGCTGAACTGCGCCGGTCAAAATACTAACAGAATGAACCGCGATGCTTCCCGGCGTCAGTTCGAGCACATTGTTAGGCTTATTTAATGTATTTTTTACTTCTTCGTTCATGTTCCTTTTTATATTTGCGTTTAGCTTCTTTCCGTATTTTTTCTAATTCGTTTATAAGATAATCAATTTGACTGTCAATTTCTGGCTCAACAAGTTGAGGTGTTAAAAGAGGATTACCATCTCTAATACCATGATCGCCTAATGCTACATAACAAATTGGTTTGAATTGAGGTTCACCTTTTTTTGGAGTATAGAATAAGAGTTTAAATACACCAGACATACGTCATTCCTCTTTAGATTTAGTCATATCTTTGTTAATTTTTAATTTGTGAAATTTTTCAATAAAATATACAAATGGATCGAAGACCATCTTTTTAGATATGAGAACACCATAAGTCGTTAATAACACACATAGGAGGACAAGATATTTCGTATAAATTGCAATGTTCCAGCATTTTGTTGTTGTGACTCCCGATAAAGCATATTCGATAGGTACTTGATGACAAAACCATTGCGCATCGAAGACTGTCATAGAGTAGTAAAAGCTTGTTAGTGGACCTAATCTAGGATCATATCCATCGGATAAAATAAGAAATACTGGGATCATGGCAACAGAAATAATTATAAGTATTTTCCCATGTTTCACTGATGTATCAATTTCTTGGTTCATATTAAATATATCTCTTATACAAGCCTAACGACATTGCTAAGGGACGCGCGATTTTTGCGCGTCCCCCTTGAGCAAATTGTTAGGATTCCTTACATGTCCATACCATAAGGGATGTGAAATTAGGTAATTGATTAAGTCTTCAGCAACTGCTTTAGTTTCTTCAGAATTTTGTTCTGAAGCTACAAGATTTGCACTATCGACAAAATGTTCTAATTCTCCAGGCGCATCAGGATGGAATGATTTACTTTCGGATACTGCTCTTTGATACATTGCTTCAAGCAACCTCTGCACTTCTTTAGTACGTTCTAATGAAGAATGTGATGGCCATGCTGAAGTTATTAGATCCGATTTCTCAGCTACGTAGTCTGAGGCAGTTTTTGCTCGAACCTTCTTTGGCAATATCCCACCGGATATTTTCTGAAGAATTATTCCGACTAGTAATACTGCAACAAAGGCGATAATGCCCCAAACAAAAAATCCACCAATACCATTGAGATATCCCCCAACTAACGCTGAAATAAATATGATGATATATAGTGTCATCAGGGCCTAATTATGATTACATTATAGAAACCAGTATGTTGCAATGAAGCCTGTTCCGAGCACTGAAAGTACACTACCTATTGTCATAGGTAAAATGTCTCCTGTTATAGGTCTTATTAATAGGTAATAAGCAAATGGAAATCCGAGGACTAGACATACTAAAGGGATCCACCATTCAAGATTGATAAATCCATAAATTAGAGTAAATACATAACATAACCCAGTTATAGTAAACAATAGATATATTATTGTTTGACCTTTGGCATTTAATGCCCAGGCTGGCTGGTGAGTTGGAGGAGATCTTGAGACGTTATGAGCACCCTTAAACGCAGAAAGCTGAATTAATCCTATTATTAAAAATATTGTTAATTCTTTCTCCATGCGAATTGAATCCTAACGATTTAACTAAGGGGCCGCCGCTTTTTTTTGGCGGTCCCTTTTGAGTGAATTGTTATACGCTACCATTACCGAACATCATTAATGCAGCCCCTAAGAACATGATGAGTGTAGTAGAAAAAGAAATTAAAAGCCCTCTATGTGCTTTATTACCTAGTAGAATTACTGTGTCATTTACGACATCTCTATATGATCTTGTCCAAACATAATTGACGATAGACATTGAGCTAGATGGGCTCATGTTAAATCCAAGCTTTTCTAGAGTAGGCTTTCCTAATGATTCGTATGTCTCTGGTTCATACTTCTCTAACACCTTGATGAATCTATGTAGCTTTCGAAAATAGTACGGCGCTGCTACTAGGTTAACGAGCAGGCTTATAATTAGTAGTACTGCGCCAACTTCATTCATGGTTATTTGCGTCCAGCGTATAACGCCGTGCATCAGGGGCGCATTTGTAGCTGTGCCGAAGGCGTAGCGGAAAATGCGTCCTTGCATGCATTTGTTATACGGCATTTGTGAGTACAACGCCGACAACCCAAGACACAACCGCGGCAATGATTGTTATGACCCGACCCTCTAGTGCAAATGCTCGAAACTGACCAAAAAAGACTCCCGCTGCCAATAAAAGATAACCCAAATTGGCGAAACCATAACCAAGAATTCCAATCACCGAAATTGGCGTTTCCGACAGCGAAAGCATCGCCGCGACGGGATACAGCAGCGCAATGAAGCTGATATATGGGAAACCTTTAGCCGGAATGAGATCGCCGTACTGCTCCACGAAACGCGATTGAGATTCTTCTATTTTCTCAGGGTCCGCGTACAGCTTTACTGTGCGACCAATATCTGGGATGGGCAAATAGTAGGGTCCCGACCACCCAGTGGGCCGCTCCGAATCATCGGCGAATACCCACGCAGATTCTCTTTCAAAGTGCTCAATCGCTTCATTCGGGATTTTTGAGGCCAGCTTCCAGAATGACAATCGGCCGGCGAGACTGAAAAACAAGGCCAAGCAAACTAGAACCGCCCCGAAGATCAAAGTCGCAACCGTTGCGTCACTCATAGTTCTCTCGCTGCCGTATAACGATTTAACTAAGGGGCCGCCGGCTTTTGGCGGTCCCGCTTGAGTAAATTGTTATATTGATTATTGCCATATAGATTTATATTTATATGCATACCAGTAAGTTCCGTATATGGCTGGTCCGATGACAATAATATTTATTAAGATATAAGGTAATATCACGAATAAATAGCCAAAGCCAAAAGCAAGCGTCGGCGCAAGAAAACCTATAGTCATTAATACAATTGAAATCATTTGAAATATAAATAAAATTTTCCAAACTATAATGTGTAGATAAGCCTTTCCTTCGATTAGGCCATATAATGCCCAAAGTGTAATTCCCCCAACAAGTAGCAAGCCTGCAGAATCAACAGGGTTTTTAGATAAAATAGTAGAAATAATGCCTGCAGTTAGAATAAGCGCATAAAGCCAAAAGTATATTTTCCAGAATTTCATTCCGAATCAATATAACGTTTGAACTCAGCCGGCCGCGTCTTTCGCGGTCGGCTGGAGTGATTTGTTATAGGTCAACACCTCACTTTCTTCCTTTCCAGGTTTCAGGATCTCTTGCACAGTGCAACACTGCAATAACGACAATTTCTTCCTCATTAATCAAATAATAGACTGCAAAGGGGAATTTTCTAGCAAGGGTGCGGCGAAGGGTTCCATCTATCAAGGCGTAGAGGAAGGGCGATTCGGCAATCGAATCGATACAATGGGATATTTCCCGGGCAAAATCCCGACCCAGCCCAGGACACTGTGATTCATACCAGTCAAATGCAGCAGAAAGGTCATCTACGGCTTCCGGCCGTACAATGACGCGGCGCATCATCAGCGGGCTAGTAGTTTAGACTTAACCTCCGGCCAGGGAGTGCCCTCAGATGGATTTTTTAAATAGGCTTCCATGCGTCGGTCAAGTTCCCGGCGTTCCGCCGGAGTAAGCTTAATTGATTCAGGATGTTCCGCAATGGTGTCCCATAATGCCTCCACCAAACGTAACCTCTCCTGGATTGGGAGTTCGGCCAACGTTGAAAAATTGATATTACTCATGTGGAAAATCTAACCCCTCAACTGAATATAAGCAATAGTTGACCTATAACGATCTAACTGAGTCGCGCGCCGTGTGCGCGTCTCGTGTGTATTGTTAGGATAGCGCGCCCCGATGTCATCGTAAGCCCCGTATTATGATCCTGTATTCGCCAGTCGCCCCAAAGACA
>Ga0102944_1001229_pt1 | contig 17540 bp, 7 predicted proteins | sample SalPonD_shore_MG_FD_78172 | JGI IMG/M metagenome (GOLD analysis project Ga0102944, IMG submission 78172) | Salt pond soil microbial communities from South San Francisco under conditions of wetland restoration - Salt Pond MetaG... | ecosystem: Environmental > Aquatic > Marine > Intertidal zone >...
GGTAATATTAGTTGTCGGATTAAATGGATTCGGATAATTTTGTTCCAGTTCGAATTTTTGTGGAACACCGTTTGATTGACTTTCCTGATCTTTGATATCTGTCAATATACCCTGTTCAGGAGCAGGTAATTTTTTTGTTGTATATATATGAAATTCACCGGGTTGCAAATCGACTGATTGTTGATTACTCGTCACATTGACTGATTTACCGCTGAAATAATCATACCATGTGCCTGTCTTCTGGAAATTAGGTGGCATAGTATGCAAAATGACATCAAAATTACCGATGATATTAACATCCATTGAGGTATCATTCAGTTGGATCTGTTTTAGTGCACCACTGACATTCATGGTATAATTTGAAGTCTGAAAGACGGGATATTTTTCTTTTAAAGTAATCAACGTTGAAAAGACTTTATTGAGCTTAGCCCTGTCTTCATTATTCATATAATCCCATCGAATCGGTTTTTTTCCAATTCGCCCATTATAATTTATTGAAAAATCATAACCCATTTCCTCGAACTGCCAGATCATTTTGGGTCCGGGGATAGTAAAAAAGAAGGCCGCATTTTCTTTAATACGATTAAGAGCCGTTGACAAATTTTTAATGTTATAACTGCCACTACTGTTTCCATACTGTAAAGTTTTATACATTATCCGTTCTTCGTCATGGCTTTCCATATAAGCAATCAGATTGGGTTTACGCCAGTTTCTGTATTCGTAAGATGCACCCGACAGATCCCAACCATTGGAATAACCCATGGCAGCCTGAGCATAACTGTAATTCTCATTTCCCCATATCATCATCCCGTAATTGGATAGTACTTTTTCTTCACTGTTTTCAGTGAAGAGTTCCAATATATCATATGCGGTGGAGTCGGTTTGCCAAATGTGATCGGCGTAATGCTCCAGTATTTTAATTCTGGATATATCATACGCATACCCATCTCCAGGTGTATTGGTAAATCCCTTGGCGAAATCAAAACGGTAGCCATCGACATGAAAATTTTTAATCCAGTAACTGGTTACACGATCCACAAAATATTGGGTAGCCTTGCTCTCATGATTGAAATCATAACCCCAGCTGTATGAAGTATTTGGTGACGATTCATTAAACCAGGGATTTTCGGCAGATGGATGGCCGTTTTTAAAATACATGCGAACCATAGGTGACTGTCCGTAAGAGTGATTTAATACCATATCCATGATTACGGCAATACCCTTTTGATGGCAGTCGTCGATAAATTGTTTCAAATCGACTGCCGGACCATAATATTTATCAGGTGCAAAATAAAATATCGGGTTATACCCCCAGCTGTCATTCCCTTCAAACTCCGTTACGGGCATCAGCTCTATGGCATTAACGCCCAAACGCTGTAAATATCCAAGTGTATCAGCCAGGGTTTTATAATCATGATTAGCCGTAAAATCTCTAACCAATAATTCATAAATCACAAGGTTGTTTTGATTTGGCCTTTGAAAATTACTGTCATGCCATTGAAAATTCGTCTGAGCTGTTTGTAAAGTTCCAACAATATGGTCCGTTTTACCGGTGGGATACGGTTTAAGATTCGGATAAGTGGCAGAAGTAATAAATTTGTCATTATTCGGATCAAGAATCTCATGAGAATATGGATCCGCTATTCTCAGATTACCGTCAATTAAATATTGAAAAGCATATTTGGTACCGGGAGACAGATTGTGCAGTTTGATCCAATAATAAACGCTATCGGCATTCACCGAATCACGTTTCATATAATAATTGGGATCAATCTGCCAATTATTGAATCCGCCTATGACATAAACGAATTTTTTATGAGGGGCAAATAATGATAAAGTGGCTGTAGTAGGATCATTCGGATCATAATTAATACCGTCTTCTATACCGGCAGGCCGTGCCTGATTCACTATTGGTGCATTAACTACATAATCAAATGAGGTTGTATCATTATTGCCATTGCCATCACTACCGATCAGAGTAACGGGAATTTTGCCGTAATTGGAAGCCGTAATAGCATATGTGAGAGAATCCCCATTAACTGTTTTCACTTCTGTCCCGTTAACCAGTAACGTAAGAGAGATACTTCCTTTTCCTATTAACGTACCTCTCGCTACTACATTAAACGTACTGTCTTTCTTAATGAAAACATTATCTGAGACAGGATTAGTGAATTTTACATGAACTCCGGGTTGATAAACCGGGACGAAGATATCGACACCGCCAACATCCCTTCCTGTCTTTGAACCATCAGAATTTCTAAAGACAAAAGCCAGGTCCTTAACTACTTCAGTTGTGTCTGTTATGCCATAATATTTTCGAACATTTGGGATGATCAATTGATATGTATCAGTCGCAATACGGGTCATAAGGGCTTTCGGTATATTTTGATCCCAGGCCGCAATAACATGCGTCCATCCATCCGCTTTATTGGTTAAAACCCCTGTATGAGCATACACATCCCCTGTATATCCGGACAGTCCACCATCTCCCTTATCCGCATGAAATGTAACGACGACCGTGTCTTGCGTAGTAGGGAAAACAGGTACGGTGGTTACAACTTGTGCAAAACCGGTATTAAAGAAAAATAAAATGGATAATGTTGATAATAAAAAATTGTAACGTTTTTTCATCTCATTGTTTCTGGCGTGTAAAACTTAAGTTCTTTATATCTAAAATGGCTGCAAGTTTATACCATGATGAATAGAGCAAGAAGATCAGATGGCAATTACCAGCTATTTTATTAAATAACCTTTTCTTTAATATTCTTTGATGTAGAATCTCTTAAAATTAATTCAGGGGAAAAAACAGTATGTGAAATCATAGCTTTTCTATTATGTAATCGATTCATAAGCTTTTCTACGGCTAAAGCTCCCATCTCATACATAGGCTGACGCATTGTTGACAATCCAAGGTATTCCGATATTTGAATATCGTCAAAGCTTATCAGGGGGATCTGTTTATTATAATCTTTCATTGCTTTCAGAGCGCCAACTGCCTGAATATCAGAAGCGCTGAAACAGGCATCAGGTTTTTTCCCGCTTTTTAGCAACTTGATCATGGCCTCATAACCTGCTTTCTCAGTGAAGCCGTCACGGTCGAGGTCATCACCTTTTACAATCAAATCTTCATCAACGAGATACCCTGCATCTTCCAGAGCTCGTTTATATCCTAAAACTCTGTCTCTCGTTGGTTTGGCCTGTGGTAATGCCGAAATCATGGCAACCCGCTTATAATTATGTCTCAAAAGAAATTGTGTAGCTGTATAAGCCCCTTCAACGCTATCCACACTAACTGAATCCAATCCGGTGTGATATTCATCCATTAATGTGATGGGTACATCATATCTTTTTAATGATTCCCACAAAGATTCTTCCAGGTGTATTGAAATAAATAAGTAACCATCTCCCATTCCTTTACGAAGGACATACTCAACCTGATCGACCAGATTCACATTCGGTTTGATATTATAAATATTCAAATCGTAATTGAACTCAGTAAGCTTATCCTGAATACCCGCCAGTACTTCCATAAAGAAATAATTGGAAATTACGGGAACCAGAGCCATAATTATTTTGGTATTTCTTCTGGCCAGGCCCTGGGCAAATGCTTTTGGATGATACCCCATTGCGTCAGCTATACCAAGTATCTTTTCCCGGGTTTTTTCAGAAACATTTTTATTGTTATTGAAAACCCTCGATACCGTGGCAATGCTTACCCCCGCTTTTTTGGCTATATCATAAATGGTAGCGGACAACTTCTCCTCAACAGGTGACTATGAAATGTTTACTAAATTAATCTTTATAAAAAGAGGATACGGACAGTATCATCTGCCCGTATCCAACTGTGTCTGAAGACTAACAGCTTATTTGAGAAGAATCATTTTCTTATCAGCTGTAAAATTACCGGCTTTTAATCGGTAAATGTACATACCTGATGCCAAATGAGATGCGTCGAAAGAAATACTATGTAATCCTGCCGACATTTTACTATTAATCAGTGTTGCTACTCTTTGTCCAAGCATATTATAAATAGTAAGTCGAACATTACTTGTTTTGGGAAGAGTAAAACTGATATTTGTTGTCGGGTTAAATGGATTTGGATAATTCTGTGACAGGTTGAACTTGTTTGGCATATTGCCTTGCCCATTATCACTAATGGCTGTCAGAATATTTTGATAATCCGGTGGGGTCTCAACAGCCAAATCTTGTCCAGCTGACCAAGTCAAACTAGCCATAGTATAGGTAGCCGGCCATTGTAGTTTTCCACCGACATTCTTCGGTACCATGAATTGATAATAGCGGCGACCACTATCATAACCACCACCATTCCAAACAATCGGATCACCTTTAAGGTTAAATACATTGCCATAACCTACCGTGAAACCGAAGTTATTCAACGTTGGGGTTTTAAGTTGAAGTGTATCCGTATAAACGCCGTCACCATCCGGATCTTTCAGGCGAAGTTTCTCGATGGATGCGGCTGACTTAGCATCAGTTATACCTGATTGCCCCACTGTAATACCCTGAGTCAAACCAAAGAATGTTGTCTCAAAGGATATATATACAGAATCCTTGGATGGGTTGAATGGCTGTGCAACACTGGCATCCATAGCAGGATTCATATCAATATTTAAGATAACCTTAGGTGCAGCACCACCATCAGTATTTGCGGCGGTAATTAAACCTTCAGGCGGTATGCCGTTAAAGCTGCCTTCGGCTACTGTCTGTTGTGTTTGATCGGTAAATGCATAAAGTCTGTTAGCGCCCCCTGTTGTAGCAGGTTCTTCCCAACCATTATCGGCAACAATACCTTCTAAAAAATTTGAACTGGTAGTATCGAAACGAGTATAATTCCAGTGTACATAATATTTAAAGTTCACATTTGAACCGACTTCTCTGTTCATCTGCATAGTGGCAAAATAAACATTGTTCCCAAGGGAACTTGAAGACATATTTTCTTCACCCCAGCTATTGAAACCACCTCGTAATGAAACACTATCAATAGCAGAATTGAAATAACCAAGTGCATCAAGGATGCCTACATTAACACTGAAGTTAACATTAGCATTTACAATTTGTCCTGTTGCAGGTGCTATATCATTAAAGAAGACCCAGTGAATGGTAGTATCAGCAACAGTACTAAAATCTATGCTACGATTACTTGGACTAAGTTTATCTTCCCATCCTGCTTTTCTGCTTTTTGTACCAACATAAAATTTCCAGTCTATGTGATTTTTGGCAGCTAACAGAGTATCCTTATTAAAATATGCAACACCCTGATAAAACATATTAGCACCGGATGAAGCAACCTGAGCGCTATCTATATATACGCCTGTGTCGTTACCCCAGGTCAATGGATTTACACTTCCCCGAACTTCGACTGTATCGGTTTTAGGATCAAATTCTCCCAACTGTATCAAATTACCAATATCTACTTTAAAGTAGATCCCAACGGTATCTGTTTTTTGTGCAAATGGACTTGTACTACCACTTCCGGAATCATAATAATGTAAAGCTACAGTACTATCTGCAGTGGCACTGCTTGGTAATACGAACTGATGATTATCACCACTTTCCCAGCCACCGTTATTAACGGTTCCTACTTCTTTGGTTGTATCGCCAAATCCTGTCCAATATTTATAATTCAATGTATCACCCGGGGCCATTTTGACCGTAACAGTCCAATAATCGCCACCCTCATTTTGGGCAACAGTTGTAGAATGGATATCCCAACTGATCTTTTGTGATCCATAGTCAACTGTTGAATCCAACGGTACCATTTGACCACGTAATTGTACTACATCGGTTGCATGCAACGTATCGGGTACATACGCTGTATTCACCTTAAAGGTGACATTATATGTTGAAGACTGGGCCCACGAAATCCCTGTAATCCCCACCATGAGGAACAGAAATACCATTAGCCTGCTTGTAACTTTGTTCATACGAACCCCTCTTTTAGGTTTTTGTTTAAGTGAACGGGTTGTTTTCCGTTTATTTATAGCATTTCAAAATATATTTTGTAAGCGTTTTCAATATTTTATAGTAAGCGCTTACATTTAATTCAATGTATTTAATTATTGAGGTGCTTTCAAGCACTTTTTTCATCTAAAACATTATTTGTAATGAAATTCTGTTTACGTTATTGAGATATTTATAACTTTCGAGCGAATAACCTACGCTGATCTTTGAACTCTTAGTCAGGTTATAGTTGATACCGACACCTGCTGCATACTGAATATAACGGTCCCTTTGACCCAAATCGGGTAAACCACCACGTAACAGTATCGTATTATTCAAAAAAGCAAGCTCCCCGCCCACACTGATGCTCTGTACATTATCGGAAGGGCTATTACCATCCACATCTAATGTAAATCGATACATCTTACTGTTAATGGCATCCCATGCTAAGCCTACTTTTAACCGTAATGGGAGATTATATTGATCGGTGTATAATTTTGCATCCGGTACATAATTACCATTGGCCGATTTATTTAAATCGACCGGTACTATTAATGCGTCTCCATCCATTCTCATCTTGGATCCCACATTACTGACGCTCACACCAAGACGAATACCTGCAAATGGAGTTGTATACAGTGTCCCTATATCAAAGGCAATCCCTTTTGCACTAGCCTGCATTATAGTTTCGGAAATGTATTTTACATTTCCACCTATAGAAAAGTTTTTAAGCAGATATTGGGCATAACTAAGACCGACAGCAATAGAATGGGGATTAAATGTACGCCCCGTTCCTTCAGGGTTGTCATAGGTTGTTTCCTGTATTGATCCCATGGTGAGAGCGGTTACATTTATACCTGCAACACCACTTCCCAAAGGCATTACCAAACCCAAATAACTGTGACGGATATCCACAAACCAATCAGCCGTTTCAACCATTACATCATTGTTTTTTATCGATGCCAGACCCGCCGGATTCCAATACATAGCGGATGGGTCATTTACGGTTGCTGTCACAGCTCCCCCCATGCCCGAAGATCGGGCCCCGACCGGTATATTAAGAAAATCGGCTGCATCGGTTCCCACCTTAGTCACACTTTGAGCCCAACCAGCTGTAGCTATTAAGCTTACAAATGTGAAAACGGATATATATTTAAATATTTTCATAGTTCCTTATAATACTTTTCTAACTATCTATTTAATTACTGCAAATTTACCGGCTTTCTGTCCAACACCGGGAGCATCGATATGATAGATGTATACCCCGTAAGAAAGTTCCAGGTGATCTTTCGTGAGCATATCCCAAACATACGTTCCGCCAAATAATCGGGGATTACCTTTGGCAATATTGATTTCACGTACCAATTGGCCGGAGATTGTAAAAATACGCAGCGTACATGGTACCGGAATATGGGTGAAATGTAACTCATGCTGTTGCTGATGATTAGCAGGTGTGATTGCCGGTTCATATGGATTCGAGACGACATAAGGATTCGGTACTACTTTAACTTTACCAAGATCAGATTTTGCCTTACTGTCAGATACACGTGGCGTGTTATCCGGTTTTATCTTGAATTCATATTTATCCTTACGCGAAAATGGTTTTGACAAGCGAATTTTCAATGTATCTCCAGCTTGTGGATTTATAGATTCAAGCTGATTGTTTTGAACCACTGGCCGGAATTGTAGCTGATAGGTAATCTGACCTGCCTGGCCATAGTAATCTTCGATTAAAAAGAGCCCGTCAGTCTTCAGAGTCTTCTTGTCTGGCAGATATGGATTGGGCACCAAACCGGCTGAGAATCTATTTTTCCCATTGTTGGTCGTATCCAAATCAGCGAAGGCGTATTTGATTTCCTTACCATCGTAAATATTGTAAACACGGAAATTAGTAGGTTCGGCAGGAACGTATATCTTGGTTGGGCTTCCGGGAGATACAGGCACGTTCATAGCCGTAGAATGGCCAAATCCTACGGAATCTCCTATAATAACATTATAGTCGGCTAATTTTGTGTGACCATATGGAGCAAAATCATAGGGATGCACATCCGAAGCTTTTGGCCCAACCCATCCGGATAATTTCTGATTTAATTCAAGTTTATTCTCATTATGAATAGTTACCCGCAGACCTTGAACGGTTGGATTATCCTGCCCGTCCAGACTCTTGGATTTACTGATCAAAGTATCCTCTTTCCCGTTTGATACATTAATAAATGAAAAATCTTTTGTCTTTAACGTATCGGGAATACCTGACTGACCGGATTTAACAAGAGTATCTTCAAAAACAATATTGTAAATATTACCAGCCTCAACTGCATTAGGATCTACAATTTGAACATTTACGGTTCCGCCCGGTGAACCACTGACCAATGTCGGAGCCGGATTATCAGGTGTTATATAACCTGCTTGTGACGGTGATGGACGAACTTCCACTACACTTTGTCCCAATACGACACTTCCATCAGGATTTCTACTTATCTGAATAGCCGATTCGGACGGTGATATGCCGGCCATTACATTACCATGATCAAATGCTGTAACAGCATAATAATATTTCTGACCATTTGTAACGGTTGTATCAACATAAGTTCTCTGTAACCCGCTGTCATCACCCAGATTATACTGAACTCCGTTTACAGGTATCGGCATCAATCCTTCAATACCGTCTTTTTTATCAAAAATGACAAGAGGACGATTAAACTGAGTATTTCCATAAGCATCTGTAATAGTCTTGGTATCCTGAAAAGCAGCATCAGTAGCTCTATACACACGATATCCTTCAAAATCATACCCATTACCAGTCAATCTCGCCATATAGCGATCAAATGATTGCTCGGAACTGGTATCCCAATATAATCGCACATATCCATCTCCTGCTACAGCACGCAACTTAGGTGGTGTCGGAGCTACAGCGAACTGATAATTGGCATCATAAGCTTTTACCGCTTGAGCTAAATTAGCGTTATCAGCTTTCCGGTCACCTGCAGCAGTGGGACTCATTGTTTGAACTGCGGTAACAGCTACCGAGAAACGAGCACTGTTTCCTTTCGTCAAAGGAAATGGTGAAGATGATACAAAAATGTCAGAATCTGTTCCCGGCGTCGATTTTGTATCAAAATGACCCGGTACCATAAACTGCTGCCATAATGTAGCATCCAGGTTAATCGGTAAACTTCCTGCCGGGAAAATAGTAACATTTGTTACCCCAATCATATCCGTTTCCTGAACATCGGTTTTATCTATATCTGGCTCACCCGGATAATTAGTACCTGCACCTGAAGTTGGTTTCCCATCACCCTGCCCTAAAGAGGGGGTGTCCGGATTACCTTGAATCCCTACGTCATCATTAGATGCTTTCCAGTTATCATTATTATCAAAATGATCATTACGTGCTTCGTCTATCATAGGCGCACTGGTATGATAATTCTGAAAACGTCCCTCATAATAATCCTGAACCAGCGATTTAAATTGCGGATCCGATTTCATCCGTTGTCGAATCAATCGATTCGGGACAATCAAACCTCTTTGGACCGTATCACCCGGCTGAAAATAAAGGTAATTGATATAACGGACCGGGTGTGGCTCAAAAGTAGTGCCCACCAATGTTTTCTTCTCAAGATCATTAGGTGTATTTTCATCGATCAATCCGTCAAAATCATCATCCTTTATATTATTGTTATTAACAGATCTCGGATCGCTCGAATCAAAAATATCTTCATTAACCGTCTCACCACCCGGTGGAAAAGGTCCGTATGTAACACCGTCATATGTTAACGTACCTCCATTCGATGGATAAGTTGTTATAAACCGACTCTCATCTTTGCCAATTAAAACGATTTTATCACCGGGTCTCAGTGTCCGGTCCTGAAAATTCTGGGCTGTGAATGTCGGAACTACTGAATCCACTAATGCTGCCTGAGAATAAAAGCCCCCATCATTTTTTGTCAACGGTGTAAATAAATCTGTGTGAGCGGGATCGTAAAATGTTGCATCGTTGGGATTAAAAGTATCACTGTCCCCATCATTGTCTATACCGTCAATGGCATTTCCCGGTGTTTCCAGAAATTTCAATCCCATTTCACCAATGGGTCCGTCGAAATAGGGAGCATAATTATCACGATTCAAATCCGTCAGATATGCTACAGATCGCAATTCATCAAACTGTGGTTGGTCGTTGCTTGCATTCGAACCAACCCAGTCGGCAATCCACAAACCAAATGCGACCTTTTTATAATTATAGGATCCGGTATTAGTCATTTCAAAAATATTGAAATGAGTGGCATTCACGAGTGTTTGTGTCCATGACATGACCCTTGTATCCAGGATAAAACCTAAACCGCCCCGGGATTCATCTGTTTTATCAGGTTTAAACTGTGACGTTGAATTATCCAGATATTTTGTATAAAGATCGTCACCCGCCTTATAAAAAAACTCAAGATCTGCATTAAACTGGTTTTTACCGAAATATCCGTCCCATGCCCCGGGCCAGCCGTCTCCACCGTTTTCTTTTTTATCGGGCCAATAAGCAGGCCATGTATCTCCAATAGGCGAACCCGGGCCTCTGTCACTTCTGGCCATTTCCTTACTATCAGGATTAAAATAACCAAGTATGGGATTCAGGGACCAGCTTTTACCTGTCCGGCTTGTCCTGAAATTCGAGGCATCTACTATTGGAAAAGTTTTCGTTGAATCCAACTGATTCTGAACTTCGGCACCCATCATCACGGACATAAAATACATGTATGTACGTCCGGTATTTTTGGGATATTCAAACTGCAACTCATTTGCAGTACCTGCCGACTTCCCGGCATGACCATAATTATAGTAACTCGCCCGTAATTGGTTCGCATCCATTATGGACATACGGCGATCCTGAAACGACGATCGCTCTTTGCTGGGTTGATATGTTTTATTCTGAGCCCGGGCTTCCCATACACCCACAAACATCAGGCTCACTAATAATAATACTAATTTCTTCAATTTTAACTTCCTGAATTGCATGTTAGAATGATATTTGAGCTCCAATTTGGATCCTTCTGGGTTCAGCATAGTTACTTGGATCTGTTAAGTAACCGGGACTTATACCAGCAGGTATAATCAATGGTCGTTCCGGACTTCCTGAATCCGAATAAACATTATTCACTAATTTGGAACCCAATAAATTATATACATAAGCGAAGATTTTGAACGTGGCGCCATTACCAAGCTTAATTGTTTTATCGGCGTTCAAATCAATTTCAAATCGGTTGGGTAATCGTGCCGTGTTTGTCAAATTACGTTGGGATGCCGTTGGCCCTCTTCTTACAGTAAATGGAGTGGACGGCGTATAGGGTGTTCCACTTTGATATTTACCTAAGAGATTGACACTCCAATTATTCTGCGTATAAAACATTGATGCATTCAGAATACTTGTACGATCCCAATTTAGTACCCTTATAAACTTGGTAAGCGTCTGACCATTATCCGAACCGGTGGCTGTTGCAAGCAAAAATGCTGTTGATGGATCCGAATTACTACCCCGTACTACTGAATAGGTATAATCGACATTAAAGTTGAACTGACGGGATATATTTTGGTTCAATGAAAAGGTAAGTCCTTTGGAATTGGAATAATCCCTGTTTATCCAGGTTGAGTATCCAATGGTTTCATTGTAAGTCCTCTGTATAATTCCCGAAGAAACATAGTTTCTGGTATCTTTATAATATCCTGTTACTTCAATAGCTGTCCCGCTAAATATTTTCTGCTTGAGTCCCAACTCATATTGAACAGTGCTTTCCGGCTTTAAATTGGGATTTCCAAAAATACCGAAAGTTCCACTACTTTGAGGTAGCAATATCTGGCTATTGGCGTACAGATACTCATAAGACGGCATTTGGAAAAAGTAACCGTACGAAAAGTGTATTACACCATTAGCAGATATCGGATATGCCACTCCCAGTCTTGGGCTTAACTGATATTTGGCCGTTGTCGGTTTCCACCAATATTTTTCACGTTGAGCCAGTGTTTTATCACGATTTTCTTTCTTAATAGGATTTGTGATATCAGGATCCTGAGGATCCGCCGGTATATGACCGTTAGCCTGAAAATAATCGAAACGCAATCCTACATTCACAATAAAATTCTGATATTCGATTTTATCCTGAGCAAAAGCACTCAAATTATAAGGTTTTTGCTCAAATTTGCTATGACTTGTTGTATTTAATGGTGGAATACCCAATTCTATCATCCGCTGTCGTTCCTGTGGGATAGAATCCGGTAATGTTATTCCTTCAGACGGACTTAGTGGCTGCAAATCTATATTTTCATATTTAACCAGATCAGCCTGTAACTGGGCACCTACTTTTACAAGATGATGTTCATTGATCTGGCTTGTTACTTCTCCCTTTATAATCAGTGAGGAAGTTGATCTCTTAAATCGGTTGTTATTGGTTCCCAGTTGGTCGAATATATATTGACCTCCATTTGCCCTGCCACCATATTTTGTAATATCATCATAATTGAAGTATCTGGGATCAAATGGATTAGCGAATTCATAACTTTTATAACGATTGCTTTTTATGGCCGTGTTTAAGGTTATATATGTCCTGTCACTTGGTGTAACAGTCGTTTTCAAATTGATCGCATAATTCTCTTTATAATATGTGGGAATACCAGTTGCTACCAAACTATGCTGATGATTATAATTTTGCCCTTCCTCATGGCCATAAGCAGGTATCAAATTAAATCTCAGATGTTTGGAAACATTAAACTGCATATTTCCCTGAAAACTATAACTGTCATAAGGATTCATCGATACCAACGAACTATCCCTTCGGCCACTGTCTCGCAAAATGTTATATGCCTGACCTCTGATAGTATCAGGAGTAAGTGTATACCATGGTTTCGAAACATCTACTTTCTCGTTATAATTAGTCCTGTATGAACTTAGATCGGCGCCCGCTTTCAGAGTATCCTGATATGGGCCATGTGGAGAATAGGCATTTCGGCCATAAAGCCATCCATCATTATGGAAACGACGTCCGGTAGCAAAGAAAGTTATTTTATCTTTGATGATGGGGCCGGATACGCTAGCAGTATAATCATATTGACCATCAGGCCGGTAATTTTGGGGAATAGCAGGAATACCATCATAAATAGATCCAAGACCCGTCAGGTAACCGCCACCATACCCTTTAGCATTTGCATGAAATTTATTACTACCGGCTTTTGTGACGATATTGATAATACCGGACATGGCCTGGCCATATTCAGCATTAAAGGTACCGGAAATTACCTGTAGCTCCTGTACAGAATTATTTTCAACACGTAACCCCTGGCTGTGATCATAATTATCAGTTACGGGTATACCATCAACGACATATGATACTTCCGAACTGCGGCCACCACGAATGTGAATGGCACCGGAGTTATCGACATTGACACCGGCTTGAAGCTGTACAACATCTTTTAATTCCTGAACCGGCAATTTTGAAATCTCTGAACTGCTTACCCGCGAATCGGAGCTTGTCTGATCTTTAATAATCAATGGTTGTTTAGCCTGAACAACGACTTCCTGCCCTTTAACGGTTTCGGTTTTTAATTTAAAATCCTGATGTGTCGTCAGGTCTGTCCGAACCACAACCCCTTCAACTTTGTTAGAAGCAAATCCAATATATCGGCAAACCAGGTCATACGTTCCCGGATGTACGTTTAATATTAAATATTCACCTTTAGCATTTGTTGACGCACCGATTGTTGTTCCATCAATAATGACATTAGCCCCCGGTAAGGGTTCTCCGGTTTCTGCATCTATGACTTTACCTACTATCTTGCCTGATTGCGCCCATAAAGGACTCGCACCGGCCAGGAAAAGCAATAAAAACAAAATATGTTGTATCGCTCGCTTCATGTACTCTATTAAATCGTTATTTTAATGTTATTTAACTTATTTAAACTCTCATAAGCACTGTGTTCAGCTTTAACGGACTTAATGAGTTCCGCTTTTTTCTGCTTGAACATTTGCTGCCTGACTAATTTATCTACGACGGGTTCTGCCTCTTTAAACGACAGATGCTTCCCTTCCCGTCGTCCCAGGCATTTGAATATGTAATATTCCCCTTCCACATATTTAAATGGGCCTGCCAACTCCCCTTTTTGCATATCTTTCAGTTTCACGGCCATAGTTCCGAAACTTGCCAATGGCCGATACCCCAAATCTCCATCGGTCATTAAATCTTCACTCTTTATTGTATGATTTCTCAATTGCTCCACAAACGTTTCTCCCGCTTGCAGTTGACGCATAACTGATTTTCCTTCATTTAGCGATGGAACCACTATACGCGCCAGATCAAGCTGAAGTTGAGAAACATACTGTTGAGGATTCTTGTCGTAATATCTTTTTGCCGTATCCGGATTAACAATAATACTTTTTTGTATCGATTGATCGACTCTGTCCGACAGGTAATTATAAAATGTTTCACGGATTGCTTTTTGTACTCCCGGATCATCATCATACCTCGATGATTTAAACGTTTGAACCGCATAACTCCGAAAAACCAGTCCTTTTACATAATTATCAAATTGATAAAAATGTTTTATTCGCTGACGATCGGCAAGAGGCGTGTAATAAGCTTCCTGTATGAAATCTTTTCCGGAAAATGAAAAACCAGAAACATCTGAAATCATTTTATTCTCCAGCCCGGAAATGGACAAATTCAAAGAAGGGGATTCATAATCTGTTTCATTGAAGGTATTACGTTGTTCCTTAACCTTTTCCCAGAGTTGATGAATGACAGCCTTATTGATATTAAGCTTATGAATAATATCACTAAGATTTTTTCTGGTTGCGAGTTCCCGTTTCCTCTTCATCTCCAGAGCTTTAAGACTGTTCTTTATGTTATCATATTGATTCTCGGTCATGATAGGCTTGGAATACTTCGCCGTCAGTCTAACAATACTATATCCATTGGCTGTCTTAACCGGCTTAGAATATTGACCGACTTTCAAACTATAAGCGGCATTCTCAAATGCTATATCCATATCATTAGCAGAAAAAGTACCTACATCCCCACCATGCGTAGCCATATATTTATTTGAGAAGATTCTTTTTGCCAGTGAATCGAAGTTATCACCCTGTTGTAAATCTGCATACAAGGAATCGATACCTTCTCTCGTCTTTGCAAATAAATGAGAAGCTCTGACTCTTGTATTCAGCCTGTAAAAAAGTTGACGTGTATCTTTATCTGTTACCCTTACGGTATCTAAAACCATTCGTCGTAAATAACCATAGGCCAAAACTTTTCTCTGAATCAGATTTTTTTGATAAGCACTTTTTGCATCTGCAGCCCATCCTTTATCTTTTGCATAGGTGGATAAAACGTATGTATTAAATTGGCCGTCAAGTACAGCCTTACGTGTAACCGGATTTACAGGAATAGATTGGCCGGTTTGGTAATAATAACGTTTGAATGCAATTCGAAAATCCTTCTTTGTAACTTTCAAGCCATTTATAGATGCAATAATATCAGGGTCATGCGATTTCTTACTACATGAAACAAAGGTTAATAATGCCAGGGCTATGAAAAATATTTTCCTCAAAACTTACTTACTTATAGATGTTATAATATGAATTTTGTAATAGGTTATTTTTAAATAACTTACATCTACAATCCCAACCACTTCAGGAAGTATTTTGATTGACTTTTTTATACTTAAATCTCTAATCTGATATAATAATAATGAAAGCGCTTACACTTTTCAAGCCCAAATTATGGTTTCCTGTTATTTTTTTTATGGAAGATTAAGTATTGAAAAAATTCATATGGGAAGGGATCTGTTAACACTTAGATATATTGTTCATATATCTTTATAATAAAGAAACTTACACAAGTTATAATTTCGATGGAGAATTATATAGAATGAAATTAAACTTAAGGGAAGCCGAAGAAATAACAAAAAATGATAAAAAATGAGCAAATTTTGTGTGTAACCTTACAGGGTTAAATGGACGATATATAACGATTAAATTGTAACCGGTTTCATTTTTATCTTTAGGTATTAATTTTCAATTACCTCTTTTGCCGATTCTCTTAGAATCAATTCCGGAGAAAATATCGTATGAGAAACGGGCAAACTCCGGTTTTGTAATCGGTTCATCAATTTATCTATTGCCAAAACCCCCATATCGTACATCGGTTGATGCATAGTTGAAAGCCCAAGGTATTCCGATATTTGTAAATCATCAAAACCGATAAGAGGCAGGTAAAATTGGTGGTCTTTCATAGCTTTTAATGCACCTAAAGCTTGTATATCGGATGTGCAAAAACAGGCGTCAGGCTGTATTTTCATATTAATGAGCTTAATCATAGCTTCGTAGCCAGCTTTTACAGTAAAACCATCTCTTTCCAAATCATCACCTGTTACAATTAATGACTCGTCCAGATTTATATGAGAATCAAAATGTGCTTTTTTAAATCCTAAAATACGATCATGGGATGGTTTGGCTTCAGGGCGTGCAGAAATCATGGCTATTCTCTTGCAACCGGCTTTTATAAAATGTTGGGTAGCTGTATATGCTCCACCTATACTATCTACACTCACCGAATCAAAATTATGATAATATTCATCCATTAAAACGATGGGAACTTCATACCTTTTCAAAGTTTCCCAAAAAATTTCCTGTTGATGTAGTGATATTAACAGATATCCATCTCCCATACCCTTTCGGATCACATGTTCTATTTGTTTGGAAAGAGCAACATTCGACTTGATATTGTAGATATTCAAATCATAATCAAATTCAGCCAATTTATCCTGGATACCCGCCAATACCTCCATAAAAAAGTAATTGGATATGATAGGTACAATGGCCATAATCAGTTTGGAATTACGTCTGGCAAGTCCCTGGGCAAACGCTTTCGGATGATATCCTTTTTTTTCAGCAATATTAAGAATTTTTTCCCGGGTCTTTTGGGAAACGGCTTCACTGTTATTAAAGACCCTTGATACCGTAGCTATACTCACGCCCGCCTCTTTGGCAATATCATATATAGTAGCTGACAAATTTTATCCTGTGTCTTTTTAAAATTTCAAAATATATATACTAAAAGTTGCCATTTATCACAACTTACAATTAGCTTCTTCATGACCTTACAGTTTATATAAGTTTATAACCTATTTAGTTTTAGGTTAGTGAAATCATATCATATATGATGTCTATAATATCAAAAAAGGTAATCGATATGATCACCTTTCCTACATCTGATAGTATTAATAAAAAAATAATTTATACGGCCTGATCCTGTTTTTGGCCTTTGCCGTAATTTGTTACAATATAATCTTCAAGCAATTGTTTGAATTCCTTACCTATATGATCGCCGGATAATGTGGTATGATGTTCCCCATCTATATATACGGGTGCTTTGGGTTCTTCAAATGTTCCCGGAAGTGATATTCCAATATTAGCGTGTTTCGATTCACCGGGACCATTAACAACACAACCCATGACAGCTACCTTAAGATCCTGAACGCCGGGATAAATCTGTCGCCATATGGGCATCATATTCACAATATAATTTTGGATATCATCAGCTAATTCCTGA
>Ga0102944_1001230_pt1 | contig 17537 bp, 20 predicted proteins | sample SalPonD_shore_MG_FD_78172 | JGI IMG/M metagenome (GOLD analysis project Ga0102944, IMG submission 78172) | Salt pond soil microbial communities from South San Francisco under conditions of wetland restoration - Salt Pond MetaG... | ecosystem: Environmental > Aquatic > Marine > Intertidal zone >...
ATCGTTGAAGCTGTTAACAAAAGCCCGCAAATCCTCATCATCGGTATATTGGGCATAGAGATACGACGGCAGCACCTGCGTCAATGGCGTGGCTTCAAACGATTCGCTCATCAGTTAACCCTGCGTGCTGGTGATGTCAGTGGCGTTGGCGTAAAAATAGCTCTCTGGATCGCTGGGGATTGCTTGAGTGCCGGCTGTGGGCGCAGCGGTTGAGCCGTTGATGGTTACGGCAAACGACAGGGACGTAATATCACTGAGCGCAATGGCGCCGCTGACAGCTTGTTCAAAAGAAGCACTCATCGCATTCAGGTTGATGGGCTGCCCCACCGTTATGCTGTTGATATAGTTCTGCACCCCGACAGCGCCCAGACTGTTGACCTGTGCACTCTTGGTAAAGCCTGTAATGCCGGTGTTCCAGGTGATGGCCACCGTGACGGCTTGCTGTGGCGGGTTCACAAAATCAAACGTGTAAGTATCTGAGCCGTCAGCCAAGGTTACGCTGACATTATTGGCGGCTGTCGCAGAGGATTTGATGGTTGAAAGATCAAGGATAGACTCGAAAATAGCCAGTCCAATGGCTTGCGCGTCGCCGCCCCCACAGATGACTTCCCATCCACCCGTCACTGATCGCACTGACACTAAACGAGGCTGGACTCCGGCCACGGCATTGAGCCGGGCCTTTAACATCGCGACCGTGCCGGCGCCAACCACAGTTTGCGCTTGCAATATGCGGGCGCGATAATTGGCTACGCTTTCGTCGGAAGTGGGCGCTACGCCCGCGTTCGGGTTTGTGACGGTTAATGTCACGCCGCTCGGCACCGATGAAATAATGGTCGTCACCGAGTTTTCAGGGATGGGCCATGTGCCGTAAGTGGTGGCGACCGCATACAATTGCGTTGTGGACCCTGACGACTCAACCACGCCGCCCTGGGTGAGGGTGTACTGGTGCGAGCCATCCGATACGATAAAACCGGGGGGGATGACGCGACCCACCGGGCCGGAGATAATCACGTACACGCTGGCGTTGCTTTTGGTTCCTTTCGGTAGCCCGAGCATAAGCCCCTGTTGAGCCAACACGGCGGCATTGGCGCCATAGGGTGTGACAGAGTTGATCTGGTCCACTCTGCCCTGCTCTAGCATCGTCAGGGCGCCTACGTCGGTTGAGGCGATGTCCTCAATTAGCGAGCCCGGCAGGTTGGCGGTGTAGCCAGGGTTGGTTTGCGCCACACCATTTACCAAAGCGTTTCGCAGCGCATCGGCGCTTGTCGGGGTCGGGCCTTCTTCCGTCATAATGACGGGAATAATCGTGCTCATATGGCGATACTCGCGGTCAGAACGGCACCTGAATGGGTAACGGCAGTAATGTTATAGGCGGGGGAGGACACGCCGCGCTGGCGAACAATGGCCAGCGATGCAAAATAAGGCGAAAACTGAGACTGAATCATCGTGACGTAATAGTCCGGGAAGACTTGCGTCATAATCGTCTGATACTGTGGAATTCCATAATTGGCAAAAAACGGCGATTCCCCGGTATTGAGTTGGAGCACCTGGGCCAGCGTCGTTAAATAAACGTTATCGTCATAGCCCTGCGTATCGGTGACCACTTCAACCCATGTCGGATTGCCATTGGCGTCATATTCCCGGCCCCATGTGCGCATCAGTTTTGCATGACTCCTGTTGTGCCGCCTTGCGGGTCGGCGTGGTTATGGTTAACCGTGGACTTGCCGCCCACAATAAGATCCGGCGCAGAGATGTTGCCGTTAAAGGTCGCGGTGCCGCCCCCAGAGGTGCCAGAATTCAACGTGCCGGCTATCGTGACATTCCCCGCCAGCTCTATCGTAGGCGCAGTCAATGTGATGGCGCCCCCCGTAATAGTCAGCGTATTGCTGCCCACTGTGCCGGTGATGCCGGTGCTGTCAATTTTGAGCGTGTTCGACCCGTAGGTAACGACCGTGCTATTTTGATCTGTCACGATCTGGGATTTGGTGCCGGTGGTGGTGCGGATAATGGCGCCGTTAGGCCCTTGCACTTGTGCGGCATTCTGGTCAATCGGCGCACTCCCGGCATTGGAAATCGGCTCAAACACGAGCGCCGAAAAATTGCCGGGTTGTGCAAATTCTGCGGTGCCAGAGCCGAGCCCCGAAACGCCCCCTAAAAATACAGAAATAGGCCGAGCAACGCCCTTATCGCCGACTTGGGTAGGCATTCTTATCCAGGGGCTTTCCAGCTTGGGGATTTCCACTTGCCATAAATCGGTGCCCAGGATATCAAAGGCAACCGTTACCATGGCCCCGTTAACAGCCACGACATGACAAGGCAACGTCCAGCCGGTGTTTTGTATGGCCTCCATGGCGCGGTCAACGGAAATCGTATTCAGCCGCTGTTGAGCCCATAGGCGGGCACTGTTATCAGGCATTGGGATAGCAGTCTATGACGGTGGACCAGTTAGCGGCATCCGGTGATCGATACTGCCCCAAATGCCGCGTTTGTTGAATCTGGAAATTGCCCGAAAAGGTAAGGCTTTGTCGCGTAGTGCTGGACCGTGCGGCAGCCGTTGTCGTGACGAATCCCGGCGAATTCAGCAGGTCTTTGGGCAACGTAATAATAGAGCCTTGCGTCACATCCCCCCGCAGCGCAGTCTTCATCTGCATAATGTTGGGCGCAACCCAGACCGGCTGCCCGATCAAATCCTGAAATTTGATTTTCACCGGCCCCGGCGAATAGGTTTTGTCATAGACCAGGATTTGCCCCTGCGGAATGCCGATGACCACCGGATTATTGAACCGGATCCGCGTCAACTGCTCCAGCCAGGTCGCCAGTTGTTCCAGGGTGCCGCACAGGTGCCGCTCGTCGTGATCCTGAGTAAATCCGCTGGCAATGTGAATCTGAATCGGCAGGTGTGGAAACACCCGCGTCAGCGTGTTGGAAATGGCTTCTGACAACTCCTGTCCTTTAAGCCATTCAAACTTGAAGGGCGCGGGAAGCCGGACAGAAAAGGGTGACGGCACAATCACCAGATCCAGCGTCATGTCCGTTCCCTGCCAGTTCCCGAAGGATTGCCAAATGGTCCCCGCACAAATCAAGCCCTTCTGTGTGGGGTCCGCCAGCGGCAACCCTTTGTCCATGCCTGCTGCAAATTCAATGTTCATGCCGGCAAACTGCTGGGCTTGTGCAAGATCCTCCAGCGCTACGCCGTCAATCGTAATCATCTGCGCGCCCCAGGGCGTTGCGTAAGATGCCGTGATGATGTCAAAGGTAACGTTCAGGGCTGCCGGGTCATAGCCCGTCTGGGGGTGCGAGGTCCAATGCCGGTAAGGCGTCTTTGAGCCTGTCTTAAAGATTTTCAGGTCATAAAATCTCACGGGCTGACCTCAAAATTACCGGTGTCAGCACGATACAAAAGGGAGGACGACTGAAATACGCCAGGGGCTAACGGCATATCGTAACCGAGCGGGGAGCCAATCAAAGGGCCGTGCCACGCCGTTTGACCGCTCTGGTCAATCAGCGACAAATACCAGCGTTGGGCATAAAAATTCCACGTCACCACCCCTTGATAGGTTGCGCCATCCAGTTGGAACAACGTCTGAAAGGGGGGCGTTGCATTATCGGCAGGGGTAAACGGGATCAACGTCATAGCGGATTGGCCAGAAACTGCGTCACGTTACCGGCAATACCCGTGACCTGCTGCGCGGCCCCTTGTGCAGCGGTGCCCGCCACGGTCGCGGCGGAACTCCATTTGGCGTCGGTAATTTTTTGGCCGCCCATCATTTTTCCCATTTTGGCGTTGAGACTGGCGATTGCTTGCGAGGCCGCATCCTGGGTGATCAGGGGTCGCTCAAAGTCAAGTTGCCATTCAATCTGTTGCTGGCGCGTGCCTTCCGGGGTCACGTCGCTCATTTGCAGCATGATGCAGTTGGTGTAAATGTAGGATGGGGTGGCGATGTGATAGACGCCTCCCGAGTTGTTGTGCTTTCTAAGCGCGGATTGAAGCGCCGTAAACAGCGCCAGTTTTGTGAGATAGCCGCCCGTTTCTTTTACCGGCGCGATCATCATCAAGCTGATATTGGTCGGTCCTTCAATAGTGGCGTTCGCCGCCACCTGTTGATTGGCAAACGGGTATTTACCCGCGCTATTACTAATAACAGTAGACCCCGACAGCGGGACGAAGCGCGCATAAAAGTCGCTCATGCTGAGGCCGCTGGTTAACGCCCCTTGAGCGAACGCCGCCGCTTGCCCGGTCAGCGCGATGATCGGCAGCATATTGCCCAGCGCCCCGGACGCAATACCGCCGGAAAGAATGATGGGCGAGACTTGGAAGGCCAGATCATACGCGGTACGAAAAGCGCTGGAAGCCATCAGTTACCTGCCGCGTTGATCTGGTTAATGGTAAGCCCGGACACATTGCTATGAATGTGCAGCTTCACATGGCTGGGGGCCTTCGGTTTGTTTTTCCGCATTGATGGGGGCGGACCAGATGGAATCTGATTCATGAATCGGGAGGGAAGATCAAGCACCGTTTTACTGGTCGGCTTGAACTGATCAATTCGCTCCTTCATCAATTTGGCGTTCTTTTTCTCCTGTTCCGCTGAATCCCCGATACCAAAGAAATTCGCCAATTTTTCAATCATTTTCCCCAGATCAACAATGGCATTCTGAAATTTTTTCAGGTCGTTCATGAACTCGGGTGATGCCAGAAACTTGGCGGCATCTTCAATACCGGAGGCCATGGCGTTGATGTTCTTGGGCGTCAATACCTTCGCCAGACCGGATTCAATGGTTTTGGTCAACGCTCCCACCATTTTCCCCAAAGCCGGACCCAGAGCGCTTAGTTGCTTGCCCATGAACGTCTGTAAACTGTTGGCGGCCACCGAAAGCTGGCGCGTTAGCTGATACCATCCACGGGTGGATTGCTCAGGCACGTTGAATCCGCGCCGATCCCGGTTGTACCGCTGCGAAGCGCGGTTCAGCTCTGATTGCGGCGTATTGCCAAGGCGCTGAATGTCCTCCCAGTTAAGCCCCGCCGCCTCAAACGCCTTGGCTTTGGGAGAATCCTGCACGCGAAACGCCGATGGCGTGTTTTTCCACCAATCATGCGCTGCTGAAATCACCCGTTGCGCCAGCTTGTCGGCGCCCATATTGCGCACCTTGGATTGATCCATGCCGGTGGCATAACCCAGCCAGGTGCGCCCCTGGAAGTTGCCCTGCGCCTGGACAACGGAATTCAGCATGTTTTCAGGCACAAAGTTGCTGTAATCAGACCGGAATGCCCTGACCTGTCCCTGATTGAGCCCCAGGCCGCGAGCCGTGCGCTGATTTTTGACCAGATTTTCAGCCAATTCGGAAATGCCAAATAGCCCCCCAAGCCCTGCCAAACCACCCCCGAGGCCGAACTTGAGCATGGCCTTGGAAAAGCGCAACGTGTTTTTAAGAACGGTTCCCGAGAAATGCGCCATTTTGCCGAAAGCTTTGACGCCTCGGTGCGCGGTCGCCGTAAAACCGGACATGGCGGACGAACTGGCTTTGATGTTGCCGGTCGCTTTCCCGGTCGCCTCGGCGAAGCGGTCCATCTTTTGCTGCGTGTCGCGCAGGGATTTTGACAGGACGCGGCTGCTGTCCTCCAGACCCTCCAGAGGCGCCTTGTTTTTGGCTTTCCATTCATCGTATTTTTTGGCAAATTCCGCGAACTTACTATCATCGATCTCAATGTCAATAATGGGTTTCTTGGGCATTGAAGATGCTCCTGATAGCGTGGGTCATATAGCGTTCGCGGAATTCGCGTGCCGAACTAAATGGGAAATCGTGGCTTTCAAATTCCTGCTGAAAGCCTTGCGTGGCGGCGTGATCTAAGAGGGCACCGAGGATGTTTTCCGCGTCGAATCGGCGTCCTTCGTCGAGGTGCGCAAAGAATCGCAGTAATCCGTAACAGTGAAGTGCGTAACGGACGCATCCAGCAGGCTCGCCGTCGTGTCCATCATCCCGCGTCGGTCGCTCTTCTTCGTCAGCCAGTAGTGACACGTAAAAAAAACCAATTGCGCGGCCACCTCTTCCCAATCCTCTTTATCGATGACATCGGCGTTGATGGCCGCTTCAACCGGCAACTTGTCCCAGCCTTGATCGCCGGGGGCCAGCACCACCGTCAGCCGCTTCATCTCTTCCAGCAGCTGCGTGGCACCGGCATCCCCGTCCGCGTCATGCGCCTCGGCTTCTTTTCGACCCTCTTCCTTGAGCGCCAGGGCAGCAATCTGTGGCCCGGTTACAGCCTGATAGTGCAACCCTTTGGACGCCAGAGACGCTTTTGTAGCGGCCAAAATACGGTAATTGGCCTCGAATACCTCCCGGCTAATCGGCGTATGAAACGCGCTGACGACAGGCGGTCCTTCGGTGATGGGGATCACCAGATTCAGTTTATCGTTGACTTTCATGCTCGCTCCGTTTCGCTAGGTATTACAGGTTCCAGAGATCGTTGTTGATGTAATACACCCCTCGCAGTGTCAGCCGGGATACCGGGTTCATGCCGTCATACGCGCCTGGGTCCAGCTTCTGGACGGACGTGTCATGCAACTTGATGGCCGGAAAGGCTCTGGTATCAGAATGGATGTCACAGTCTCCCAGCACAGCAGTGGCTTGCGACTGGCTCAACCAGTTTGCAGCCAGCGCTTGGGTGCGCAAAAGGTCGACTGTAATGGTAGCGATGACATAAGGCTCAGGGGAATTGACGACGCCGGTTCCGGTCGCTTCCTGCGCGACAAAATCGCCCTCAAAGGCAATCGTGGCGAAATTTTTGCCCATATAGGGGGACGTGATAGAAAGATTGGGGAAATCAGGCAGCACGACCGAGCAGCGAACCCGGTTTAGTGTGCCTTGTGCAACGGCGGGATTGGTAGCCATGGTTTACCTCGCGTTAGAACTGGACCGCATCCAGGTTGAATTCAATGGTCAGAAAACCGTTCTGGCCTACCATTGTTGCCGCCAACCCATTGTAAATGCCGGCAGTGTAATCGCCTGGGTTGTCGCCGGTGTAGGTGTAGAAATCGATGGCCGTGACATCCACGGACAATGCGCAGCCATACGTAACGGCGGTGTTCCCGCGCTTCTGCGCCTTGGACAGCAGTGCGTTGATGCCATGCTGGTCATACAGCAGGGGCGGATTACTGTTGCTACCGTTGAGGATGGCCGACGCTAAATCCTGTTTAACCTGAATTTGGAACCAGTCAACCCCGTACCACCAGGACATTTGTGTACCGTCCATGGTGGTGCCCTTGAAAATGCAGGTATCGGAGATGCCGCCCTCGGCCCCGGTCAAAAACAGGTTTCCATAGGCAGTTAGAACGGCGTTGATATCGGCTGAATTGCCGGTCAGCTCCCAGGGCGTGACACCGTAGACATACCGATAGCTGGTCGGCGCCAACGGGTTCGCGGCCCCCGGATTATTGACCAGCCATTGATACAGCAGCGCCGCCGCTCCAAACTCCGTAGACGGGGCCGTAGGGGCGGCCACAAACGACACCACGGACTTAATGGCCGCGTAATTGGTGACGTTGGTCGCAGACGTGGTGACGAAAAAATAAAGCTTACTGGTAGGGGATGCGTGGTTGTTGGTCAGGATGTGCAGCGCTGACGCCAGGTTGGCTGTTGCGGTTGCGCCAGTCCCTGCACCCCCGCTGAAGGTTACCGTGGGGGCGCTGGTATAACCGGAGCCGGGGTCTGTAACCGTTACCGCAACCACGGCGCCATTTTGGATAATGGCCGTGCCTGTCGCGGTGGTGCCCGTGGTGGGCGCCGAAAAGGTCACGCTGGGCGCGCTGGTATAGCCGGAGCCGCCTGCCGAAACAATGACGGAGCCCACTTCGTCTTTGCTGTAATCCCAAGCGGAGGGCACGAGGAATGCATAAAATACATCGGGGTTACTGGTGATCCAGGCTTCCAGCAGCGCGATTTCGGCATCGGTGCCGGTAGCGCTTGAACCTAACTCCAGTACATAGACGCCAACCGTGTTGCCTTGCGCAAAGAACGTGGTTGCCATATCTTTCAGTTCGGCGTAATTGCCGCTGGAAGACAGAATGCCTTCCACTTCTGACAATTGCCCGCAAAACTGATAGGTATCGGTGGTTAGTGTCGTGCCGCCCACGGAAACCAACGCACCACTGCGTTGCAGTTGCGAGGGCGTAGGCGCCTTGGTGACCTTCGCATTGAGATTAACAATGCGCGGCGTGATGGTGGTTGCCATGGGCGACGCTCCTTAGCTATAAGAGACGGAAACAGTTTGACCAGTGCCTGGAGAAACCGTGATGCCGGTGTCGCAGGGCCAGTCTAACAGGTAAGTGCCCACCGTGTTAGGGATGGATGCGATCTTATTGGCCGCAGCCGCCGCGCCCGTGGTGGCAGCATTATTAACAGAGCCTGGCGCCGAGCCGGCCACAACGACATTCACGCGCACCAGTCGCCCGGCTGACGCCTTGACGGCGGTGACGGCGGTAAGATTGGACACGGCATGATTGCCGCCAGGGGCTGGCCCAAGTGCATTTTGTGTAGTCATAAATAAACCTCTAGAGTGTGATTGAAACAGCCGCCGACAGGATTAGCCGACGCGCCAAAGCATCTGCTGCGCCCATGTAATAGGACGCCAACAGATCGATGGTTTTTTTCTGAGCCAGAGCCGAAATTTCCGTTTGATTGCGCTTGGCATCCCTGACTTCCAGGTCACTGCAAAACCCAAACGTATCAGTATTCATCGAGTAATCGATCAACTGCGCTTTAAATTGCTCCACTTGCTGCGCGTTGAAGCCGTACAGCGTCAAGCGCACCTGATCGCGCATTAACTGACTGGATGTCATTTGCGCCAGTTGTGCCCCCGTGGGGGGGCTCGTGGTCCATCGGTACAGCGGAAACGGTTGCAGCGCGGTGGTGCCTTCCGGTGTAATGTGCGCCGTGATGTAGGGCGGAACGATGTTTTCAGGCACCAAAAATGACGCATAAACCGGCGCCATTTGATGTTGTGAAAGCCAGATCGGCAGGCTGTTCGACACAATCGGGCCGGCAGGTAAATCACTGGCCGAGCTTACCAATTGCGATTGCAGCGCCGGATAAACCGAGAATCCGCTGTAATGCCAGACCTCGGCTTGACTGTAATAGGCGCTGCGCTTGGAAAAAGCGACCTTTAATACTGCGCCGGAGGGCGCGATAAAATCGGAAATCCAGAGGATATTGGATTCAATGCTGTTGAATTCCGTCACTTCTTCGAGTGCCGTGAAAATGACGGTATTAACGCCGATGGTTTCGTCTTCCGCCTGGCTGCGGTCGGTCGCATAATGAAACGACCCTTTAACGGTCAACGTCTTGCCGTTGCGCACCCAAAAAATAGAGCCATCTTCAGAGAAGCGGTGCAGGCTATATTGATCGAAGGTGATCGAGGCCCAGCGATCCAGCGCATTGATGCCGGCATCGAGTGCCGTCTGTAATTGCCCTGGTGCGTTTCCAAACTCATCGGCCAAGCTCATTCAGAAAGCCCCAGTTGAGTGCTCCCCGACTGTTCTAGCCACGCACGGAAAGAGGCTTGATACATGCCGGTATCGACAAAGGCCGCTCTGGGGCCTTCCTTTTTCTTGGCTTTCATGCGCGTCCGTATGCCGTCCTTGGCAGCTTGAGAATGCATGTGGGAGGGCAGTATCTGGTTCATTTCTTCGGCATCCAGAAAGTTGCGGAACATGCGTTCGATCTTGTCAAAAATGCCGGTCTGCAACCGAGTAAACGCGGATTCCATCGGCATCCCCATGGCCAGCGATTCCACCAACCCCGCAAAAAACTCAGCGATTTCCTCGTTGATCTGCTCTTCCTTCACCTCAAAAAACGAGCGCATAATGTGGTATTTGTTTTCGAGGATTTCCGCCACATCCCCGGTTGAGGTAGACTCCCCGCCGTCTGCGTAAAAGATGTCTTGCACACCTAATTCCAGCCTCACGATACCCCCACGATGTTGGGGCCGTATTGTTGGGCATAATCCAGGTATTCGCGGCCCCAGGGCGTTTTAATAAGGTCCAACGATGAAATCGTGAGCCCTTTCAGAAACTCAGGCTCGGCCAGCGTCTGATTCGTCCCCTGGTCGCCAGAGGACACGACCGGCCCCGCCTGAAAGGACAGCAAATTAAATTGGCTGCGCAGGTTTTGAAAAAACGCGCCAGAGGCGAGCTTGACCAGCGAATGGGTGCCCAGATTGTAGGTAGCCACTACATACAGCAACGCCGGCATGTCGGCAGGGGGAAGAAGGGCCGTATTCACGGCCCTGTCAAATGCCCACGTCAGGTAGTCCGAATTATCCGGCAAATCAACCGGCGTAATGCCCTGTTCTCGGACAAACGTTGTGAAATCCGTCAAGTTCGGCTGCGTGGGATCAGTGAACATTACTCAGGCTTCCCGTCTTCTGCGATGGTGACTTTCATGGCAACCTCGTCGCCTTTTTTCTTGGCGCGGGCCGGGACATCCTGTTCCACTTCGACTTCCGTGGTTTTTGTGAGGCGCCGGCGCGTGTTTTTATCGCGTAGCGCCATGTCAAAGCCCTTGGCTGACTTAACCGCTTCGTCCGCAGCCCGCCGATCCTGATATTCGCCCACAGCTTCGTGCCCAATCTCGATGTTTTCAATCGATACCGGCTTGTCCAGGGAGTAAATGATGCCGGGGAACTCTTTTAGCTTCCCTTTGATCTCTTTGGCATCTCTCGCGCCAAAATTGTGCAGTTGCTCCAGAATGGCATCGATAACAGAGCCGCTTTTTTCTTTAGCCAGTTGCGGCACCTCGATCTGGTGTCCGGCAGGCACCGGGAAAATACCGGCGCGGATCTTTTCGGGAAATCGAAGATGCAGCTTGATGGTTTGCTGGGTCGAATTAGCAATATACAAAGGCATGTTGTCTGTCCTACTCCGTGAATATTGGGCGGCGCCTCTGCGCCCGGAGCAAAGCGCACGAGCAGGTGCGACCTGGAGGCACCAATAAAAAAGGCCGCAAAAGCGGCCTTGGGGGTCTAGCGAGGATTACTGGGGAATGTTGAGGATGTAAGTGCCCTGAGGTCGAATGCCCCAGCCGGACGTGACGCGCAATTCCTGCACTTCGGTAATGGCGCCGTCCGGGACCGGCGTGGGAATTTTCATTGGCGCGGCCATATCGGCATACATCAGGTTCACCGCCTTCAGGTTGTTCTGGAGGTTGGCAAATTCGTTGGTGTTAATGCCGGGTACGTCAGGTTGTTCGATTTCGGGGATCGTCATAATGACCGCATCCGAACCGCCTGCACCTTTTCCTTTCAGGGTGTCGTCGAAATACCACATCACCTCGTCGCCGTTTTCCTTAGCGATTTCAGCAATTTCCTGCGCTACGGTGGAGGTGCCTGCGCCGGGGCGCTGATAACTGGTCACCTGGACCACCGCCGCATAGCTCAGTTGCAGGAAGACCCGCTGCGGAGAGATGATCACGATTTTGTTGGTAATGTTACCGCCCGACTGATACATGCCCTCTTTCAGTGCCACGATCTCGCCCAGCACCCATTGCGCCATTTGACCGGCATCGTAGGTGGACAGCGTGGTGTTGCCGTAACTGTCAGCCGGCAGCGTAACGCTAGTCGCGCCGGTGGTGTTCAGCAGGCCCTCACCGTTGGACGCCTGGAAGCCGTACAGCAGACCGGAGCGCATCTGCTGATAGATCCCTTGGCGCATGGCGAAGTCGTTGGCGTTCGGCAGGGAGATGTTATAAAGCGCAGCCTGACGCATATCGTGATGGTCGTAAGTGGCGCGCACCCGGATATTGTACGTTGCGGTCTGGTTATAATTGACCGCAAAGCTCACGCTCGGCAACAGATTGCCGGGTGACTGGGAGGCCAAAGCCTCCGTGCGTACATCCAACTGATTGATGTACACATAGAGGTCTTCAGACCCGATTTTCACGCGAGGCTTGCCGCCTGGCAGCGCCTCAAATGCGCCGGATGCCTGGGCATAGGTCAGGATCAGTTCGGGTTCCGAAAATGACGGATTGACCTTTGCCTGTGCGGGGAAGAAATTAGCCATTCAAAGGCCCTCCTTAAATTTGGATGATGGCTGCCGTGCCGGTGGTCCAAGTGACCCCGGATGCAGTGCTGATGATTTTGGAGTTGCTGTTAACAGACAGCACTTTGGCAGCCAAAGCGCCTGCGCCAGCGCTATACGCAACCAGTTTCTGGTTGGCGAAATCCCAACTGACTTGCTGGTTGATGGAGTTGCCATCCAGTGCAGCGGCCAAGGTAGGATCACAGGCCACCGCAATGCGGGCGCCGCTGCCAAACTTGACCAAGGTGGCCGTCTGGCCGGCAACAACAACCGGGGCGCTGTTACCCGGCACGAGCGTGCCGTTGTAGAGTTTGTTGCCGACAATGAAGCCGTCCATGCCGGCGTTATTGGCGGCAATGCTGATCTGCGGCCCCAGCAGGTTTTTGTCAATCGCGTTGACGCTCAACTGGACGCCGGTGCCGGCATAGACCGAACCGGACACACCGGAAGCGATGATGCCGGTCTCCATCAACTGGAACGCGACCGGATCGTCGTACATCAAGCCCTGGATATAGCCCTGCGATTCAAGCAGGAAGGTATCCTGGGGCGACTGGGTGAGCATCGGGTTAAAAGAAATAGTCCCCATGGTTTACACTCCTACTTGACTGCGACGGATTTCATCGCGGTTGAATGCAACAGACCGACCTGGCGCTTTGAACGACGTCAGCCAGGCGTCCATGTCGCCGGTGAAAGTGGTGATTTCCCGACCGGCAGAGTCGCGGCGTACTTGGGGCAGCAAGCGGCCCACTTGGACGTGATCTGAACTCCGGCTGGCCGTTTCTGCGTCCGAATAAATGGACTGTTCCACCGTCTCAAAAATTGGGCCGTCCAGTGAGTCCAGGGCGATTTCCTTGAACTGCTTGGAAAACTTCTGAAGGCCGCTGGCCAGACGCTTGCGGTAAGCAATGGGGTTTTCGCCCATCAGCGGCGCGCTTGCCCGACTTCCCACCAGTTGATAGGTGGCATCGGCACGCGACTGTGCTGCCGCCAGGGCGTCCCGGTCTTCCATGCTCAGGGGTTTGGTCATTGCGGTCAGACGGCCTTCAAGTGCCGTCAGTTGGTCTTTCAGGGCGGCATTTTCAGCGCGCATTTGGGCGTCCTTACGCTCTAGGCCCTCAGCCGCTTTTTCAGCTTCTTCGGCGCCTTCGTTGGAATCGGCTTTTTCTTCCTCTTTGGGCTCGTCTTCTTCGTCCTCAGAGTCGAATTCGCCTTCTTTATCGCGTGGCTCGTCTTCGTCCGCCTTAGCTTCCTCCTTGGGCTCTTCTTCCTTTTCTTCCTTTTCTTCCTCGGCGTCTTCCATGGCATCCATGCGAGCAACGACGCTATCCATCTTTTTCACAAGGGCATCCGCCCATGCCGGGACTTGTTCCCGCTGTTCTTCGGGGGTTTTCTCTTCATCGGCCATTTTCTGGTCTCCATAGTTGATTCCGCTGGGCTCGCCACCTTTGTCCCACACGCCCACCTGACAAATTGCCAGATGGTCGATATAGGACGGCTTGCCTTCGATTAGCACCGATTTGCCGTTGTAATCGGCAGTTTCAGTTGAGCCCGCCTCGCGGAATACGACAGCGGGACTAGTCGACGAGATGTCACCCGACTCCATAAGCTGGGCGGCGTCATCGTCATAGACTTTGGCAATGCCCCAGACTTCATTCCCTTTCACATAAGGAAGCACCACGATCCCGACATTGCGCGTGCGCCATTCGTCGGTATTCAAAGTGCCTTCGTCTGGGTGTTCAAAAATCAGGGGGAGACCGTTACAGCGCTCGACAAAATCATCACTGAGGAAGATTTCGGGATCGCGCCACACGAACTCGTCATGGGCGCTGCGGTAACTGGCGCCGGTGCCTGTGATGCGCAGGTCAAACAACCACAGGTTTTCGTATCTCTGGGGGCTGGACAGATCCCCTTTGCGAATGGATTTGGCTATATCCAGTTCGGTGGGGGAGGCGCCTAAAAAGTCGATATAGCGGCGCAAACCGGGATGCGTGGTTTCGGGTAGCTCATCCAGCGCGCACCACCGGTAATCGGTGTGTTCGTCATTCAGCAGAGGACTGAAAAGCTCCGGCACATTCTGCAAAAACGTCGTATAGAGGGCGCCGTAATCCGCCGTTTCTCCCAGCTTCCGAAGCCCCGGCGCGGTCTTCAGACCAATCTCTTCTTGGGTTTCGCGCATGGCCGCATCCAGGGCCGTCTCAGATGCTTCGATGTGACCGCCCGGCGTTTCCCACTCGTCCCGGTCATTGCGCTTTAGCAGCAAAAACTTGTTGCCAGGGCCGCGAAACAGTACGCCGGCACACGCCGACACCTCATCCCCGCGATACCCATTGGCATAGGCTGCACGGCCTTGTGCTTGCGCTTTTTCTTTGGCGTCAGGCCCGTGATAGATCTTTCCGTGTTGGCCCCACTCTTCGCCGCCTCCGGGGGTGCTGTGTACGGGCATCCAGTTTCTCCAGGCACAAAAAACCCGCTCGGGGCGGGTCTCTGATTCGATTTGGGTTTACGCGGCTTTGACTCGCGCCAGTGCTTGTTTGCCTTTTTCGGTCAGCATGGACGCCGGCAATTCGCGCAGCGCATAGAGGTAGACACCTTTGCAGCGACAATAGACCTCTTCGCCAGGCGCGGTGATCTCGTCCGTGTACTCGGCAGACCCTTTGGCAATCAGTCCTTTTTCAATCGCCCATGAATCGCGCAGCAGGTAGATTTTTTCGTCGCGCTCTTTATGGTCGGGCCGGTAGTCGTACCCTGGTGCGCGCCAATGGCTATGCCACACCATGGCCACTGCCCCTGAATTCTGCGCGATCACGCGATCAATTGAGGCGACCAGTTTATGGCCTTGATCAATATGCAGGCGCCGCTCTTCGTAACTTTGTTGGCGCAAGGGCTTGGCGATATGGACCGCCGTTTTACGGGCCACGATGCGCCGGGTGCCCCCTTCCGGAATGGAACTCATCCAGCCCTCAAAGCGCTGCAAGGTCCGCTCCACCATCCTTCCCCGATTCAGCTTGATCAGCCCTGTCGAGATCTGTATGCGTTTTTCCAGCTCCGATTGCAGGTTAGGCGCGAGGCGCTGCACATCCATGGTCGACGTGCCCCGTGCCGCTGCGGTGCGCTGTGCTTGGCGCATGGACTTGCGGTATTGATACCGCAGCACTTTTTGTAAGCGCTCCTGCTGAACGTGCTCCGATGGGATTTCGTGACTAATGGCGGTGCGCAGCCGCCCACGCCAAAAGCGCAGCCGTTCAGCGGAGTCAAACCCGTTCTTCAGCACATCCTGGATGGCTTCGTACAGGACTCTCCAGAAGGGCGTCACGTAGCGACCTTGAGTCGGTCTTTGCCCTGGCGTTCAGTATTTCCCGCCGAGGCCGGGTGCCCCTCTTCCGCGTTCTCAGTCATGAAGGGATCGGGCGGTTCGTAGTTGGCCAGAGCTTCCTCATCCAGTAACAGCATTTCGGATGTCATCAATTTTCGCTCATTCATTACGTCCGCCATCCAGACCGCCACGCGGGCCTTGTTTTCCGGGTCCATGCTGGGGATAAGCACCTCGCCCAATGCGATGGCGGCTTTCATAACAGCATCGTCAACTTTGATTTTTTCAGAGTCGGGCTCTACCAAGAGGTTAGGCCATTCCGCCTTGAAATTATTTTTCCATTCATAGAACGCGGTGTTGTACGGGATGTCGCCATATTGGTCAGGGAAGCGCTGTTGAATGGTGGCGTAAAACTCTTCGCTCCAGGCTCTGCGCATCACAATCTCATCGATGAAATTGTAAATAGGGGTCATTGCAATACGTTCGCCGTCGATGTAGCGAGCAATACTTTTGGCATCCTCAACGCCCTCACCAAACCCCTCGGCTAACGTCTCCTGGTTAATAATGGATGCTGGCATATCCGCTGCTGTGGCGATATTTTTGATGATGTTGTTGCGGGCGTATTCGGCGGCGTCCTTGAGGTTGGTAAAGTTCAGCGATTCAACGTTTTCGTCAATACCCACGGACAGTACGTTGCCCGTTTTGGCCCCTTTTAGCGCGCTGCGCTTTTTGCCAAACCAATTCGTTGATCGCTGATCAATGATTGAGCCAGGCGACTTCATTTTCATCACCAGCAGGCCCACTTTTTCGGTCACCGCATGGTCTGTCAGCATGGACTGAATAAACGATTTCAGCGGGTAAAGGGCGCGCTGAAAGACAGAGCGACCGACAAAGCCAAAGCTGGAGTTGCTCCACTCAATGTAAATCGGCTGTTCATTCAGTAGCGTAATCGTGCGCGAGGTATGCCACGCCTTCCCGTTGACCGCAATCTGCTGCGGCTTCATGAACTCGGGGCTATTGGGATCTTGATTGAGCACCAATGATCCAGCGGTGTTCAGCGGGTCCAGCACGTTAAAATACAGATCGGCCTTGTCCAGATTATCAATATCCAGTGCGCTCTCCGGGCTTTTTTTGCGCTCCCCCACTGCTAACGACCCGATGCCGTAAATCCGGCTCACAGTGCGGACATTGCGAATAATAGTGTCAGCCCCAATTGATCCGAGTCGTTCCCATTCGCGCTCGAAGGCTTCGATCAGATCGTCTTCCGGCGCGCCGGCAATGGAAATTTCACGGCTCTGGCTTTGCGCCAGTTTGACGGGGCTTTCAGCCAATTTCCCGCCCAGGGGATGTTCGACGAAAATCTTTTTGCACAGGATGTAGCTGGGCTGATCCCCCGGAACGATGGAGTCTGCCATCAGGAGGTCCATCAGAGCAGACGTGGCCTGTGTGCCCAGATACGCCTGACCGCTGTCATCGGCGCCGGATGCGTAACTCATAGATAACTCCGCTGATTACCAGCCATAGGCGTCGCCTAAGCTGATTGAAATGCCGTAGGTGTAACAATCAACCAAATCTTTTTTGTGCTCTCGCCGGTGCTGCCCCATGCGAAACCCGCACACCTGATCGATAAAGTGGTTTTTGGTCTGCTGCCGGTAAAGGGTGGTTTTCTCAAATGCGGGAGCGCTCATTTTGACGGCCCCTTGATATACATGCGGTGACACCGCGATCGCCCGCCCTTCCTTCCCTTGGGCGGTTAATTTGGAATCAATGGCCTGCACCGGCAGCCCTTGTCTTGCACCGGCCTGAATCAAAGCGATACCTGAGTCTTTATCCTCAATCCAGATGCCGCAATTTCCCTGGCGAGCATTTGTGATGTGCGCCAACTCTTCCAGCCGCCGATTTACATTCGGGAGCCAGTTGATCAACAGGGACGCTTCGATTTGCACCACTTCCCAGTCCAGTATCACCAGCGGAACCCCGGCATATTTGTTGCGCGCCCAATAAATGACGCCGGTGCCGTCGTGCTCCGCGCCATCCTTGGATGCCGTGTCAATGGTAGCAAAAATCTGATCGGTCTTAACCGGATTTTCAACCGGCTGTCCTTCCGAAAGCATGGAGTCCAGCGCAAAAAAGGCCGATCCATTCCAATCGACAAATTC